>ENA-UOOI01003093-UOOI01003093.1-fermentation-metagenome-genome-assembly--contig:-NODE-3093-length-13115-cov-9.118836_pt1 | contig 13115 bp, 31 predicted proteins | sample MGYA00245779_ERZ724027 | MGnify/ENA primary metagenome ERZ724027 (study PRJEB28704, sample SAMN03018318) | fermentation metagenome | biome: anthropogenic terrestrial biome; feature: soil; material... | reverse complement strand
AGAAATTGAGAAACAAGAACAGACAGCATAACCGGAACAGTTAATAGTTATTATATTATGTTGCAATAGTGACAGAAAGCAAAGTAATGGCTATTAGCTATAATATTAAATATCAAGAACAGAAACCATGAACAGAAGGAGTGCTTTCAATTATGGATAAATGGCTGAATTTTGAATTTAATACTTGTGAGAAATTAGCAAGCATCAAAGGAACGGTTTGCGGCATGGTTAATACTATCACAGGAGAAATCATAGCAAGTCAGCATTTTGGGCTGATGAGTTACAGAGATACTTATAATCTTAACTTGTCAGATAAAGTCAATTCATTTCCTTATACAACGAAAGACAAGATTCTTTTAGCAGCAAAACAAGCTGTTAAAAATCATGAACAGAAGGTAATAGCATGATTAGAAGGACATTAAATAACATGGAGAAAGCTGTCCAGTTGATTATGGCAAAAGGCTATGACCATACAGAAGCGAATGAAATAGCAATGCAATGTTTTGAAGATGCAGAACGCGCTAAAAATGGTATGTCAATAGAATGGTGGATCGATCAAATTGCAAATAAAGAAGAGTGGGTTCAAAATTGTAAATAATTTAAATATTTTATACTGAAAAATATTAAAAAAGTATTGACTATTAGTCATTGATGTAGTATTATATAGATGTACTTAAGAGATACATATAAATAGTAAAGGGAGCGGATAATAAATGCCAATACGAAAAAAATACGGGACAGGCCCATTGCAAGATATTATTGAAAAAGATATTCAGGAATGTATTAAAAAGGCAAAAGTACGTTATTCAGATGATAAATATATTTATATCTCAAAAAATGCAGGATTTTATTGTGCTGATAATTCTAAGATTATGTTAAAACCAGAACAAATTATTAAGATTTATGAAAATATCAATTATTCTGGCATAAATAAAACACGCGCAAGATGGAAGGAGGTAAAATAATGATTGTATTCACCTGCCCAAACTGTGGTAGTAAAAATATTGATTTTTATGACATAGATTCTGAAAATGATACGTTTGTTTGCGAAGAATGCAATAAAACATTTACAAAACAAGAAACTGCATGGGAAGAGGAATAATAAAAGATGACAAGATTTCAGGGATTCGCAACGTTGCAAGCAGCAAAGGATTTTGTAAAAAAACAGCATAAAGGTTGTATTTGTTATGCAGATAATGGAAATGGAAAAAGTCGATATAAAGACGATTATAACTGTGCCGTTGTTTATGGTGGGTTGAATCGTAAAAAATATCCGTTCTGTGTGCAGTGGAACGAAACAGAAATGGGAGGGAATATTTAACAGCACAACGTTCTGGCGGATTACCAGTGTAGTCCGCTTCCATATATCGTAAAATATTAAAAAAGGAGCTATTAACATGAATAAATCCGCCGTATTGGGTGTTTTGATTGATTCCAAAAACACATATATCAAAATGGACACAAACAAAGATATTAAAACTATTATGAAAAGCATAAGCCGAAATATTCGTAAAACAAAGCGGGAAAAGCCTTGCAATGCTGTATGGTTTAATGTTGTTGTATATGATGCAGAATTGCAGACAACAAAACATATTCGCCGTTGCGTTTATCTTGATACAGACGCAAACAATGTAAATACTGTATGCTTTCAGTGAATCTAAACGCCCAGCAGGTCACGTTTTGGCTTGCTTCCACACTAAAATATTAAAAAGTGATAGCATAGCATATAAACTCTATTCCATGAATAGCAAGGCAAAAAATTGGCAAGGGATGGGCAGAGTACAAAAAAATTTTTGCAGCGCAGCGGAAAATTCTATTGCTAAAAATATTAAAAACTTTTGCAAATAGTATTGACTATTAATAACTATCGTGATACAATAGAGGAAACAAAAACCAAAAGGATGAATCACCATGAAAACTATATTTGATACAATCAAACGTCTGGCAGAATACCAGAATTGTTCTATTTCTGAGGTATGCAGGAGAGCAGACCTTAATAAAAGCAACATATTTCACAAAGTGAGTCGTGACAGCTTATATTATACGGACGTTGAAAAGATGTTAAACGCTCTAGGCTATAAAATAAAAATTTGTAAAAAGTCTATAAATGGTGTTGACTAATAGCACACAACGTGCTATAATATAGACAATGAAAGAAACAAAAGGAGTAATTAAAAATGAATGAAATTACACAATATCGGGAATATTTGAAAAAAGAATTAATTCCCAATGTAAAATATGAAATTTCTGAAAATCGTATTCATGTAGCGGACAGTAGTACTTGTTGGTGCAATATTACAAGTCTTTCAGTTCCACTTGAACAAAAGGCAATTATCAAGTTGTATAATTTCATTGTAAAATTAGCTAGAAAACAGCATATTAAACTTTCATTCAAAAACAAAACTAAAGAAAAAATAACGGAAAACTTCAATCAATACATGGCTGATTATAATACAGCGCAGGGGTTGTTCAATAAATGCAAACGGTATTTTCAATTCATTAAAAAACATGGGATTCATTATGGCACACTTGATGATATAATTTTGAACAAAGCAGAAAATATTAAAAATGAATACGCTGCCTTATTTTATAGAAATAAACCATTATCATTTATACCTGAAATTTATTCGCATCTTTTAGAAATAAAACAGGGAATAGAACAGCATCCAGATGAATATGTCAAAATTTGTCTATGAATAATTCAGAAGCATATAAATTTGCTCATGAATGTGGTTTTAAAGATGGGAATATTCAATACGCGGATATTATTTTTAAAATGATGGAGTTTATACGTAAATATATAAAATATTAAACCTTGAAATGATGACTATTGTGATGCAAACCAAACATTTAGAATGGTTAGAATTTGAACATTCTCTTGATTATATTTTATGTGAATTAAAACAGCCAGCCGACGAAGATGATGTTTTTCTGTTAAATGATATTAAACAGGCAATCATTGTTTTTGCAATTGGAAAGATATTTGGAAGATAATAACTAGTGAAATACGGATTTTGATTTTATCCAATAGTGGGAGGATATAAAATAAAAGCTACTACCAACCAGTAAAATATTAAAATACCTATTGTATAAATTTTATAATGTGCTATAATGTGGGTATATATAAAATATTAAAATTGGAAATAGCATAGTTATAGCAAATAAAATAAGGTCACATAAGGCGATAAAAAGGAGGGCAGTATAATGAAATATAAAAGACGTAAAACACGTTACAGCAAGCGTATAATGCTTATTGTGTATATTATATGCTTTGCGTTTATCTGTTGGATTGGGTTGAGTATTGTAGATGTGGACTTACATAATTACAGCAGACCGGATTTGATTCTTAGGTGTAATATATTCAAAATATTGTTTTAGGAAGTGTAAATGTGATACATAAATATAAAGTCGTATTCCGTGAACAGAATAAGGTCAGAATGACTTATGCCTATACACAAGATATTGAAATGTGGATTCGCAACGTAAAAGCAAGAAGAAATTTTGACGTATTAAAATATGAAAGAATTTGAAAGGTGGTCATGCATTATGAAGTTAAAAGTATATCTAAAAAGTGGCGCAGTAGTTAAAACAATAGATAATGACAGTGGATAAAAAGAAAGCTTAAAGATTTTAAAATCTTGCCCATTATGGTGCAATGCAAAATATGGAATTTGGAATACAAATGATGCGTGTTTCAATCTTGATGAAATAACAGCTATACAGCTAAGTAATTGATAATAAAATATTAAAAGGAGAGTAAAAATGTTTAAACTATTTTATGAGCCAAAACAAGTATGGGTTACTATTTATCATATTCGTGATGATAAAAGTGGGTATCCGAATTTTCTTGTTTATCTTGATAAACAATGGATATATAAATCTGCTAAATATTTCAGGGTATCTTATTAATATTTTTGAATTTTGCTATTGATGTAGAGCGTCTTGCGATGATACAGGACGTTCAAATGAATAGTAAAATTATGAAAGGATGAAATACTTATGACTAAAAAAATGGAAAAAGCTATTAAAACGCTATATAATGATGGATTGGAGTGTAAAGATATTTCATCAATTTCAGTCAATCGTGAAAAACGCAAGTATGTTTCAAATGGAATCTTATATTTATCAAATTCATGCGGCACATTCAATGAAAGTGGTTCATTTCTATGTGCAGGAAGCTATGTTGTGATGATAAAAGGACAAGAAGCATATAATACGTTTTTCGGTATTCAAGATGCAGATAACAAGCACTACAAGCAAATATATGATATTAATAGAATCTATCAGTTTTTTAGAAATTACTGGCAGAAATATTTGAACGGTAAATTTTCTACTATAATCAAAGAGGGAAATTTGCCAAAAGATTGGCAGAAACAAACAATTCATAAACAGGTGAGGAGATATGATAAAAAAGTATATATGTATAATAAAGAAGTATATATGATAGATGATGTAATGCTTAGTAAAAAATATCTAGACCATGCCACTAGGTTTTTAAAATCTGACATCCACTGGATTACAATTGGAGATAGATTACAACCAGTATTTTTAACAGACGGAGAAAACATAGCAGTTATTTTGCCTATAAGATATTAATTTCAAAATAATATGATTATAAAACGTGAAAATATTATACTTGATTCTTTGGATATTGTAATAGAGCAAAGAATCAAGAAAATGTCATACTGATTGTTTGGGTTTATTCCTTTATACATAAAAATGAAATTATTGATGGAGAATATGAACAAGAATGAGGGTTAAATTATGAGCGATTATCAAAGAGGTCAAAATCATATGCGTGATACTGTGATAGCTATGTGCATTGGCTTTCAGAATGCCCTTACAGTAGATGATAATGAAAATACATATAAGGCATATCAGAACGTAATTGACACACTAGAGAGCAGATACGGTGAGTTTATGAGTAAAGGAAGGGTGATGAACTATGACGAGGAATGAGGTCTTCTATTGTGTGCTGAATGGTAAAAAGTATAACGGTGCTCCGGTATATATGGCATGGTATAAGACAGCCACAGATAGTAAAGAAAGATTGAAATTATTCCATACTTTGCGTGAGGTGAAACCGTGGATTATTTTACACCCTGATTATATATTGACGGCAGGCAGTTATAAAATTCTTGGAATCTATGAACAGCAAGGAGAGTGTTTAAAATGGTAGAAATTATTACACTAATTGTATGTGCAGTATATGAAACTATTTATCATTATAATAAAGAAAAGAAACGTGATCATTACGGTATTGACATTATGCATTGGGATTCAAGGTTGTGACTTGACAAACTGATACGGTAAGAAGATAATTGAAACATGAAAAGGAGAGATAATTAATGGAGAGTAGTAAATTTATTGAAGTTTGGAAGAATTATGGAAACTAATGATTTGAGCTTTTTCAAACCAAGTATATTAAATAGAAATATCAGTAAATCACAAATAAACAAACTTAAAAAATCTATACAGAATTTTGGGCAACAAGATGAAATTAAAATCAAGCCAGACGGAACAATTATTGATGGGCATCATAGATATTATGCGGGATTAGCGTTTGAGCTAATGGTTAAAAATATGATTAGGAGTAGCAATAACTAAAATATGAACATTGTTATTTTAGATTTGAATCAACGACTAAATGCCCAGTATTACTGTGATAAACACGTTGTTAAGCAGATTACAGAGTTTAATCAGCTTTTATCGTCTGTTTATTACTTTACCGGCTACATTCCAGCGACAGCATATAAGCTTTATGGCAAAAATCATCCATGTGCAAAGTGGACGCGAGAATCGCTTGCTAACTGGCTTTGGTTGCGTGATATGACGCTTGAACTGTGTAAGGAATATACTTACCGGTACGGCAAGATTCACAAGGGAGAGAGCGTGTGCAAGTCGTTACCATTGCCGTACATTAAAGATATTGGATTTACACCATTTGTACAGGTTATGCCAGAACAATATCGAGATAAGGATGTAGTGACAGCATATCGGAAATATTATAACAGAGATAAACGGAAATTGTTTCAGTGGACTAAACGTGATAAACCGGATTGGGTTATATGAAGGTTTTCTATTTCGCGAACAGCAAGGCATTTTAGTTGCAAGCAAATTCGTGAACAGAAATCAAGTTGAGTTGCAAGGGGTAATAAAATATGAAAAGTCAAGTTACGATTTATGATAAACACGATAATAACTGCACAGAATATTTGAATTCAACGCCATTTGATGCATTGAATATTATATGTAAAATAAAAGGAGTTGTTGTGAACCGTCAGAGATTATTCAAAGTGAACAATGGGTATGAGATGAGTATGCCAAATGGAACAGTTTATAGTGCGTACTCATGTAAATAAAGTGCAAACATAATTATTATATCATAATTAACATAGGAAATATATTGAAAAATTAGATGTAGAATTAGTAGATAATTCATATAAATTGCCGAAATTGAAAGAAAATGTATAATTCCGCCAAAGCGGGAAAATAAGTGATATAATTTATTGTATAAATTACCAAGTATATTAATAATGATAACATACAACCTATATTTAGGTGATGATGTTATGAAAGTATATCTAAAAGAAGTTAGGAAACAAAAGAAAATGACGCTAATGCAGCTAGAAGACCTATCGGGAGTTAGCAATTCTGAAATTAGGGATATTGAGAACGGCATTAAAACCCCGAGAATTAGTACGTTATTTAGTTGTGATTAATGACCAAATGTGTCTTACGGCACATTTACATAAAATTTACATAGCCAGTTGACAAATAAAGTCATTTCGGTTATAATAGCATATAGAACATGAGTTCGTTCCAGTATAGGCTGTATTCGCAATTATGTTTGATGCATAGGAGGTATGAAAATGAAAGAACTAATTATGGGGAATAAGAGTTTAGAAAATTTTATAATAGAACGTTTAAGTATTGAAAATTTACAAATTGAGCAAATGAGTAGTGATGGGTATAATTTTGTGGTTCCAATTTGTAAAAAAGACAAAACAGATTTTGACTATAATTCATTAGTAAATTATATGTTATACAAATATCAAAAAGAGTCTGCCGAAAATATTAATGGACAGCCAAAAATTGAATTGCATTTTGAGGATGCAGGATATTACATAGCAGCATTTATTCCAATTGATAATTACGGAGAAACAGAAACAGAATGTTATACTGAACCAATAAAATTGAGCAATATGTTTCAATCATTCTTTAACTGTTTAAATAACAATCGAGTGATTCGCAGGGTATAATGGTAAATATAGGATATTATATACACATAAGATTAAACCTTATATGTATTTTTTATGCATATAAACAAAAGTATAAAATCCTATTGACAATAAAATATTAAAATGATATTATAAATTCACAAACAAAAAATATTAAAAACAAAAATTAATTTGAGGAGATGCATTAAAATGTTTGAAAATGTAATTACACCGAAGCGTGGAGAAATCTGGAATGTAATTTTTTCAAATGCTATTGGATGTCAGCAGGCAGGAGAGCGTCCAGCCGTTATTGTGTTAAATGATAAATCTAATATATATAGTCCAATAGTTACAGTATGCCCTCTTACATCAAAAATGAAAAAGAATCCAGCTCATGTTTATTTGTCAGATTATGTTAATTGTGGGCTAAAAGAACCAAGCACTATTCTTGTCGAACAAACGACAAGTATTAATAAATTTCAGATGAAACAGAGAATTGGAACTTTATCTGATAATAAACAGAGGTTACTTAACCGAAAGATTATGTTTCAACTTATTAAAAGTTGACTTGACATATTTATACTGTTGTAGTAGTATAAATATATAAATGTTAAATTAGAGGTGCTATGTATGATAGACAATTTTTTTATTAATAAATGTGCCGCAGATTTTGAAATTCCACTTCAAACTATACAAAAAATGTATAATCCAGAGATAAAAGCTCATTTTATTTATGATGAATATCAAGATAATGAGCCAGAAACGATTAGTGCGGTTGTAAACTTTTTTACCCTTATTGCGGATTATGAAGAAAAAGAAAGCAAAGATTTGATGAATTTTGACATGGCAGCAATAGAAGGTGTATTCAAATATTTAAGAGTTGCTACAACTGCAACGTTTTATAATCGCAAGGCACTAATTAAAAAATATTTGATGTGGTGTATTGATAAAAGATACGTTAAAATAGATATATTAAAATACTTTGATGATTTAACATATGATAAGATTATAACAAAAGATAATATCCGGTTGAAATTTTTTAAAGATATTGATGATTTATTGGCGTGTATTAATGCAATTGTGGAAAAATATAATCCTTATGATATTCATCAATATGATATAGTAATCACAACATTATTGTTGAACTGGTGTGGTCTTGAATTGAAAGAAATTGTTAAATTACCTATATCTTCACTCAATTTTGATAAAAATGAAATTGTTCTGAAAAATATGGTTTATAAAATGCCAGAAAAGGTATCAAAATTTATCAAAAATTATTTAGATGAATCTGATTATACAGTATCTGTTGGTTCTAGAAATCATTTTAACAAATATTGGAAAAACACTGGATTGGTATTAAGAGCAACGAATTCAATGCAAAGTGATTATTATTCTATGAGTGGATTACAATCTAAAATTTCTCTATGGTTTAGAACAAAAGTTGTAGAATTAGATAATAGTAATTATTATAAATATCATTCATTGTATTTGGTTGATATTCAACGGTCGGGGCAGTTTGATAGACTATATAAATATGAACAAAAATACTCTGTAAGTATTGATGATATAAAAAAAGAAATATTTTTGAAAATTGTATGTAAAAAAACTCTTGATAATAATACTATGTTAAAAATTAAGGCAGATTATAAGAATTGGCGTAGAGTATTTTATGGTATTTAAATCAAATATATTAAAATTTAATTCAAAGGTTAATGGCTATGTATAAATGGCCATACCTTTTACATATAAAATAAAATATTAAAAATAGGTAATTTACTATTGACTTTTGAATTAAGTTTTATTATAATGTAAATATAATTAAAAGAAGGTGTATATCAATGGCAGATGATGTAAAGCAAGAAGATAAAACAATAGTACAGAAAACTAAAGAAAACAAGATAGCTCCGCAAATTATTGCAGAAAGAAAAACTGTTGAATTTAGATCATTAATACAACAAATCAATACACAGCAGATGACTGTTGGTGTAACATTACAAGGATTTTTACGTCAAAAAATCGAAAAGGAAGGTAAAAAATTTCAACCTGAGCCTTTTATGAGAGTTCAACGTGGATATACTTGGAATAGGACAATGGCATCTAATTTTGTTTTTGCAATGATGTGTTTAACTGATATTGATGAACCAATCAGATTTTATCATGAAGACATGACAAGCATACCTTTAAAATGCTTAAATGGGCAACAACGTCTTACAACTATATGGAAATTTGTAAACGATTTGTTAATATTGGATATGCGAAAAATAGGATATAGTAAATTTATATATGATAATAAAATTCATAATGTGTCAGAAATTGATGGTAAAAAATTTTCTGAGATACCAGAAGAATGGCAAGATAGGTTATTAAACAAAGGTCAAGATATTGTAATTTTGCATAATTGCACAGAGAAACAAGCTTGTGAGTTTTATAAACGAATGAGCACTACTAATAAACCATTGCGCCCAATTGAAATTAGGCGTGCTGATATGAGTGATACAATGTATGAATTAGTCTATGAAAATTTCTTAAACAATTCTTGGACACGTCACGTTATGACAGCGAATTCAATTGTTGCGGCTTATGGATTGGATTTATCTACACAATTTCTTTCATTGGTAGCAAAAAATGAAGCAATGGAAATGTCTAGAGATAATATAGATAATATTATTCATGAGTTAAGTAATTTTGGAATAGACAAACGTATTAGAGGGGTAATATTAAATACAGCTTCATATTTAAATGAAACAACTCAGATAATGACTGATAATAAAAAATTGCAAGATAAAGAAAACCAAGAGAAGAAGAAAGGTGGTAGAAGAATTAGAAATTACAACACATATCGTTTTAAGATGTTTAAGAATAAAACAATATCATTATCTTTTCTTTTAGCGGCTTGGTATGCACAAGAAAGGAAAGTAACTCCAGAAGTGTTTGCAAATTGGGCACCAAAATTCTTTGAGAATCCATCAGAGAAATATAAATCTTCTTTGGGAACTAACTCAACAAAAGTCGGCGATTTACCGAATGTTAGAATCAGGTTATCGGCATTGCAAGAGGAAATGGATAAATTGAAAAATAAATCGTCCAAATAATTATTAGGCAGATTGAAATATATGTGCCTATACATATATCCATATCGTTAAAATATTAAAAATAATTTGAACTTTTTATTGACAATTAAATTATCAAATGCTATAATATAAATATAAAATATTGGGTATTAGCGTAAGTGGTAGCGCACAGGATTTTGACTCCTGATGAAAAGGTTCGAGTCCTTTATACCCAGCCAACTCCAAATTATTTTCTTGATTTCTGATTGGAGTATAAATTTTAATAGAAAGCAAGATATTAAAATCACAGGAGCATAAAGACGAAATTCTCCAATACATATTTTAAGATTTACGGACTTTTGATTTGTGATTTAAATATGTAATCATATTAGTTCATGTCTAATTGGTTACAAAATAATAAAGGAGTGTAATACATAATGACAATTAACGTGGCAGAATTGAAATTTAATACAATGGAAGAAATGAAAGACTCAGCACATAACAATCTGTATAATGAAATTGGAGTGCAAACGATATTTGCTATTCCAAATATTGCAACGGCGACAATTTATTTTGTTTATACTCAAAATCTCATTGAATTTGAAATCGTATCAGATACACCTAACGGCGAAGATTTGTTATACGTAGAAGACGAATTAACAAAACAGGGATATAAAAATATTAAAAAGATTGTGACAGAAAAATATTATTCGATTATTAATTCGTTTACTGAAAAGGAGTGAGTTATGAACAGGCTTAAAAGATTGATAGAAGATAAAATTTACTATTCAATTAAATATGGTTTTCAGCGAATGTTCAGAGGATATGATGACACAGAGGTCTTTGATTTTGATGTGGTTTTCATTAGAAAATTTACTAAAATCCTAACGAAGATTAAAGATAATAACGTATTAATATTCCGTAACGTAGACACAAATGAATATATGAGTAATGAAGAACAGAAGAAATTTTTAAACCATTGGATTGATTTACTTAAAAATTCAGACGAAGATGAATTATACGAACAGGAGTTCCCTAATAAGCAGTCTCATGAGGAAGATTATCGAGATTTTGTATATCGTTCTAAAGTGGCGGCTAAGAATCGGTATGAAGCACTTGAATTGTTTGCAAAATATTTTGACCAATTATGGGAGTAAAACATGAACAATAAATTGAAATATTGGTGGGGAGATAAAGAACCGGAGTCAAACATGAAATTTTCAGATTCTATAGATACACCAGAAATTGAAAAACAACAAGAAATTGCAGATACGATTAACGAACTGATTCAAGAAGATAAAATTATGAAAGCTAATGGCTTCATCAAGATCAATACCTTTACTATCAAGTAAATCAGAAATGGTTGATAATTTTTCTTGACGTTGTTCTTTGAGGATTGAGTCCCGTTTCTTTTGTAGTGTATCAATTTTCATATCAAGATTAGCTTTGCGTTCTTCTATTTGCTGTATCTCGCCGTTTATTTCAGCTAGACGTTCTTCAATTGTTTTATTTGATTTGCGTGGCACATTTATCACTCCTTGTAATTAATTATGTTCAATATATGTTAATTATAGGAAATTTACAAGTGTTTTATACAATAAAATGGGGAGATTAGACTTTAAACAACCGGAAAATTCTATACTATAAAATATTAAAACTTTTTTTGCAAAACCTATTGACTTTAATATTTTAATGGACTATAATAAGAATTACAGAAACAAAGATATTAAAAATTTAAAGGAGATATTACATAATGACAATTAATTTTAAGAAACTTAATTCAAAAGCAATTACGCCAACACATGGTTCTGATGAAGCAGCAGGATGGGATATTTACGCTTGTATTGATAAACCAGTAACGATTCATGCAGGAGAGACAGTTAAGATTCCATCTGGATTAGCTTTTGAAGTTCCAGCGGGTTATGCAGGATTCATGTTTGCGCGAAGTGGATTGGCAACAAAGGAAGGGCTTGCACCAGCTAATAAGGTTGGTGTTTGTGATTCGGATTATCGTGGTGATTATACGGTTGCCCTACATAACCAGAGTGGTGTGGACAGGGTGATTGAACCACAAGAACGGATTGCACAGATTATATTCATGCCATATGTGAAAGCAGAGCTAAATGAGGTAAATAAACTGTCAGACACAAAACGTAGTAAAGGAGGTTTTGGCAGTACAGGTAAGTAATTAAAAGATTAAATTTGAAAGGAGTTATGAATAATATGAGAGAATATGAAAAAAATTGAATAAAGTTAAAGTTTGTGATTTTGAATAAATTATAAAGGAGTAATTGATAATGTTTAAGTGTGGATTCTGTGGTCGTGAATACCCAACGGTAGAAGAAAGAATGCAGTGTGAAGCAAATTGTGGTGCTAAGAAAAAAGAAATGGAACGTAAAGCAAAAGTAGAAGCTGAAAAACATAAAAAAGAAGAAGCTTTTAAAATGAAAACATTAGAAGCTAAATCAATTCAAGAGAAATATAATAAGTTGTTGCAAGATATTAAAAATTATTGTAAAAAATATAACGAATATCCTGATTTACATACATCAAATAACAAAAAAACAGATGTTAGAGAAGATGTAACACCTAATGATATGATTGATTCATTAAATCGTATTATGTTTGATAGTTTCATTAAAGGTTTTGATGGTTTCGGTTATTGAAAGTGGAAAATGATTAAGAAATTATTTTATGATTTTTAATCAGTTATATTATAGGAGGACAATATGCTTATATCTGACAATATTTATCAGGTTGGATATTATTTAAAAGAACATCCTGAAAATACAAAATATGAATTGTTTTTTGCAAGTAGTGATAAAAATGCAATGAATTATGTGAA
>ENA-UOOI01003091-UOOI01003091.1-fermentation-metagenome-genome-assembly--contig:-NODE-3091-length-13129-cov-3.480725_pt1 | contig 13129 bp, 8 predicted proteins | sample MGYA00245779_ERZ724027 | MGnify/ENA primary metagenome ERZ724027 (study PRJEB28704, sample SAMN03018318) | fermentation metagenome | biome: anthropogenic terrestrial biome; feature: soil; material... | reverse complement strand
GCAACAAGAAATGCGCATAATGAGATAATAATAATTTCCATGATTTTAATGGGAAAATGTATTGAGAATATAAAAGGAGTGAAATTCTATTTTGAGAATATAAATATAAAAACTCATGCAACTGTTCATTCTCATTCTCTTTTTTATTTGTAGTATTTTCTTTTTAGCCAAAAGGCAATATTTACCAACAGGATAAGCATAGGCACTTCCACAAGCGGCCCAACGACTCCGGCGAAGGCTTGTCCGCTGTGTAAGCCGAAGACGCCTATTGCAACCGCAATAGCCAGTTCGAAATTATTACCTGTGGCGGTAAAAGCGATCGAAGCATTCTTATTGTAAGATGTACCTATGAGCCTGCCTGCAAAGAAGCTAAGGAAGAACATCACCACGAAATAGATCAATAACGGTATGGCAATCCGTACTACCTCTAATGGTATTTGTACGATCAATTCTCCTTTCAGGCTAAACATCAAAATGATGGTAAATAATAATGCTATCAAGGTAATAGGTGAAATAGCAGGGATAAATTTTTCCTTATACCATTGTTCTCCTTTGATTTTAACCAATATCAAACGGCTAAGAATACCCATCAGGAAAGGAATACCCAAATAGATAGCGACTGTTTCTGCAATCGTCCCCATTGATATATCCACTATTGCACCCTCAAAACCGAATAAGGGAGGAAGTTTTGTGACAAATATCCATGCATAAAAACTGTAAAAGAATACCTGAAAAATACTGTTCAGAGCTACCAAACCTGCGCCATATTCCCTATTTCCTTCTGCCAGATCGTTCCACACAAGTACCATCGCAATACAACGAGCCAACCCGATAAGAATGACACCTACCATGTATTCCGTATAATCGTGCAGGAAGAGGATGGCCAATAAAAACATCAGGACAGGCCCGATAATCCAGTTCAGGATGAGTGATACTGTCAGTATTTTTACGTTGGAAAAAACCTTAGGCAGTTGTTTGTAATCCACTTTCGCCAATGGCGGGTACATCATCAGGATAAGACCGATAGCCAACGGTATATTCGTTGTTCCGCTCGACATGGAATTTATATAGCTACTGAAAGACGGGATAAAATAACCCAATCCCACACCGACAGCCATAGCAAGGAAAATCCAAAGGGTTAAGTTTTTATCTAAAAAACTCATTTTAACTACACTTCTGTTGTCTCCGCCGATTCTAAAGAATTCCGTTGAACGTTGTTTCTTTTTACTCATGCCCCTTTATCTTGTTTAGATAGAGTTCGTAAAAAGCCTTTTTGATTTCATCCCTTACCCTGATATACTCCGATTGTATAAATTCGGGCGTCCCTGATGCTTCGGAAGGATCATCAAATCCCATATGTAAACGGTGTTTTACCTTACCCGAAAATGTAGGGCAGCTTTCATTTGCCCCACCGCAAACGGTAATTACATAGTCCCATTCATTATTTATATATTGTTCTGCATTATCTGATGTATGATGTGAAATATCTATCCCTGCATCCTGCATGACCTCTATCGCTTTGGGATTCACCTTCCCGCTTGCCTTTGTGCCTGCGGAATAAACCAATAGTTTAGGATCGAATGATTGTAAAAATCCATGAGCTATTTGGCTACGACAACTATTGCCCGTGCAAAGGATAAGGATTTTAGGTGGTATTTGCTTAATTACAAGCTGCCAGTGTCCGACATCGCGCCACTGGTCAAATTTCCATCCGATTTCTTTCATGTGCGATGCCTGTTTAAAACCGAATTTTTCATGCAGGCGTACACTACTTTCATTCGGAATACAAATTCCTGCGATCAGGGTGTGTATACCGTCTTTATATATTTCTTTGAAAAGATGTTGGTACAGGATTGTACCCAAACCTTTGCCTTGCAAATCTTTGTCAAGATATATTGTTATTTCTTTTGTGGATGAATAGGCGCAACGGTTATTCCAGTTATGCAGATAACAATAACCTGCAATTTTGCCGTTAATCTCTCCGACATAATAAGGAAAACCCTCGTCTAAAAAACTTTTAATGCGTTGTTGCATATCGGCTTCGCTTACAGCTGCCGTTTCAAAGGTGATAGCTGTATCCTCCACATAGAAATTGTAAATATCACAGATGCCTTTTGCATCTTCCAGTGTCGCTTTCCTTATTTTCATATAGATCAATATTATTCGTATTTATACATACAATTTTTAATTCGTAGATTAACGAACATTTTGGGTAAAATTTTTACTTGGAATTACAGCTTTCTTCATTATTAATTTCTACAAAGAAAGCTGAAAACAAACTTTTTGCCTTTTCCCAATTTTCTTTATTGATACAGTATTTGACTGTCGGCAACGTAATTGTTCCCTGTATTAATCCTGCATCTTTAAGTTCGTTTAAATGCTGCGATAATGTACTTTTGGCAATGGGCAGTATTTCCGACATATCACCATGATAACAACATGACTGGTTTGCAAGCATTTCCAGTATAGCAATACGGATAGGATGCCCCAATGCTTTGGCAAAGCGTGCTAATTGTTTCTGCTCGGCTGCTAATACTTTATTTGACATCTCTTATATTTTTATTGTTCGTAAATATACAAACTATTTTTTAATTCGTAATATTACGAATTAATTTTCTGCAAATATTGCTCCTGATTTTAACAAAACTATTATCATCTAATTTGTGTGTTTATCTCCCGCCGGAATGTCAGCGGATCTGCAATATATGGATAAGAACTTGTCGCCTCACCGATTGTTACTGTAATCGTACCATCATTGAAAATCCGGCCTAATATATTCTGTTGTATATGTAGTCCTTCACATGTAGATCGTTGTCTTTGGAGGTTGCGATTTCTTTCTGTGGGAGAATGATTTAATTGATTTTTCTTTTAAGGTTTCCAGCAAGTTGATCGATTTTATAAATTTGAGTAGGGGTCTTTGAATAAATAATTCCTGAACGATTGTGCTATACATCTCTACAATTGATTCCAAAATGATTGTTTTTCCGCAACCGTACTTGCCCAAACATATGGAGGAAGCAGAGTAGAGAATTTATAATCAATATATTACTTACCGATACAAAACTTAGAGAAAATATTGCCGAGTATCTCATCGGTAGATATTTGTCCGGTGATCTCGCCAAGATGGAACATGCATTCGCGGATGTCCTGGGAGAGAAAGTCATGAGTGATGCCGATTTCCAGACCCTCTTTTACACGGAGGATGGCCTCAAAAGCTTTTGTGAGGGCTTCATAATGACGCAGGTTGGTTACGATCACATCTTCCTCGCCGATAGCGGGAATGGCCGCGGCTTTCACTAACAATTCCTGTAACCGGCCGGTATTGTAATGCTGCTTTGCAGAGATAAAAAGCCTGTCACCCTCCACTTCCGGAAGGATGCCTTCAATGTCTGCCCGCTCTTCTTCCGGTATCAGGTCGGCTTTGTTAAACAGTAGAATCAGGTGTTTTTCCTTTGTCTTCGGAAGGATGGACTCTGCCAGGGACACAATCTTTTCCCGTGGTGTGGTCAGGTCAACTACCCACAGCACAATGGATGCCTGTTCTATTTTCTGGAATGTACGCTCAATTCCCATCGTTTCAATGGTATCGGAAGTCTGGCGGATACCGGCCGTATCGATAAACCGGAACGTAACACCCCCGATATTCATGGTATCTTCTATCACGTCGCGCGTGGTTCCATGGATATCACTCACGATGGCTTTTTCCTCATTGAGCAAGAGGTTCAGCAAGGTCGATTTACCCGCATTGGTCTCACCAATAATGGCCACCGGGATACCGCTCTTGATGGCGTTACCCAAACGGAAGGAGCCGACCAGTTTATCGATCTCCCGTTCAATTTCTTCGGTCAACAGGTACAACTGCTCCCGGTTGGCAAATTCCACATCCTCTTCCGAAAAATCGAGTTCCAGTTCGATAAGTGAAACGAATTGCAGCAATTTATCACGCAAGTCGGCCAGTTTTTTGGCAAAACCACCCCGCATTTGATTCATCGCTACCCTGTGCGAAGCCCGGGAAGAGGACGCGATCAGGTCAGCTACTGCCTCGGCCTGACTCAGGTCGAACTTACCGTTGCGGAATGCACGGCGGGTGAACTCGCCCGCCCCGGCTAACCGTGCACCACCGGCAAGCAACAGTTCCATAATCTTCTGCTGAATATAGACCGATCCGTGACAAGAGATCTCCACGCTCTCCTCACCCGTAAATGAATGGGGTGCACGGAAAACAGTGATCAGCACTTCATCCAGCACTTCATCCTCCGCCATGATTCTTCCAAAATGGACCGTATTGGCAGTAGCTTCGTCCAGTTTTTTCCTGGAAGGAGAGTGAAATATCCGGTCGATCAGGGCACAACTTCCCTCGCCTGAAAGGCGGATAACGGCTATCGCTCCCATACCGGGAGGAGTAGATATTGCACAAATTATATCTTCTGTCATATTTATGCCCGGGTTATGATCCGAGACTCTTACCTAATCAACAAATTAGTAAAATTACACATTGGCGTATCGGACATTTGGTTGGGTTTGGAAACTTCCGACTTCTCCATTATTCACATTTAACTACACTTCTGTTGGTTCCACCGATTCTAATGAATTCCGTTGAATCTTTTGTTTCATTGGCACATTATTCTCATTGGCATATTGGCACATTGCCCATTTCAGTACCTGAAACTGCTTCCTCCCAGGAATTCCCGGAGCAATGAAGTGGGCGGCAGTTCGCGGTCGGTAATATAATTAAAATAGCCTAAGAATTTAAGTAACCGGTAGGCCTCGGAATATTCCGGTACAGTACGTGGGACACGCATCAGGATAGGCTCTGCATGCCGGCGAATGGCCGCCAGTTCATAGATCATGGCCGAGTTGAACATCATATCGGCATTCTCCTGATAGGGAAAGATCCATTTATCTTCACCACGCCGGACACTGTCCCAACGGGAAATGGTTTGTTCCGCCGAATACCCCCGGTAGCGGTAGTCGCGCACGATACGGCGGATCAACCGGTTATCGGAAGCGGGGATCCAGTTATGGTCATCCAGCGAGATAGTCGTCAGCGCGGAGACATACACTAAAAATTTTTTCTCCGGAGGGATATGCTCCGTCAGCTCCGGATTCAACCCGTGTATCCCCTCCACGATGAGGATGCTGTTTTCCTCCATCTTCAGATAGTTCTTTCTGAATTCCCGTTTACCCGTCATAAAATTGTAAAACGGCAGTTCAACCTTTTCTCCCCTCATAAGCGTGAGCATATGTTGTTCGAATAATGCCAGGTCGAGGGCGTAGAGTGATTCATAATCTTTCTCCCCATGTTCATCCAGGGGCGTTTGATCCCTGTTGATAAAATAGTCATCTAAGGAAATACCCACCGGCTTCAGCAGATTCACCAGTAGCTGCACTTCAAGCCGTTTGCGAAAGGTGGTCTTTCCCGAAGAAGAGGGACCCGATATCAGGACGACACGTACTCCATCCCTGAACCGGCGGGTGATCTCTTCGGCGATCCCGGAAATCTGTTTTGCCTGATAAGCTTCCGCCACCTGGATCACTTCGGACATACGATTTTCCTGCTTCGCCCGGTTCAGATCTCCCACATTATCCAACTGGCTTATTTTTAAAAATTGAAGATGTTCCCGATACACATTCAATAACTTTTCCTGCTCTATTTCGGGTTCCAGTTCCACCGGATTTTCACGGTTGGGCACCCGTAACAGATAACCTCCGTTGTACGGCTGGATGTCGAACATCGTAATGTAGCCGGTAGAGGGAGTCAGGCTGCCGTAAAAATAGTCGATATATTCTTCTAATTTGGAATAGCGGGCATAAAGAAAATCGGACGTTTCAAGCAGCCGGGCTTTATCCTCCATTCCCCGTTCCCGGAACAGTTTCACCACTTTGGCAGTTTCCTCCTCCACCTGAATAAAAGGGATATCCGTTTCTACAATTTCCCGCATCCTGTTACGAATAGTATCCAGTTCGGGCTTGCCGACCGGTACCTCCGCCTCGATCTGAAAATAATAACCTTTGGCTACGGCATGTTCAATATGCGTTTCAGCATGGGGTAAGGTATCGTGCACTGCCTTGGCCAGAATAAAGCAAAGCGACCGGACATAGGTACGCATAGCCGAAGAGTGGGTCAGGTCCACATATTCTATTGTTTTTGGTCGGTACACCCGGTAGGAAAGCGATTCTGTCTTATTGTTCACTTTCGCATTCGTAATCAGGTAGGGTGATCTAACCCCAAAGACATCAATAAGCTCCTGTAATGATGAACCGATTTTTATTTCTTTGTATATATTGGTGTTAAGGCAATGCACACGAACGGTATCTGTCATATCGTTAATTTTTGGCTTTTACATTTATTTGTAAACAAATATTTTTTATCTATATTTAAATAATATAAGATGCGCCTCGGAAAAACTCAAACGAGTTTGGCTTTTCTCTCGGCTTTCACTATATTTGCACGCTAATATACGCTATTTTTCGAACATGGACTACAGTTTCTTCGATTTTTTAGGGCTCGTGGGTTCGCTGGCTCTTTTCCTGTACGGGATGAAGATAATGAGCGAAGGCCTGCAAAAACTTACCGGCAATAAACTAAGGAATATCTTGTCTGCAATGACAAAGAACCGACTGACAGGAGTATTGACCGGCGTACTGATCACCGCCCTCATCCAGTCATCCTCCGCTACCACAGTAATGGTAGTGAGTTTTGTAAACGCAGGGTTACTGAGCCTGGTGCAATCCATCGGCGTGATCATGGGAGCCAATATCGGAACTACGGTTACTGCATGGATAATCTCTTTATTCGGATTCGGGAAATTTTCGATCAGTGCTTTAGCAATCCCATTGATGGGTATAGCCCTTCCACTTATTTTTTCTTCCAAAAACAGGAATAAATCGCTGGGGGAATTCATTTTCGGGTTTGCTTTCCTGTTTATGGGGCTTGACTTTCTGCAAAGTTCCATGCCCGATCTGCAGAACAACCCCGAGGTGTTGTCTTTCGTGCAGAACTTCACCGACATGGGAATCGTGTCCGTTCTCTTTTTCCTGCTTGTCGGCACTATATTGACGATCGTCGTTCAATCTTCGAGCGCCACGGTCGCCCTTACCCTGATCATGGCGGTAAAAGGATGGATCGATTTTCCCAGTGCTGCCGCGATGGTTATGGGTGAAAATATCGGTACCACAATCACTGCTAATCTTGCTGCTATCCCGGCGAACATATCGGCAAAAAGAGCGGCATTCGCCCATTTTATGTTCAACGTGTTGGGGGTTTTATGGATGTTATTCGTCTTCAAATATTTTGTGGGTATGATTGATACGATCGTTTCGGGAATCACCTCCAGCCACCCTACCGAAATAACACCATTCATCGCCTCGCTCACTCCCGAAGAATACACGCAGATCACCACGCTCCCCAAATCGGAGCTTTCTCCCGAACTGGTAGCCCTGCAAAACAAATATCTCGGCTACCAGGCCTCCACATCCTATGGTTTATCGTTATTTCACACCCTCTTCAATATCTGTAACGCTTTCATTATGATATGGTTTGTGAAACTGTACGAAAAGATCTGTCTCACCGTTATCAGGCCAAAGCGAGGGGAGGAGGAAGACGAAGAGTTCATCCTCCAGTATATCTCTACGGGGATGGCTTCTACGGCTGAACTCTCTATCATTCAGGCGGAAAAAGAGACGGATGTATATGTGCTGCGTGTCCGGAAGATGTTCGGTTTCATAAAGAAAATGACCAATCTGGACCATAATGACAAGAAGTTCCTTAAATTGTATAACCGTACCGAGAAATACGAAGATATCTGCGACCAGATGGAGGTCGAAATAGGATCTTACCTGGGAAAAGTCGCGGAAGGAAGACTTAGCAATCAGAGTAAAGAGCGTGTCCGCGCTATCCTCCGTGGGGTGACAGAAATAGAAAGTATCGCCGATTCAAGTTGTAATATTGCCAGGCATTTAAAACGGAAAATGGAAGCGGATGTTGTTTTTGAAGAGAGTATTATCACCAATATCAACAATATGTACGAATTGTTGGACAAGGCATTGGAAAATATGCAGGCCTTACTCAAAAATCAAAAAATAACGGAATCGGAACTACTGCATAGCAAGTATATTGAGAACAGCATCAATGAAAAGCGGAATCTTTTGAAGCGTGAGAATGTGGAGAATCTGAACCAGAATCTTTACTCATATCAAAACGGCGTCTTCTATATGGATATAATCTCAGAATGTGAACGAATGGGGGATTATATTGTGAATGTAATTGAATCGATAGAGGTAAAGCATAATTGAATTATAATGATATGAACGACTGGAAAAAAAGACTGGATATTGTCTACTCCACCAATCCCGATTACCACTACAAGGAAGAGGGAAGCGAGGAAGAGAATACACAGCCGAAAGAGAAACAGTTGCTTCGCATCAGCCTCGACAAACGAAACCGCAAAGGAAAAGCGGTAACGCTTGTCACCGGGTTCACAGGAAGTGATGACGATCTGCAGGAACTGGGCAGGATGCTGAAGACAAAATGTGGCGTGGGCGGATCGGCCAAAGAGGGCGAGATCATCATTCAGGGCGATCACCGCGAGAAGGTACTGGGTATCTTGCAGAAGGAGGGATATGCCAAATCACGCATCATCTGACAGGCGACACCTACATGTGATCAAAGCATCTGCCGGATCGGGCAAAACGCACCGTCTGACAGGTGAATATCTTCGTTTGCTTTTCTCGGCGCCGAACAACCACCGGCATATCCTGGCCGTGACCTTTACCAACAAGGCGACCGACGAGATGAAATCGCGTATTGTGGAAGAGTTACACTGTCTGGCATCAGGAGCGGATTCTTCCTACCTGACGGGACTGATGGAAGATTTCGCTATGAGTCGTGAAGAGGTACGCACAAAAGCAAAGACCCTCTTAGAAACTATCCTGCACGACTATTCGGCATTCTCGATCAGTACCATCGACCGTTTTTTCCAGCAGACCATGCGTACCTTTGCCCGTGAGACCGGCCTGGCAGGGGGGTACAATATGGAACTGGATGAAACTTCCCTACTGACGGAAACCATCGACCTGATGCTTTCCGAATTGGATAAACCGGAAAACAAAACTCTCTCAGAATGGCTCCTCAGGTTCATGCAGCACAATATCGAAGAGGGGAAAAGCTGGAAGATCGACCGGCAGGTGCTGGACCTGGCAAAGCAGCTGTTCAACGAGACATATAAATCGTTTACGGATGAGGAACAGTCCACCATTCAGGATAAGGAACAGCTCGAGACCTACAAACAGATGCTCATCCGCATCGCGCAGCGTTACGAGAACGAAGTAAAAGCGGTGGGAGTGAAGGCGCTGGCCATCATACAACAATATGGATTGTCGTACGACGATTTTAAACATAAAAGGAACTCCGGTTTCCTGCTATTCACCAAGCTGGCCGGTGGAAGCGTGGAGAAACCTTCCAACCGACTTATCGCACTGGTAGACAATATCGACCTGTGGTACAGCGACAAGGAAAAAGAGAACGCTATCCGGTCGGCCTACGCCGACGGCCTCAACGAATGTGTGAAGCAAATCATCTATCTTTCCGATAACGACCGGGAATACCAGACGGCGAAGCATCTGCTCCGTAATTTCTACACCCTGGGCATCCTCAACGACATCAAACAGCGACTGCGTAAACTACAACAGGAAAACAACACCCTGTTCCTCTCCGACACGACGGAACTGCTGAACGATATCATTGCCGGTACCGATTCGCCTTTTATCTATGAAAAAACAGGCACACGCGTCCACCATTATATGATAGATGAGTTCCAGGATACCTCCCGCATGCAATGGGAAAACTTCCGTCCGTTGATCGGGGAAAGTCTCGCCTCCGGCAACCTTAACCTGATCGTGGGCGATGTGAAACAGAGTATCTACCGTTTCCGCAACTCCGACTGGCGTCTGCTTGAGGAGCAGGTAAAAGAGGATTTTCAGGCAGGCAATATCCGGGAACACGTGCTGGACACCAACTGGCGAAGCGATGCCCATATCGTGCAATTCAATAATGCCTTCTTTACGAAAGCGGCGATCAACCTGCAAAACGATTTTAACGCGTCGACAGAAGGAATACAGCATATAGAAGGAGCACAAAATAACGGCCGTAACCACGATACGCAGATTGTCAATGCATACGCTGACCTGTATCAACAGGTTCCCTCGAAAAAAGAGGACAGCGGCGGACAGGTGAGGATCACTTTTCTGAAAGACGACAAAGAGACCGACTGGAAAGCGGATGTAATGGAACAACTGCCGCACGAGATCGAAGCGCTGCAGGATCAGGGATTCGCACTGAAAGATATTGCCATAGTCGTACGATGGAACCACGAAGCGGTACAGGTAGCCGAAACATTACTGGCCTACAGGGAACAACATCCGGCATCACCTTACCGCTACGATATCATTTCCAATGAAGCGCTTCTTATCGGCAGTGCACAAAGTGTCAAAGCTATAATCGCACTGATGCGCCATTTCCGAAACCCGAAAGACGACACCCGCCGTATGATGGCGATCTACGAATTTTACCGGTTTCAACGCCGCTCTTCCCCGGATGAGGCATTACAACTCTATCGCGAAGAAGCGTACCGTGATTTTCCGGAGGAAATCAAAGGCCATCTCAGCGAATTGGTGTCTATGCCCTTCTACGAAATGACCGAGCACTTTTTCACGCTCACTGCCGATGCATTGGATACCAAAGGGCATGCCTATGTACAGGCATTTCTGGATATAGTCCTCAAATTCAAGGAGAGCGCCACGGCTGATCTGAATGACTTTCTCGACTGGTGGGACGAGAGCGGGTATAAAAAAGCGCTTTTCTCACCGGAAGACCAGGATGCCATCCGGCTGATCACCATCCACAAATCGAAAGGGTTGGGTTTCGGCGCCGTGATCATGCCGTTCCTGAACTGGGGTATGGATCACAATACACACCACAACGACATTATCTGGTGTAAACCCGGATCAGCACCATTCAATGCACTGGGTGTGGCTCCTTTGAGGTACGGTAAAGGGCTTGAAGACACCATCTTCAGGGACAGCTATCTGGAAGAGAAACGATTCACCTATATCGACAACCTGAACCTGCTCTATGTAGCATTTACCCGCCCGAAGCACCGGCTTATCGCTTTCGCTCCCATCCCCAGAAAGCCGGAAACCATATCCGACGTGGCCGGCCTGTTGTGGCGAGGCATCACCGATACTGCTCCCCTACCCGATCCGGGGCCGCTCACCCCTGTGCCCTCTGATCCCGGAAGAAATTATATTCCGCTGAGTGAATATTTCAGTGAGGGAGACGTAGGATCTGTCTTTGAGTACGGCAATCCGACGGTGGTAGGGAAATCGGAAGAAAAACCGGTTACGAATACTTATAAAACTGGGAAATGGCAATCAGTTCCATTCGGTGACCGGCTAAAGCTGCGGTTCAATTCCATCGGCTATTTCAGCGACGACGGTAGCCGTGATTACGGACGGATGATGCACGACATTGTAAGTAATGTGAAAACCCTGGCGGATATTCCGCAGGCAGTGGAACAAAAGATATCCCGAGGAGAACTGGGAGAGGAAGAGAAGGACAATACGATTCGCGAGTTGACAAACATCTTATCACTGCCCGAAATCTCGGACTGGTATTCCGGCAAATACACCGTACTGAACGAGACACAACTGCTGCATCCCGCCGCCGGCTTCAGTCGCCCCGACCGGGTAATGATCGGCCCCAATGAAGTGATCATAGCCGATTATAAATTTGGAGAGTTGGAAGAACCGAAATATATCCGTCAGGTCCAGCGGTATGTAAGACCCATTGAGGAAATGGGCTATCAAAATGTGAAAGGGTTCGTTTTTTATGTGAAGACAGGAAAAGTGGTCCAAGTATAATGAAATACTAACCTACTTGATTAATACCGAACGTTTTCATTAAGCTATATGTTCCCTACATCCTCAATTGATCTTCAGCTTCACCAGTTTTCCATCCATAGCCGAAACATACAGCTCGCCGTTTTCGGCAGGTAAGATCATATTGATCAACCCGCTGGAAATACGGTACTTCCACAGGAAAGCACCGTCCGATGCACGATAGGCATAGATCAGCCCCTTATCGGTAGGCGCATATACGATCCCGTTTTTCTCTACCACCGGCGTAGGGGTAAGTTCATAGCCCATATCCTCTCCCGAAGAGATCCATTTTATTTTTCTTTCGGTAACGGTCGCGTCAATAGCAAGGATATCCCCATCCATTGTTTTGGCGTAGACGGTATTGCCGTCTTCCGAGATACCGATTGATTCGCGCACCCTGTTTTCCGGATCATTATATCGCCATATCACTTCTCCCGTATCTTCATCCAAAACGGTCATATACCTGTCGGGGGAAGCCAGATAGATCCGTCCGTGTGTAGCCACGGGTACCACCTGTGCAGGTGACAGCATACGGTTCGAGTGTCCGCTGTTCCAGATCCAGCGCGGTTTTCCCGTTTCAATATCGAGGGCATAGAACTTATTGCCCCAACTTCCGAAAAAGATCACTCCATCTTTCACCAGCGGGCGGGTCACCACGAAATTCTTCACACTGTCGAATTCCCAGAGGAGCTTCCCTGTCGACACATTCCACGCACGACAATGCCCGTCCGATCCGGCGATCATTACCTTTTCGTTGGCACAGGCAGGCGATGACACCACCGCTTTATCATTCTTCAGTTTAAACCGTTGTTTCCCGTTTTGCAGATCCAACCCATAGAGAAACGAATCAGAGGAAGCACACCACACCGTGTTGTTATATACAGTCGGAGTGGAATATATCTTGCCGCCGGTCTTATAGGTCCAGACGGTTGTACCGTCTTCCGCCCTGGCCGCTTTAACCTCCCCGGAAGTATTGGTATATATTAACAGATCGTCATGCAAAAACATACCGCTGCCCATATCGCTCTTTTCCTGTACGCTCCATACTTCGGTTACATAAGGATGATCCTGGTTAAAAGAATAGTCGGGACGGGGCGGATTATTTTCCCACTGAGGCCGCTCCCCTGCCGGATAGGTAAGCCAGGGAGAAAGTGTTTCTCCCGAAGTCTTTCGTTCCTGCAAGATAATTGAA
>ENA-UOOI01003090-UOOI01003090.1-fermentation-metagenome-genome-assembly--contig:-NODE-3090-length-13134-cov-6.457451_pt1 | contig 13134 bp, 12 predicted proteins | sample MGYA00245779_ERZ724027 | MGnify/ENA primary metagenome ERZ724027 (study PRJEB28704, sample SAMN03018318) | fermentation metagenome | biome: anthropogenic terrestrial biome; feature: soil; material... | reverse complement strand
ATACTGGTATACTTTTGGGGTGAAATAAACAGCACTTATCGGTTCATCCCGGTAGGTGCTTTTTCGACTTATCCCCGTATAAGATACTACTTAAAACAATTAATGTACGACTCAAACATATAGAGTTTGTATCGTTGAGCTCCAGTGATCTCTTTGATGATCTGTAATCGTTCCAGGTCAGCAAGTAGGTTATATACTGTTTGTGACGACTTACCGGTCATTTTAACCAACTCTTTCGCCGAAACGATTGGTTTCTTGTACATGTGAGCGACCACAAGCCGTGCATCTGTACTTCGTTTTCCCAGTGTAACCATTTGATTTTCGATGGTTTCCTTGATTTGCATAATCGAATCCAACGTTTGTACTCCCTTCTTGGAGGTCTCGATCACTCCCGTAAGGAAATATTTCAGCCACTGGTTGATGTCTCCATGACTCCTGACGCGCATCAGATTGTCGTAATATAGGCTCCGATGTCGTTCAAAAAAATCCGACAAGTAGAGGATTGGTCGCTTCAGCACATCCTTCGAAACAAGATATAGGGTGATCAGCAGACGGCCTGTCCTGCCGTTACCATCCAGGAAGGGATGTATGGTCTCGAACTGATAATGTATCAAAGCAATTTTGATTAGGTCGGGTAAATAATCCTCCTCATTGTTCGCAAACTTCTCTAGATCCGACATCAACGCATCTATCTCATAGTGGACCGGTGGGATGAAGACAGCATCGTGTAGTGTTGCACCACCGATCCAATTCTGACTTTTGCGGAACTCGCCCGGCTGTTTTTGATCGCCCCTGACACCCCGAAGCAATACTTTGTGGGCTTGCTTGATCAACCTTGTGGAGAATGGTAGTGCATGAAGCATTTCAACGGCTTCTTTCATGGCCGTGATATAGTTCTGCACCTCCTCCCAGTCATCTCTCTTCTCCGCGCTGATCTCAGATTTTGACAGAAAGGCTTCTTCAACTTTTGTCTGTGTTCCCTCAATTTTTGAGGATTGTGTAGCCTCCTTGGCAATGTGCATCTGGGTGAACAGGTCTATGTCCACATACTCGGAGTACATGTCCAAACGTCCCAGGAATCTGTCCGCCTTGCTCAGTAAGCTGATCACCTCCATGTCGTCGATGACCCAGTGACGGTTCAACAGGGTTGGCTGAAAGCTCTTGTACCCTCCCTGGCTGACGAATGTGCCAGATTGAAATTTTTTCATACTGTTATTCCATTATATTTGGAACAAAGATATAACTAATTCTAAAAAATGCAATTATCTTAGAGTTAGAACTGCTGTTGTTCTAAATAAACCATGAAATGTTAGAATTAAATGCTTCTAATGATGAAGCATCCCCTCCACTGTGCGAAATCCGCGCACCGAGGCACAGGTGATATGAACATGACATTTTGAAAATTATCAGGCTTACTGATTGATTTTAAATGGTTTTATCGAACTTGTGAACTGTATGGCCTGAGGAATGGTTTGATATTTATCAAGTACCCCAATTGCCGTGCATCCTACCCCGGTAGTTTGGTAGTCGAAATTGAATGTTACACCATCCGATTTGATCAATTGATAGGTGTATTTTTTTCAACTTGCAGATTTTCTAGCTCGCCGAGTCTTTGACACTATTGTCGCAAAGTATGACGGAAATAAGAAGATCAGAACATTACTTGGGGTAAGAGAATACACCTGACAGCGTATTGGTGGCAGGATTTTAGCAATGTTGACGGATCTTTTATTTTTCAATAATTTTTCTCATTTCGGCAACCAACGAAGCCCAATTTTCCTCGGAATGTTTTGTAAGTTCTTCGTTATAATTACTTTGGTGAATTGTTAATTCAGTGTTTTCTCCGTCTGATTTTACTTCGTAAGAAACCCATAAATAATTCTCGGGCAAATCTTCTTTGCCACTCCAATTACTCAAATAGGAGTAAGAAAGTTTTTTGTTGTGTTCGTATTCAAGAACTTCGCCTTTATCTTTGTATTTCTGTCCTTCCCATTCGCCTTGAAAAACAATTGGGTTTCCAACTTTCCAATCAGTTACTAATTCTGACCCGAAAAAGTATTGTTTTACGATCGCCGGATTTGTCAGCGCTTCCCAAACTATTTCAAGTGGAGCATTTATTGTTGTCTTATATTGAATTTTAAAATTTGTTTCCATATTCGTTATTTTTTAGATGTACGCATTGCTTTTATTATTTTGAGTCTCGGGTTCCACCAGATGAATTTCATAAGGCTTTTCAATATTATTTCCAACGATACATTGATCAGTTGGTCTTACCTAATGTGAGCCTGCTGTTATATTTTGAAATAGTTGGAATTGCAATGTCTTCAAATTGACGGTAAATTTCTTCCTGACCTTCCAGAACATATATCAGCTGCGTTAAATAAATCATATCCTGATTCGTTTTTTATTCATAAGAAATGGAACGATATTCCCATTTCTCATTAAAAGTGCCAACCAGGCTATGATTGCTAAGTAAACGGGAAACAAGGTGTGGCTGAATATCGGACTCTCTATCCGAAAGTGTGTAGCTACTGCACCCCCTAAATAAGCAGTCAATAAAATGGCACCTAATATCGAAGTCCTTGGAATCGCATACAATATTGTAACAATGAACAGTATGAATCCAATGGTAGAAACTAAATTTTCAGGATAACCAAGGTCAACAGTCGCCTTTACTGATTCTTCGAGACCAATAATCTTACCCAAGCTATCAAACAAAAGAAACAATATTACCAGCGCGGTCAATACCCACCCTATTGTTTTTTTTGATTTTGTGTTAATAAGCAATTAATTAAAATATTAAACATATGATGTTATGATTCATCAACTAAATCAACAAACTTTCCGGGTTATTAGTTCTGGTTTAACGCAGAAATATGTTATACCATATGCTTTATAAGCAGTAACAGCCTCGGTGGCTCAGAGAATTAACAATAAGCAATATCAATCTCCCGGAGCTTTGTCCGCCTCACGCAACAGATCCCGCACATCCAGAGACTTCGTGAACATATTGAGCGTACCGTCTGCTTCCAACGGCCACAGAGCTTTGGGCCTGTCCCAGTACAGTTCTACACCATTCCCATCGGGGTCGTTCATGTAAATTGCTTCGGATACGCCATGATCACTTGCGCCCGTTACCGGGTACCCTGACTCGAGCAGTCGCTTCAGGATCAACGCAAGATCCCTTCGGGTGGGGTAGGCTATGGCAGTGTGATAGAGTCCCACACTATCGACAGAAGCATTGGGCAATCCTTCGCTGTGCCATGTGTTCAGTCCGATATGATGATGATAGCCGCCCGCAGAGAGGAACGCTGCCTGCTTGCCGTACATCATGGTGACCTCGAATCCCAGCAGATCGTGATAAAATGAAAGCGCTCGCTCCAGGTCGGACACCTTGAGGTGAATATGTCCGATGCGAACCTGCGACGGAATAGCATAATTGTTCATAGGATATATTTTAGGAGTAATGGATTGATTCTCTCACATCATAACTCAGCCCCGATTTATTTGTTCAACATCTTGCTTAAAAATGTCAAATTTAAACATTCAATCCTGTTTTTTATTCGTTTACCCGTTATTTATTTTTTAATTGATTGGAGTCTGATTGATATTGCCATTTTGTTGGAAACAGACTAAAAATTGGTGCCACAATATTCTGATAATTTACTTTATGCTAAAATTACTCTCGAATTATGGCCATATATTCAAAAAAAATTGTTCTTTTGTAAGAAATAAGTTTCAATATTGCTATTATGTCGATCCGCGATTTATCGGTACTGGTGCAACGCGCCAAAGAAGGAAGAAGATGCACCGTGGTGGTGGCCGCCGCGGAAGACGAGGATGTGCTGGTGTCATTGCATAATGCCATGATGCAAGGGTTTATTACCCCCCTGCTGATAGGTGATAGCGACAGGATAGCTGCAACCGCGTGTAAAGCGGGTATCACTACGGAAGGGATGGAATTGCTGGACAACCGTGAAGGAGCGGCATCCGCAGCACGTATGGCCGTGGCAATTGTGAAAGAGAGGAGTGCGGACATTCTCATGAAAGGCCATGTTTCTACAAGCGATTTGCTAAGGGCCATCCTCGACAGGGAAGCAGGGTTGCGTACGGAGCAGATGTTAAGTCACGTGGCTTTCTTTGTGTCGCCCTATTATCACAAACTTTTCTGCGTGACGGACGTGGCCATGAATATTGCACCCGGTCTGGAGGAGAAGGTGCAAATTATACAGAACGCCGTCAAAGCCTGTCACCTCATAGGTGTCAAACATCCAAAGGTCGCCGTGGTTGCCGCGGTAGAGAAGGTAAACCCCAAAATGGAGGCAACGCTGCATGCAGCCCGTTTGAAAGAGATGAATCAGGAGGGTTCCATCAAAGGATGTATCGTGGACGGTCCCTTCGCGATAGATATTGCCGTAAGCAGGGAGGCAGCCAGGAACAAGGGAATAGAGAGTGAAGTGGCAGGCGACTGCGACATCATTCTGGCACCCGATATTGAAGCGGGAAATATGTTTTACAAAGCGCTTAACTTTTTGGGCGGAGCTGTGTCTGCCGCCGTAGTGATGGGTGCTTCCGTGCCGGTAGTACTGACTTCTCGTTCGGATGATGAACGAAGCAAGTTGTACGCCATCGCCCTGGCCGCCTGTCTGAAATCATCATCAAATATCTAATCAATTAACAATATATGGCAACAAATACACGCATTCTGGTCATCAACCCCGGATCTACATCCACCAAGATCGCAATTTATCAACAAGAGAAGGTGATCTTTCTGAAAACCATCAAGCATGCTCCCGAAGTATTGCGTAAGTTTGACAAGATCACCGATCAGTATGCATACCGGAAGGAGATCATCTATCAGGAGCTTCAGGGTGCCGATGTGCCTGTTGATTCCATCGACGCGGTGATTGGCAGAGGAGGTCTGGTGAAGCCGATTGCATCGGGTGTGTACCGGGTGAATGAAGCAATGCGAAACGATCTGCTGGCATGCAAACGGGGCGAGCATGCGAGCAACCTGGGAGCGCTTATTGCGTATGATATTGCACAGCTGCTCCCATCGGCAGACGCATTCATTGCCGACCCGGTAGTGGTAGATGAGCTACAACCGTTGGCACGTTTGTCGGGCCATCCGCTTTTTGAAAGAAGATCGATTTTTCATGCTTTGAATCAGAAAGCAATTGCACGTTCACATGCAAAATCGATCATGAAAAAGTATGAGGATCTTGATCTGATCGTGGTCCATCTGGGAGGGGGTATCACCGTGGGGGCCCATCAGCATGGAAAAGTGATCGACGTTAATCAGGGTCTTGATGGCGATGGACCCTTTTCACCGGAACGTTCGGGATCACTGCCCGTGGGTCAACTACTGAAAGTGGCCTACAGCGGCATTTACAGCTACGAGAAAATGTCTGAAATGATTGTAGGCAAAGGAGGAATGATGGCCTACCTGGGCACCAACGATGCTTACATAGCGCAAAAGGAAGCGAGAAACGGTGACGAAAAATACCTGAAAGTGATGGAAGGAATGGCTTATCAGGTGGCCAAAGAGATTGGCGCCATGTCCACCGTGCTGAAAGGTTCGGTCGATGGTATACTGATCACCGGAGGAATTGCCAATAGCAAATGGTTCTGTAATCTGATCATCGAGCGGGTCTATCGCATTGCACCTGTATATGTCTATCCGGGGCAGGACGAAATGGGTGCCCTGGCCGATAATGCGCTGCTGGCCATCAACGGTGAGATCGAGATCAAAGAGTATCAATAAAATCTTTTCGGACAGGTAAAGCCATCATGCATTTTTTTAATCCCTGGCACGATCTCGCCCTTGCAAACTTTGGGGCCAACTACACACCGCCGGCTTCTGCCATGCAGATGGCTGATGATCTGGCGCTGCTGCCTCTGTGGTACGGCAAAGGCGATGCGGTGATTGCCGACGGGGAGGCCCAGCAGTTGTTCTTGCATGACCTGAAAGTGATGCTCCCACTGACAGCTGAATTGATTTCCTATAGTGAGATTGCATTGCGGACAGGTGAACCGGTCATCCCCTGGGGCTGGGATCCGAGGTTGAGGAAGATGATGCTTGTTCTGGGTGCAGAGGAGCACCTGCTACCTTCTATGGCTGAACTTGAACAGTTGAGGTGCTATGCAAGCCGGGAGCATGCAGTACGGATACTGCGGGAGTTGCAAGAAGATGAATCATACTTCTGCGGTGAATCGATATATTTTACGCGAATAGAGAACCTTCAGGCTTATTTGGCGACGACACCCGGGAATAAGGTATTGAAGATGCCGCTCTCGGGAAGTGGCAAAGGATTGATATGGATATTGGGAGAGATAACGGATAAACAGACTGACTGGTGCCGAAGGGTGTTGCGGGAGCAGGGCGGCATAGTAGCAGAGCCGATCTTAAACAAAGTACAGGACTTCGCGATGGAGTTCTTTTTGCAGGATGGAAAGGCCCATTTTGCCGGCTACTCGCTCTTCAGTTCCGCTGCCTCTGGTGCCTACACCGGCAATCAACTGCTGGCTGATCATCGTATTGAAGAAATACTTTCTGATTTTATTTCATCTGTACTGCTTCACCAGTTGCGTAAGAGGCTGGCGGTAAAGCTGACAGTTTCTTTTCCGTCTTACACCGGGTACGCAGGTGTGGATATGATGATCTGCCGCACAGATGAGGGCTATCGGGTCCAGCCTTGTGTGGAGATCAATATGAGAATGAACATGGGGATGGTGGCTCGTTCTATCCATGATCAGTTTATGGCGACTGATGGGCAGGGCCGATTCGTGGTGGATTATTTTAAAAAGAGCCACGATGCTTTGTTGTTCCAACAGAAAATGCAACGAGAGTCACCGCTCTCAGTAGCCGACGGAAAAATTCTTTCCGGCTTCCTGTCGTTGACTCCCGTTACTGCGGATACTCGTTATATGGCCTATCTGGAGGTCTAATTTGAGTGTCAGGTTTTCAACTCATTTCCTCATCGCTTCCGCAAAGTAGCGATAGAACAATGGGATGGTTCTAATGCCATTATAGAACTGTTCCAACGGGAAGTTCTCGTTGGGTGAGTGGATCGCGTCGGAGCCCAGCCCGAAGCCCATAAGGACCGATTTGATACCGAGGATCTCCTCAAAGGTGGCAATGATGGGGATGCTGCCACCGGAGCGGACCGGCACCGGCTCCTTGCCATAGACGTCCCGATATGCTTTTTCGGCGGCCTTATAGGCCGGGAGATCAATCGGACAGACATACGATGGACCGCCATGCAGGTATTCGGTCTTCACCTTTACCGCTTTGGGTGCGATCGACTCAAAGTATTTCACAAAGAGTTTGGCAATCTTGTCATGATCCTGGTTGGGTACCAGGCGGGTGCTGATTTTTGCATAGGCTTTGGAGGGAAGCACCGTCTTGGCTCCTTCACCGGTGTAGCCACCCCATATACCACATACATCGAATGTGGGGCGGATGCCGGTGCGTTCATTGGTGCTGTATCCTTTCTCTCCCGCAACCTCCCTCACTTCGAGTGCTTTCTTGTAGTCCTTCAGTGAGAAGGGAGCCTTGCCCATCATGGCACGCTCTTTTTTCGATACGTCAATGACATCATCGTAAAAACCGGGAATCAGGATGCGCCCATCGTCGTCGGTTGTCTGGGCAATCATCTTTGCCAACACATTGATGGGGTTGGCCACGGCACCGCCAAAGAGTCCCGAGTGTAGATCCACACTGGGACCGGTCACCTCCACCTGCCAGTAGGCGAGGCCGCGCAGTCCGGTGGTGATGGATGGTACGTCACGGGCAATCATAGATGTATCTGAAACCAGGATCACATCGGCCTGCAACATCTTCTTATGCTTCTTGCAAAACTTGGGCAGGTTGGGTGATCCCACCTCCTCTTCCCCTTCAATCAGGAACTTCACATTGCATGGCAACGTACCCGATTGCACGAGGTATTCGAATGCCTTGGCATGCATGAACGACTGACCTTTATCGTCATCCGCACCACGTGCCCATATTTTACCGTCTTTTACTACCGGTTCAAAGGGCTTTGTTTTCCAGCGGTCAATCGGATCCACCGGCATCACATCCATGTGGGCATAGACCAGTACAGTAGGTGCTTTCGGGTCGATGGTTTTCTCACCGTAGGTCACCGGGTTGCCGTCTGTCTCCATCACCTCTGCCTTATCGGCACCGGCTGCAAGTAGAAGTTCTTTCCACTTTTCAGCGGCACGATACATATCAGGCTTGTGCTCAGGCAGTGATGATACGGAGGGGATACGGATCAGTTCGAAAAGTTCATCAAGGAAACGCTTTTCGTGGGTTTTTACATACTTGTCGATTTCTTTCATATGGGTTAAGCTTATGATGATATTTGGTTTTGTTTGGTTATCACAAATATAAGAAAACTGTTTCTCTTTACCTTTTCATTTGGCATTATGGGACGATTGGCATTCATTGAACACCGCTGGCATTCATCTTCAGGGTGTAGACTGATGTGCGGGCAGTAACAAAAAGAGTATCACGGTTTTTGCCGGCGAAACAGATGTTGGAGGGGCTTTCCGGAAAATCGATCTCGCGGATCAACTCCCCTTCGGGTGAGTAGACCCACACCTTACCCATGGTCAGGTAGATGTTCCCCCGGTTGTCGATGGTCATCCCGTCCGAGCCGTGCGGCGCAAAGAATGTTTTGCCGGTCAGTGAGCCATCGTTCAGGATCTCATACCGCCATATTTTCCGGTCTTCGATATCGGCCACGTAAAGTGTTTTGCCATCCGGGGTGCCGATGATGCCGTTGGGTTGCTTATAATCGTCTATCACGCGTTTAACCTCTCCTTCTGGCGTGAGGAGATAAACTCCCCGCACCTCCTGCCCCTCGTGCTGGCCTTCCGGCCAGTAGGGACGGTGGTAGTAGGCATCGGTGAAATAGATATTCCCGTTGGGTGCTATCCATAGATCGTTGGGGCCATTGAGGTGCTTTCCTTCAAAAGCCTCAATGAGCACCTTCCGCTTATCGCGGTTCTCAAAGAGGATGATCCGGTTCTGCGCATCGGCACAGGCAACCAGTTTGTCGTCGTTGTTGAAGTATAGGCCGTTAGACCTTTCAGTGCCCTCCAGCCAGAGGGTGATGCCCTCCTGCTCATCCCAGTAGTGGATACGGTCGTTGGGCTGATCGGTGAAGTAGACGTTGCCGTCTTTGGCAACAGCGGGACCTTCGGTAAAACGATATCCTGTTCCCGCTTTTTGTGGAACGGCACCCTCGGCAACAATGTCGCTTTCCTGGGCGGCTAGTGCTCCTGCGAGAAGGATGCATGCGATGGTAATGGGTAATTTCATTCTCGGTTTTTATATTTTATTCAACTGTTTATTTTTTCTGTGTACGTTGGTTGTCTATACGTTGACTTCCCGGGTGTTGATTTTCTGCACGTTGATAGTCAGGGAGTTGTAATCTTGTTATGTACAACCAGTTATCTACGGCCGCTGGTACCCTTCGCGGTAGGGTCTGGCCAGTAGTGCGGCTGCCGTCTCATTGCCGTTGATGGTCTGTCGCTCTCCATCCCACTGCACCCTATTGCCGGTCTCGTAGGCGATCATTGACAGCTGCACCGTGGCAGTGGAACGGAAGGCATCGTCGATGGTGCAGCTGATCAGCTCCCTGTTGCCGGTTCTCACCGCGTGGATGAACTCAGCCACATGCTCCTCCTGCATGCGGGGAGAGGGGATCTCCATGATTTCGGGTTGGCTATCACGACCGGTAGTCTTCAATACCAGCCGGTTGTCGGCAGCGTAGAGGGTGCCTTTATCACCGTGGAAGAAGATGCCATTGTTGTACTGCGGGTCGATCTCACCCGTGCCCCAGAGGCGGTGGTGCCATATCAGTGGCACCTTGTCAAAGAGCATGGTCGCTGTGAGTGTGTCGGGGGTGTTGGTCTTCCCCTGCAGGGTATAAATGCCTCCCTGGGCTTCAATGGTCGTGGGCATATCGTAACCCATGATGGTGCGCGTGATATCGATATTATGGATGCCCCAGTCCACCAGGTGGCCGTTGCCATAGGCTTTCTCGAAGCGCCACGACATATGTCCTTTGGAGGGACTGTATGGCAGCAGCGGTGCCGGTCCGCACCAGGCATCCCAGTCGAGCGATGCCGGTGGGTCCTGCAGGGTGGTATCAGCAATGGTAGGGTTGTAGTGTATCTGTGCTTCTATCTGATGCACCTTTCCGATCTTTCCCTCAACGATCAGCTCCTTGGCCCTGATGAACGCCTTGTTCTGGCGCCGCTGAAAGCCTATCTGCACGATGTTGCCTGCCTCACGGGCCGCCTCCACCATCGCCTTTCCCTCTTCGATATCGTAGGCCAGCGGCTTCTCGCAATAGACCGGCAACCCTTTCCGGCAGGCGGCGATGAACTGCAGCGCATGCCAGTGTGTCACTGAACCGATGAGCACTGCTTCGAGGCCACTGATCTCCAGCAGCTCCCTATAATCACTGAACCCCCGCGGGCGGCTGCCCTGCAATGATGCCAGTTCGTTCAGGCTGTTTGTCAGGTGTGTACTATCCACATCGGCTACGGCGATCACTTCGACACCGCCGACCTCCAGCGCTGCTTTCGCGATCACCATACCGTACCAGCCGCTGCCAATCAATCCAATTCTTAGTTTATTGTTTTGGGCAAAAAGAGGCGTATGGAATCCGGAGGCAACAGCAGCTGTGGCAAGGGAGGAACTCTTGATAAATGTTCTTCGATTCATGATGAGGGGAATTTATGACTGACTATTTTATTTTATATCAACATAGCAGACAGATAAAATGTTTAGTTTCAAAAAAACTTGTATTTTTGCTTATGAATCAATTTTACATGGATAAACGGTCCGAAAGAATCATTCTCAACGGCTGTAACCCATAAAAACAGCAATAATGAGAAAAGCACTATTCATTGCACTGTTCCTTGCCCTGTTATCGGCATGCAGTATCAACCAGAAAGAGAACTCAGATATGCAGACAGCATCCTTAATCCCCGAAGACCGTATCACTGAGGTGATCGCTCAGCTCAAAGATTCACTGGGTGAGGTTTCCTCCTTCCGCATCGAACGGGGTGTGCAGCAGGTGGCGGCACTCTGGCGAGAGACGGACGGCACGGAGGATGCGTTCGCCGATTTTTGCCGGACCTCTTTTGTGGCCGACACGACGCAGCTCTCTTCACTCTTTGCCGCACTGGAGCGCAACTTCGAGGTGCTGGGCGGCTATTTCAACAAGATGGATCTGAAGCTGAAGGAGCCACTGCAGCTGGAGGGACCCGATATCACCCCGGTGGATATGCTCTTTGGCAGCTACGATGCCTCGGCGCATCTGACCGACGATCTCTATGCAAATAAGATTGCCTTCCTCACGGCACTCAACTTCCCGTTCTACTCCCTGGAGGAGAAAACAGCCGCAGGTGATGACTGGAGCCGGAAAGAGTGGGCCTATGCCCGCATGGGCGACCGCTTTATCTCGCGGGTACCGGCAGCGGTGCAGCAGCATATCTCGGTGACGACCACCGAAGCCGATGCCTATATCTCCGATTACAACGTCTGTATGGACAGGCTGCGGAATGATGCTGGTGAGCAGCTCTTCCCCGACAGTATGAAGCTGATCACCCACTGGGGGCTGCGCGATGAGCTGAAGTCGAACTACGCCGACAGGGAGCGGGGACTGGAGAAGCAGCGGATGATCTACCGGGTGATGCAGCGCATCATCGACCAGAGCATTCCCCTGGAGGTAATCAACAGTGACAGATATCAATGGAACCCGGAATCGAATGATATTTTCGAGGGAGAGAATAAGGTGGCAGGTACTCCGGAAGATACCAGGAGGTACGAGGTGTTCCTACGTAACTTCCATGCCCGGCGTCAGCTCGATGCTTATTCACCCCATTATCCCACGGAGCTTGACCGGGCGTTCGCCGGCACCATGGAGATCACCCAAAAAGATGTGGAAGAACTGTTCAAGAGGCTGATCTCCTCCCCACAGGTGAAGGAGGTGGCATCGTTCATCGCCTCGAGGTTAGGACGTGAGCTGGAACCGTTCGATATCTGGTACAATGGCTTTAAGGTGGGTGAGGGCATCCCCGAAGCGGAGCTGACAGCCCTTACTGCCAGGAAATATCCTAATGCGGAAGCATTGAAAAATGATCTTCCCCGTATCCTGGTGAAGCTGGGGTGGCCTGCTGACAAGGCCGCAGCCATCTGCTCGCTGGTTACGGTCGATGCATCACGCGGCGCAGGCCATGCCTGGGGCGCGGCCATGCGCAACGATGAGGCACATCTCCGCACCCGCATCGGTGAGGGGGGGATGGATTACAAGGGGTACAACATCGCCGTGCATGAGTTCGGACATAATGTGGAGCAGACCATCACCCTGAACGATGTGGATTTCTACTCGCTCAATGGCGTGCCCAACACCTCGTTCACCGAGGCGGTGGCTTTCCTTTTTCAGAAGCGCGACCTGGAGCTGCTGGGGTTGAAGAATCCCAATGTGGAGGATGCCTGGTATGAAGCGCTCGATGTCTTCTTGTCCTCTTACGAGATCATGGGTGTCTCGCTGGTCGATATCCAGGTGTGGGAGTGGCTCTATGCCCATCCCGATGCCACGGCGGCGCAACTGAAGGAGGCGGTGATCACCATTGCCAAAGAGGTGTGGAACAGTTATTATGCCGGGATGCTGGGAGGCAGCGATGAAACGCTGCTGGGCATCTACTCGCATATGATCGATTACCCGCTCTACCTGCCCAACTACCCGATGGGTCACCTGATCAACTTCCAGATCGAACAGCAGGTGCGGGGCAAGAACCTGGCGGAGGAGATGAACCGGATGTACCTGCAGGGGAGCATCATCCCCCAGCTATGGATGAGGAAGGCGGTCGGCTCTCCCATCTCCATCGACCCGTTGCTTGCCGCAACCAATGAAGCTCTTGAGGCGCTGCAGAGATAATAGAGGATAAAACGTTATATAATGCCTGTCCAAACCGCTGATGTGTGCTGGACATGTTGGAAATATGTTTATTCATAATGCGTTGTGAACTTTACAGATATTTTGCTTTACATTTTGGAGAAATATTGTAATTTTGCATGCTGATCAGGAAAGATGCCGGAGTGGTCGATCG
>ENA-UOOI01003086-UOOI01003086.1-fermentation-metagenome-genome-assembly--contig:-NODE-3086-length-13156-cov-3.068315_pt1 | contig 13156 bp, 9 predicted proteins | sample MGYA00245779_ERZ724027 | MGnify/ENA primary metagenome ERZ724027 (study PRJEB28704, sample SAMN03018318) | fermentation metagenome | biome: anthropogenic terrestrial biome; feature: soil; material... | reverse complement strand
TTATGTACAGAGCAGCCGCAAGGATATTTATAAACGTTACGCCGAGCAGCTTGTAAAGGAGGGCAAGGCGTACTACTGCTTCTGCTCTAAAGAAAGGCTTGAGTCCCTGCATGAAAAAGGTTTCGGCGGATATGACAGGCATTGCCGGAACCTCACCAAAGGGGAAACGGAAAAGCTGCTTGCCGAGGGCAGGCCTTACGTAATACGCCAAAAAATGCCTGTGGAGGGTTCCACTACATTTGACGACATTGTCTACGGGCCTATTACAATAGAAAACAGCGAGCTTGAAGACCAGATATTGTTAAAGACAGACGGCTACCCGACTTATAACTTCGCGAACGTTATAGACGACCACCTTATGGAGATAACGCACGTTGTACGCGGGTGCGAGTACCTTACGTCCACCCCTAAGTACAACCTGCTTTACGAAGCGTTCGGGTGGGACGTACCGGTTTACGTACATTTGCCGCTTATAATGGGTAAAAACCCTGACGGCAGTGTTTCCAAGCTTTCAAAGCGCCACGGCTCGACAGGCTTTGCTGACCTTGTAAAGGACGGGTACCTGCCGCAGACCATAGTTAACTATATAGCGCTTTTGGGCTGGTGCCCAAAAGACAACAGGGAGATATTCTCCCTGCCGGAGCTGGTGGAGAACTTTTCGATAGACGGCATAAGCAAATCCCCGGCTGTTTTCGATTACGATAAGCTTCTGTGGATGAACGGCGAATATATACGCGCTATGGGCACGGAGGATTTTATAAAGAACGCAATGCCGTACTTCAGGCAGGTTTTCCCTGAAGGCGTGCATAAGTGGGACGTGCTTGCCGGAGTTTTGCAGAAACGTGTACAGAAGTTTACGGAAATACCGGATATGATAGGCTTCTTAAAAGAACTGCCGGAGTACCCGGCGGATTACTTTACAAATAAAAAGAGTAAAACAAATCCGGAGGTTTCATTAAAGATGTTAAAGGAAGCCGTACCTGTACTCGAAAAGCTTGACGACTGGTCGGTGGACTCCCTTTATAACACGCTTACCGGCCTTGCCTCACGCCTTGGCGTTAAAAACGGGACGCTCATGTGGCCGGTGCGCATAGCTGCCGCGGGGCAGACAGTCACGCCTGGCGGCGCTATGGAGATACTCTCATTCCTTGGCAGGGAAGAATCATTAAAAAGGCTCAATAAAGGCATTGAAAAGCTTGACGCGCAAGGAGCTTGTTAAAAATGAGTGAAGAAATTAAAAATCCGGAAGAAGATACCGGCAACTTTATCCATACTTTTATTAAGGAAGATATCGCGCCGGGCGGGCGTTTCGAAGGCAGGGAAATCCATACCCGCTTTCCGCCTGAGCCTAACGGCTACCTGCACATAGGCCATGCGAAAGCGATATGCATAGACTTCGGCACCGCTGAGAAGTTCGGCGGCGTATGCAACCTGCGCATGGACGACACCAACCCCGCTAAGGAAAGCGAAGAATACGTAGAGGCGATTAAAAAAGATATCAGCTGGCTCGGCTTTTCATGGGGCGGCCGCTTTTATTACGCTTCTGATTATTTTCAGCAGATGTATGACATAGCAGTCGGCCTTATAAAGAAGGGCCTTGCGTACGTTTGCGAGCTTTCACCCGAACAGATGAAAGAAAACAGGGGGGACCTCACGCACCCGGCTGTAAGCCCTTACCGTGAAAGGCCGTCTGAAGAAAGCCTTGGGCTGTTTGCACGTATGAAAAACGGCGAATTTGAAGACGGGCGCATGACACTGCGCGCAAAAATAGACCTTTCTTCCGGTAACTTTAACATGCGCGACCCGGTTCTGTACAGGATAAGCCATAAGCCGCATCACCGTACCGGAACAAAATGGTGCATTTATCCCATGTATGATTTTGCACACCCCATAGAAGATGCCATAGAAGGCGTCACACATTCGCTCTGCACTTTGGAGTTTGAAGCCCACAGGCCGCTTTACAACTGGGTCATAGACAATATCGGCCTGCCGGATAAGCCGCGGCAGATAGAGTTTGCGCGGCTTGGCATAAACAACACGGTAATGAGCAAACGGAAACTGCGCGCCCTTGTCGAGGGCGGCTATGTGAACGGCTGGGACGACCCGCGCATGCCTACGCTAAGCGGTCTGCGCCGCAGGGGGTACACGCCACTTTCCATACGTAACTTCTGTGAACGCATAGGCGTTGCCAAAGTAAACAGCACCGTGGAGTACGCGTTTCTTGAGCACTGCCTGCGCGAGGACCTTAACGAAAAGGCGCGCCGCGTAATGGCCGTCCTCGACCCCGTTAAGCTCATAATCACAAATTATCCTGAGGGCAGCTCAGAAACGTTTATGGTTGAAAATAACCCTGAATGCCCGCAAGACGGCAGCAGGCCGGTTACATTTTCCCGTGAGCTTTGGATAGAACGCGGTGACTTTATGGAAAATCCGCCTAAAAAATATTTCAGGCTTTTCCCGGGAAATGAAGTAAGGCTAAAAACGGCTTACGTCGTACGCTGCACGGGATGCGAAAGGGACGAGGCCGGTAACGTAACAGCCGTAACGGCTGAGTATGACCCGCAGACACGCGGCGGAAATACCCCCGACGGAAGAAAAGTAAGGGGAACCATACACTGGGTAGATGCGAACAACTGCCGGGATGCCGAAGTGCGGCTTTACGGAAGCCTGTTCTCCGTACCGGATCCTGAGGCCGGTGACGATATAACGAAGGTTTTAAATCCAGATTCACTTAAGGTGCTTAAAAACTGCAAAACAGAGCCGTGGCTTGCCGATGCAGACAGTTCACAGCCGTTTCAGTTTATGCGCAGCGGATATTTCTGCATTGACAGCCGCGACAGCACCCCCGAACACCCCGTGTTTAACCGCTCCGTTTCATTGAAAGACAGTTTCAATAAGAAAAAATAAAAGATGGAAAGGGAAAAGTATGACCGACAAACGGGTAATGGAAATATTCAAAGAAGCCGGCGTCCTGCTGGAGGGGCATTTCAAGCTTACGTCGGGCAGGCACAGCAGCAGGTACCTGCAGTGCGCCAAGATATTCCGCAATACAAAGTACAGCGAAGAACTCTGCGCCGCCCTTGCCGCTAAATTTTCCGGACAAGGCATACAGGTCGTTATAGGGCCTGCAATGGGCGCCGTACAGATGGCGTATGAAGTCAGCCGCGCGCTTAAATGCGAAAACTTTTTTGCCGAGCGCGATGAAAACGGCAAGATGTCTTTGCGCCGCGGATTTTCCGTAAGCAGTGGGCAGAAAGTGCTCATTGTGGAGGACGTGGTTACTACCGGCGGTTCTGTCCGCGAAGTTATGGATATAGTCCGTCAAGCCGGCGGCGTTATCGCGGGCGTGGGTTCTATTGTTGACCGTACAGGCGGCAGGATAGACTTCGGCGTGCCGTTTTGCTCAGTCATTTCACTTGACGTGGAGTCATGGGAGCCGCAGGACTGCCCCTTGTGCAAAGCAGGCGCGCCTGCTCCCGTAAAACCAGGCAGCAGGAAAATATGATTTAACGGTTCTATCCTGCTTTTTTAAGGACCGGAGGAGCTGCTTTGGACAAGTACAGTAATCCCGAAAGTAAAAAAAGCAACGGCAAATCCGTTCACAGCGGCCACCGCGAACGGCTGAAAAACCAGTTCCTTAAAAACGGCCTTGATTCGTTTGAGCCGCATACGGTTTTGGAGATGCTCCTTTTTTACGCCATACCGCTTAAGGACACAAATCCGGTGGCGCATGATCTACTGCAGAAATTCGGATCGCTTTCGGGCGTCTTTGATGCGCCGATAGAAGAGCTGGTGCAGGTCAGCGGCATAGGCAAGTCCGCGGCTGTACTCCTTAAGCTGGTGCCTCAGCTAAGCCGCAGGTACCAGGAAGACCTCGACCGTGACAAGACCGTTATCTAGCTACGACGAGGCGGGCAGGCAGCTCATTAAGAAGTTTATAGGCAGGCAGAACGAGGTCGTTGTACTAATGCTGCTTGACAGCAAAATGCGTGTTCTTTTCTGCGACGTTATATGCGAAGGCACGGCCACCGCGGCAAATATTTACATCAAGAAAATCATAAGGCTTTCGGCCAGGTATGACGCTGTTTACGCAATTATTTCGCATAACCACCCGAGTGGTAACTGCCTGCCGTCAAAGCAGGATATAAGTACCACCAAGTGGGTTTACGAAGCGCTCGACACGGTAGAAGTGAGACTCATTGACCACGTCATAGTAAGCGGAAATAATTTTTTATCAATAGCAAAAAGTAAAATGATGCCTGAAATTTTCGATTCGTCTTCCGATGCGGAGTAAAATATGGACTTTAAACTCGTTTCAAAATATAAACCGGCAGGCGACCAGCCCAAGGCCATAAAGCAGCTTACGGACGGCCTTAAAAGCGGTGACAGGGAACAGGTGCTGCTCGGAGTCACCGGCTCGGGAAAAACGTTTACCATGGCTAATGTTATAGCCGGGATGAACCGCCCTGCCCTTGTGCTTGCGCACAATAAAACGCTCGCGGCGCAGCTCTGTTCGGAGTTCCGCGAGTTTTTTCCCGAAAACGCCGTCGAATATTTTGTCAGTTATTATGATTATTACCAGCCCGAAGCCTATATAGCGACTACCGACACTTATATAGAAAAAGACTCGGCAATAAATGACGAAATAGATAAGCTCCGCCACTCAGCCACATCGGCGCTTTCTGAAAGGCGCGACGTCATTATAGTGGCAAGCGTTTCGTGTATTTACAGCCTTGGCGACCCGATTGACTACCGCACGATGGTGATATCGCTCCGCCCAGGCATGCAGAAAAACCGCGACGATTTGCTTAAGAAGCTTGTGGAAATCCAGTACGAGCGCAACGACGTCAATTTTATAAGGAATAAATTCCGCGTGCGCGGCGATGTAGTGGAGATCTTCCCCGTACAGTCAAACGATACGGCTGTGCGCGTGGAGTTTTTCGGCGATGAAATCGACAGGATAAGGGAGATAAACCCGCTTACAGGCGAAGTAAAGGCAGACCTTAAGCATGTGGCAATATATCCTGCCTCGCACTACATTGTCCCAAGGGAAAAAATGCAGCGCGCCCTGCAGGATATAGAAGGCGAAATGGAAGAGCGTGTCGAGTACTTTAAAAGCAAAAACAAGCTGATAGAGGCGCAGCGCATAGAAGAACGTACGCGGTACGACATGGAAATGCTGGGCGAAATAGGCTTTTGCAAAGGTATTGAAAACTATTCGCGCATAATGTCGGGCCGTAAACCCGGAAGCGCCCCTTTTACGCTGCTGGACTATTTCCCTAAAGACTTCATACTGTTTGTAGACGAGTCGCACGTTACCCTTCCGCAGGTGCGCTCTATGTACGCCGGCGACCACGCGCGGAAAAAATCCCTCGTAGACTACGGTTTCAGGCTGCCGTCGGCTTATGACAACAGGCCGCTTAACTTCGATGAATTTTACAGCCATATAAACCAGGCGGTGTTCGTCAGCGCGACGCCGGGCGACTTTGAAAAGGAAAAAGCGGCACAAACGGTTGAGCAGGTCATACGGCCTACAGGCCTTGTAGACCCTGAGATAATCGTAAAGCCTACTGACGGGCAGATAGACGACCTTATTTCAGAGATCAACATCCGCGCTGAGAAAAAAGAGCGCGTGCTTGTTACAACGCTCACTAAAAAGATGGCTGAGGACCTTACCGCATACCTCGAAGGCATGGGCATAAAAGTACGCTATATGCACCATGACATAGACACCATAGAACGCATGGAGATAATTCGCGACCTGCGCCTTGGCAAATTTGACGTGCTCGTTGGCATAAACCTGCTGCGCGAAGGGCTTGACATCCCCGAAGTTTCACTCGTTGCAATACTCGACGCCGACAAAGAGGGCTTCCTGCGCAGTTCGCGCTCACTTATACAGACCATAGGCCGCGCGGCGCGGAACGCGGAAGGCCGGGTCATTATGTATGCCGACTCTGTTACGCCTTCAATGGAGGAGGCCATACGCGAGACGGAACGCCGCCGCAGCCTGCAGATGGCTTATAACAGTGAGCACGGCATTACGCCTAAGACCATAGTCAAAGAAGTTCCTGAAATACTCGAAATCACTTCACGCAAGCCTGACGCTCAGAAAAAACGCGGCAAGCTTACTGCGGATGAAAAAGAACGTGTTATAGAGCAGATGACAAAAGAAATGAAAATTGCCGCAAAAATGCTTGAGTTCGAGCACGCAGCTTACCTGCGTGACAGGATAAAAGAACTGAAAAGTTCAAAATAACGGGAGACGGGATGTATGCCTTCAAAATATATTTTTATCAAGGGCGCGCGCGAGCATAACTTAAAAAACATAGATTTAAAAATACCGCGTGACAAGCTAATAGTTTTTACAGGGCTTTCAGGGTCGGGAAAATCCTCCCTTGCGTTCGACACCATATATGCTGAAGGGCAGAGGCGCTACGTAGAGTCGCTCTCTTCTTATGCGCGCCAGTTCCTTGGGCAGGTAGATAAACCGGACGTAGACTATATAGACGGCCTTTCACCGGCAATATCCATTGACCAAAAAACCACGTCGAAAAACCCGCGCTCGACAGTAGGCACCGTAACGGAGATATATGACTATTTAAGGCTGCTGTACGCGCGCATAGGCGTACCGCACTGCCCGGTGTGCGGCCGCGAAATAAAACAGCAGACTGTAGACCAAATAGTCGACAGGGTGCTTACACTGCCTGAAAAAACTAAAATAATGGTTCTGTCGCCTGTCGTAAGGGCAAGGAAGGGCGAGCACGCAAAAGAAATCGAAGCCGCACGTAAAAGCGGCTTTGTGCGTGTGCGCGTAGACGGCATAATATACGACCTGTCTGACAGCATAAAACTTGAAAAAAATAAAAAGCATACGGTCGAGGTAGTCGTAGACCGCCTTGGAATACATGAGTCCATACGGTCAAGGCTTGCCGACTCAGTCGAAACAGCGTCAAAACTTTCAGGCGGAATTATCATAATCAGTGAGGCAGGCGGGGGGGATACGCTCTTTTCACAAAATTACGCATGCCCCGAGCACGGAGTAAGCATAGAAGAACTGACTCCGCGCATGTTTTCATTTAACAATCCTTACGGTGCCTGCCCAAAGTGCTCGGGCCTCGGGCTTTTTATGAAAATAGACCCCGACCTTGTCATACCGGACAAATCGCTTTCCGTAAATAAAGGCGGTATAAAGGCGGGCGGCTGGGCGATGGAAGGCAACACCATAGCCGCTATGTACTACCGCGCCCTTGCAAAAAAATACGGGTTTTCACTTAGCACACCCATAGAAAAACTCTCTCCGGAGGCTTTAGATATACTGCTTTACGGAACGAAAGGCGAAAAAATACGCGTTACACGTGAGAACGGCTACGGTAAAAATTCTTACGACACGGTATTTGAGGGAGTAGTAAACAACCTTGAACGCAGGTACCGCGAAACTAAAAGCAACTGGATAAAAGAGGAAATACAGTCGTACATGAGCGCCATCCCATGCGATGCCTGCGGCGGAAAGCGCCTGTCGCCCATGAGCCTCGCTGTAACGGTCGGAGGAATAAACATAGCGCAGTTCTGCGACATGCCTGTAACTAAAGAACTGGACTTTATAAACGGCCTCAAGTTAAACGAACGCGACAGCATGATTTCACATCTTATTATAAGGGAAATAAAAAGCAGGCTCGGCTTTTTAAAGGACGTCGGCCTTGAGTACCTTACCCTGTCGCGTTCCGCGGGAACCCTTTCGGGCGGTGAGAGCCAGCGCATACGCCTTGCCACGCAGATAGGCTCGTCACTTACAGGCGTACTGTATATACTCGACGAGCCGAGCATCGGGCTGCACCAGCGCGACAACGCACGCCTGCTCGCTACTTTGAAGCATTTGCGCGACCTCGGCAACACTGTGATAGTAGTGGAACACGACGAAGAAACCATGCGTGCCTCGGACTATATAGTCGATATAGGCCCGGGGGCGGGCATACACGGCGGTGAAGTCGTTTTCAGCGGCAAAGTCGGGGATATCGTAAACTGCAAAGAGTCCATCACCGGCCAGTACCTCAGCGGAGCCAAAAAAGTCGGAGTGCCGGAAAAGCGCAGAAAGGGCAGCGGCAAAAAACTGCGCATAACAGGCGCCGCCCAAAACAACCTTAAAGGTATAGACGTAGATATACCCTTGGGTGAGTTTGTGTGCGTGACAGGCGTCTCAGGCTCGGGAAAGTCTTCACTAGTAAACGAGATACTTTATAAATACCTTGCCGCCCAGCTTAACCGCGCACGGACCAAGCCGGGAAAATTCAAAAAAATAACGGGCCTTTCGGAACTTGACAAAGTCATACAGATAGACCAGTCACCGATAGGGCGGACGCCGCGTTCCAATCCGGCTACGTACACGGGCGTTTTTACCAATATACGCGAGCTGTACGCTTCAACGCAGGACGCAAAGCTGCGCGGCTACAATGCCGGCAGGTTTTCATTCAACGTAAAAGGCGGGCGGTGCGAGGCCTGCCAGGGCGACGGCATAATTAAAATAGAGATGAATTTTCTGCCCGACGTCTATGTGCCGTGCGACGTCTGCAAGGGCAAAAGGTATAACCGTGAAACGCTTGAGATAAAGTACAAAGGCAAAAGCATATACGACGTACTTGAAATGACTGTTGAAGAAGGCCTTGCCTTTTTTTCCAACCTGCCGGGCATAGCACGCAGGCTGCAAACGCTTTACGACGTCGGCCTCGGCTATATAAAGATAGGGCAGCCGGCGACTACGCTTTCTGGCGGTGAGGCGCAGCGCGTAAAGCTTGCGTCGGAACTTGGCAAACGTTCAACCGGACGTACTATTTATATCCTTGACGAGCCTACCACAGGGCTTCATATAGCGGATGTGCATATGCTCATAAACGTTTTGCAGAAGCTTGTCGACAGCGGAAATACGGTCGTCGTCATAGAGCATAACCTTGACCTTATAAAGACGGCCGACTACATTATCGACTTAGGCCCTGAAGGCGGCGATGCAGGCGGCAATATAGTCGCCTGCGGCACTCCGGAGCAAGTGGCTGAAGCGGAGGGGTCGTACACCGGGCAGTACCTGCGCCATATGCTTTGACAATGTATTTTTACACAATCACATAAAGGTTTAAAGAGGGGATATTTTTGATAAAAAATATAATATTCGATATGGGACAGGTACTTATGAGCTTCAAGCCTGAAAAGTATGTTTACTCTACCGCGAAGTCCCCTGAGTCTGCCGAAGCAATACTGCGGGAGCTTTTCGGAGGGCCGGAATGGCCGATGCTTGACGCAGGAACCATAACGGACGAAGAAACTGTTAAGCGTGTGCAGGCGAGGATACCTGTGTACGCCGATGACGTTGCTGCCGTAATGGAAAACTGGCATCTCCTTATGAAGCCGCTCCCGGGTATGGAAGATATCCTCTCGAAGCTTAAAGCGAACGGGTACAGGCTGTACCTGCTTTCTAACGCGAGCATACGCTTTTACAGGTTTTACAAATGCATATCCATGTTCGGGTACTTTGACGGCATAGTGATTTCCGCCAAAGAAAAGCTTGTAAAACCGGACAAAAGAATTTACCGCCTCATTCTTTCACGCTACGGCCTTAAAGCGGACGAATGCCTTTTTATAGACGACCTGCAGGACAATATAGACGGTGCCGGCAGCGTTGGCATAAACGGGCACAGGTTTAAGGGGCACGATGAATTAGTTAGCTTTTTAAAGTGCGAAAAACTTTTGTAGCTTAGTTATTTTTTACATAGCTTTACAGCAGTTTATATTTTATAAAAGCCGGAAATACCCCCCACACACCGTACAAAAACGGCGGCATAAGGTATTTCCGGCTTCATTTATATGTAATGTCTGTAAATAATGTCAGCCGGCGAAGAAAATTCCGCCCTCTTTGCGCGGTTTTGCTTCCGGCACCTTTCCTTCGGCATAGCCAAGGCACACGCATCCGTAAGGCAGGTACCCTTGCGGTATGCCAAGCTCAGATGCTATGCGCTTGTCCTGCAGGCCGGGAAGTACTGAGCATATATAACATGAGCCTAAGCCGCATGCATGCGCCGCAAGCATGATATTCATAATCGCGCAGGCGGCATCCTCCCTGTTGTACTTGGCATCTTCTGGGGCGGAAACGACTATGACGGCTGGGGCGTTATAAAACGGCATATGGCCCGGGATGAACGAAGCGCCGTTTTCTTTTGCGGCAGCCACTGCCTTTTGTAAAATTACGCGGTCCTTTACAACGGTGAAAAACCTTTTTTGCAGCCCCATGGCCGACGGCGCGTACTTTGCTGCCTTAAGTATTGAGTCAAGCGCTTCTTCAGGCACAGGGTCAGGCTTATACGACCTGACTGAACGCCGTGTAAGTAATAAGTCAAGGCCTTTGTTTTCCATAGTTAAACTTCCTTTCACATTATGCTGTTTAGCTTATTCAACAATTTAATTTTATCTGTATTAAGTTTTTATGTCAAGTAAGTAAAATGTTAAAAAAATAATTTATTTATTTCCCTAAATATTATTATTTTCAAATTAACACTCTGCGAACGAGTGGTATACTATGCAACGTTGTGCATTTTTAAAAAATAAAAATTCAGAGGCGTTAGAGAAATTGAAAAAAGGTATTATCTCAATAGCATTGGCAACTTTATTTTTCAGCACTATGGAGATAGCGCTGAAAATCTCCGCCGGTAGCTACAACCCGATTCAGCTTACGTTTTTACGTTTCCTCATAGGCGGTGTCGTGCTCGTACCGCTTGCGGTGCGCGAGATAAAGTCAAAAAAACTGAAGCTTAAACTCAATGACATCGGTTTTTTTGCCATGACGGGCTTTATATGCGTTGTCGTAAGCATGATCATGTTTCAGCTCGGTGTCGTTTACTGCCCCGCGTCCGTAGTTGCCGTACTGTTTAGCTGCAACTCTGTTTTCGTAGTACTTTTTGCATATATCATGCTTGCGGAAAAGATATATAAGCATACGGTTATCTCTATTATAGTCAGCGTCGCGGGCATGATGGTTATAATAAATCCTTTGCACATGTCGGCAAGCCTTAAGGGCGTTATCTTTTCGCTTATAGCAGCGGTCACTTTTGCACTTTATAACGTCATAGGCCGCACGCGCAGCGACAGGTACGGCGGCATAACGCTTACGTGCCTGAGCTTCCTGTTTGGCTGCGCAGAGCTTGCGGTGCTCATTTCTCTGACTTACATACCGTCCGCGGCGCGGGCCTTTGCTTCTTCCGGCCTTCCGATGCTTGCGAAGATACCGCTTTTTTCCGGTATATCCGCAGACTCTTTAGGCGGGCTGATATATGTAGGGGTCTTTGTAACCGGACTGGGGTACACCTTTTACTTTATGGCTATGGAAGAAACGTCCGCCGCCACAGCGTCGCTTGTTTTTTACCTAAAGCCGGTACTCGCCCCGATTTTTGCTTTAGCTGTCCTTGGCGAGCCTATCACGTTAAATATGCTCGCCGGTATAATTTTAATCATAATAGGCTCGTTTATCTCGTTTGTGCCGGGCATAAAACTCGGGAAGAATAAAAAGCTGAGTGAAGATATAGAAGAAATCAAGAGCGAATACGAGGCTGAAGCCGATGAAACGGCTATAAAGCCGTAAAAGAAGCCGGTTTATTTATTGAACCGTTTGTAAAGTGCCGCAAGCGACTTTTTCTCTATCCTTGAAACATAGGAACGCGAGATGCCCATTTTTTTAGCTACCTCCCTTTGCGTCAAGGGCTTGTAGCCGTCGAGCCCGTAACGCAGCTGTATAATGGTCCTCTCGCGCGGGGTTAACATTTCATTTATATATTGTTTCAGATGCTCGGCTTTTATTTTGCAGTCTAAGTTATCAAGTATATTATCCTCGGTTGACATCGTGTCCAAAAGGGTAAGCGCGTTGCCGTCTTTGTCTGTGTCTATAGGCTCGTTAAGGGATATGTCCTGTGAACTTTTTTTGTTTGCGCGGAAGTACATAAGGACCTCGTTTTCTATGCACCTAGCCGCATAGCTTGAAAGGCGTATCCCTTTGCTGCTGTCAAACGTGTTTATTGCTTTTATGAGTCCGATAGTTCCTATAGAAATCAAGTCGTCCTGTTCGTTATAATTTGAGTAGTACTTTTTGATTATATGCGCCACAAGGCGCAGGTTGTGTTCTATAAGCGTAGCTTTCGCCGTTGCATCGCCGTTTTTCATCCTTTCAAGGCATTCTTTTTCTTCCTTAGCGGAAAGCGGGTGCGGAAAAGAGCCGGAACCTGTAACGTGCAGCACAAAAAATATCAGGCCCGATAAAGCTAAGCTAAACATGGCACCGAACATTGGCGACGCTCCTTTTATGTAGTATACGCCTTCCTGAGGCGGGGGGCAAAGCCTGGGCTTTCACATTATTTACAGCCTGTTTTTATACTGCCGCAGTGCCTGCCGCTTTTGAGGCCGGTTCTGCGGCAAATTAAACGCTTATTGCCATTATATGTTGCGGCGGGCATTATTGTTGCAAGTCCAAACTTTTTAAGGCAAATATACTTTAGGACGCGTTTTCCAATGTAAAGTTTAGTAATTACATATGAATACTTGTATTTACTGCGCAGGCATTGTATAATGCAGATATTTACAGGGTAATGCGTGCCGTTTTGCTTTATTCTCTTTACGGCATTTTCATGCACTCCAATGCTGATATTATTTACTAAAATAAATTTAATTGAAAAGGACCGTGAGTTTATGGCAGAACGTAAAACAGCACCGTTCCGTTCGGACATCGTAGGAAGTTTTTTGCGTCCGCAAAATTTAAAGCATGCGAGGGAATTATATGCGGAAAATAAAATAAGTATGGCTGAACTTAAAAAAACCGAAGACAGCTCCATAAGCGATTTAGTTGCCAAAGAAAAACAAATGGGCCTTAAAGCCGTCACGGACGGCGAATTTAGGAGGCGCTACTGGCACCTTGACTTTCTTGCCGCTTTAAAAGGCATACAGGAAGTTAAAGCCGAACATTGGTCGGTTGAGTTTAAGGGCAGGCAGCCTAAAGCCGCGACCATAAAAATTGTCGGTAAAATCGGCTTTGAAGGCCATCCCTTTGTTGAGCATTTTAAATATTTATATTCCGCTGCCGGCGGTTCCCTGTGTAAAATGACGATCCCGTCGCCGTCAATGCTGCACCTAA
>ENA-UOOI01003085-UOOI01003085.1-fermentation-metagenome-genome-assembly--contig:-NODE-3085-length-13157-cov-5.120516_pt1 | contig 13157 bp, 12 predicted proteins | sample MGYA00245779_ERZ724027 | MGnify/ENA primary metagenome ERZ724027 (study PRJEB28704, sample SAMN03018318) | fermentation metagenome | biome: anthropogenic terrestrial biome; feature: soil; material... | reverse complement strand
CGATCAGGCAGATCCAGGAATCCTGCTGGGCTTTGGATTCCCCCGCGGAAATAAAGGAGCTGTCCGCGAGAAACAGGGCGAGCATCACCTGAAGCTGCCGCTCCGGCACCTTGACCTTTTCCATGGCGACCCTTCACTTCATAAATTTTGACAGGACTCCTTCTATCACCTTCGTGATGCTCGGGTAGCGGAGGTTGCTGGCCATCAGCAGATTCAGGCACAGGGAAATCACGTAGGCGGGGATGGAAAAATAGAGATACCTCCATTCCTTCTGCCGGATCAGGGGCACAAGATCGAACACGGTCAGAACCGCGAAGAAAAAGAGAAAAATCATCAGGGCTCCCATCTACTTGCCCCCTTTATCCACGACGGTCGCCGCGTTCTTGATCTCCACTTCGGCGCTCACATGGTATTTCAGCTTTTTGAAAGTGTCGCGCCAGCCGGCTTTCAGCTTGTCCCATGCGTCCGGCTGCGACTGGCTGATCGTGGCGCCGAAGTCGAAGATGTCGGCGTCGTATTGCTTCTGCACCGTGTCGATCGTGTTCCCCACGTCGGTCTGAAGGGTCCGCTCCGCATAGCTTTCGATCCGGTCCACGCCCACTTTCGAGAGGAGGTCCTCCGTCGAGTTCTGCTCGGCATAGGCCGCCGTCATGTGGATGTCGATGTTCATGGTGGGGACTCCGCCGCCGACGGAGGCCTTGACCTTGGTGCTGTTGTGGATGACCTCCAGCGTGATGTCCGGGTCGGCCGGATCCTCCCCGGTGAGGAGGAGGCCGCCGCTGATGCGGTCCAACACGAAGTTCGTGAACTTCGCCTGGTCGGCGGTGATCCAGCCCACCATTTTATCCTCCCGGAACACCGCGTCCCCCTCCACCTGGACGGTATCGCCGCCCGCCTCCGGCTTGACTTCGACCGCGGGGAGGGAGAGGTCGTCGCCCTGCGTGTTCAGCGTGTTGTTGATCTGGTAGAGCTGCACGTGCAGGTTCTTGCCGGCCGCGTTGGCGGATTCGTGCAGGGAGTTGCTGATCTGGTACGACATCACCTGCCCGGTCTTCGGCTTCTGCTGCAGGATGACGCCCGCGGTGCTCTCTTTCGAGACCAGAAATTCCAGCGTGTCGCGTGGCTCGGCGTCGCGCATGAACCAGTCCAGCAGAGGCTTGATGCCGTCCTTCGCGAGCACCTTGCTGAGGACGACGATCTCGCAGTGGCTGAAATAGAGCTTTTTGTCCGATTCGTTCAGCATGCTGCGCACGGTGTCGAAAATCGTGTTCCCGTCCGCTTCGAGGACTACCGGCTGGGGGCCGCTCGGCTGCTGTGAGGCGCCCTGCCCCAGCTTGACGCATTCGACGGTGACGTGGTATTTGTAGCCGTTCAGGCCCGGGTCCACCGCGATGCCCGCGACGACCTGAAACGTCTCGATCTCGTGGTAGTTCCAGCACCCCGTGAGGGTGAACAGCATCGCGGGCGCCAGAAGCAGAGCCAGCAGCTTTTTCATTTCTTCTCCCCCGTCGTCTGCCGGGTCTGGTTCCTGCTGAGGTAGCCCGGCCGTTTTTTCATGAAGATCCACGGGAGCCTGAAATAGATGTCCTTGTATTCCTGCGGGTTGTTCAGGTGCATGTCCGGCACGATCGGAACCCCAAAGGAGTGCATCGAGAAGATGCTGACCATGAGGATCACCAGGCCCAGCAGCAGCCCGTAAAGCCCGAGCAGGCAGGCGCAGAACAGCAGGCAGAACCGGTGGATGAGGATGTACCCTTTGAGGCGCGGCACCATCAGGCCGGTGATGCCCGCGAGGCCGACGACGATGATGATCGGCGCGCTGACGAGCTTCGCGTCCACGGCGGCCTGGCCGACGACCAGCGCGCCCACGATGCTGAGCGTCTGGCCCATGATGCCGGGCATGCGCGCGCCGGATTCCCGCAGCATCTCGAACACGATGAGCATGAGCACGGTCTCGAGCGCCGTGGGGAACGGGACGCCCTGCCGCGCGGCGGAGATGCTCAGCAGAAGCTGCGTGGGCAACATCTCCTGGTGGAACGTCGTGAGAGCGACGTAGATGGCGGGAAAAGTGATCGAGATGACGAAGGCGGCGATCCGCAGGAACCGGCCGATCGAAGAGAACACGAAATTGACGTAGTAATCCTCGTCGCTCTGGAAATGCTCGATGAACAGGTGGGGGACCGTCAGCACCGACGGCGTTCCGTCCAGAAACAGGGCGACGCGGCCCTCGAGGAGCCTTGCGGCCACCACGTCGGGGCGCTCCGTCATCCCAATGGTCTTGATCGCGGAAAACGGGGCGTCCTTGATCAGCTCGCCGATGTAGTTCGAGTCGAGGGTGCCGTCGATGTCGATGCGGTCCAGGCGCTTTTCCAGCTCTTTCAGCACGGACTTGTTCACGAGGCTGTCGAGGTAGCACAGGCAGGCCTTCGTCCGGGTCCTTCTGCCGAAGGTGCGGTACCTCACCTTGAGGTCCGGGGTGCGCAGTTTCCGGTGCAGCATGGAGAGGTTCATCAGCAGCGATTCGTTGAACCCCTCGCGCGGGCCGCGCAGCACGCGCTCGCTCTCCGGCTCGGCGATGGAGCGGAAGATCCACCCCTTGGTGTTCAGGATCAGCGCGTCCGGGCAGCCCCGCGCCAGCAGGATCGTGTCGCCGTACACGATGCCCTGCACCAGATGTTCGACCTGGTCGGTCTTTTCCACGCTGTCGGAGAGCGTGATGCTCTCCGACACGGTCCGGGTCAGGTCGGGGTCGTCCTTCCCGAAGGGATATTCCAGCAGGGGGCGGATAACGTCTTCGTTCAGGAGCTTGTTGTTGATCATGCCGTCTGAAAAAAGGACGCAGAACCTGGCGGTCGGTTCGCGCGCGCTGGAAAAGAAACGTTTGACGAGCGTCTCGTCGTTCCTGAAGATATTGCAGATGTATTCGACGTTGGCGTCGAGGTCGGCGGAGGGCAGTTTCGCGCTGCCGAAGGAGTCGCTGCTCGCCATGGCAAGACCTTCTTTCCTGAAATCTCTATCGGATTATGATTTCCCCCCGCGCCGCCCGTTATTCATGACGGCGGAAAGAGCGGGGGCGGATGCGTCAAAAATCCATATGTACGGCACAATCCTCCCTTGTGAAAGTCCCGCCGCGGCGGTACAATAGGACCGGAAAAACGGGCGGCGGCCCGAAATCCGGGAGGAGGATGGCAAATGCTGCCAGAGAAGGCAAAGGAGTCGATCCGGCGGGGAGATCTGACGGAAAAGCTGTCGCGCGTCTACGGGTGCGGCGAAGAGGAAGCGGCGGAGCGCGGGGAGCGGATCGTCCGGGCGATCGACGCGTTCGGGGAGCGGTACGGCGCCGGCCGGGACGTGATGGTCTTCAGCGCGCCGGGCCGCACGGAGATCGGCGGCAACCACACGGACCACCAGGGCGGGCGGGTGCTCGCGGCCGGCGTGAACCTCGACGCGGTCGCCGTGGCTTCTCCGCTCGGGAACGGCGAGGTGCGGGTACGCTCCGAAGGTTTCCCCGAAGACGCGATCGACCTCGGCGACCTCTCCGTCCATCCGGAGGAGAAGAACACGTCGAAGGCGCTGCTGCGCGGCATCTGCGCGGATTTTGCGCGGCGGGGAAAGAGCGTCGGCGGGTTCTGCGCGTACACCACGTCGCAGGTGCTGCCGGGTTCCGGCCTGTCGTCGTCCGCCGCGTTCGAGGTGCTGATCGGCACGGCGCTGAACGGGATGTTCTGCGAAGGGAGTGTGCCCCCGCTCGCGGTCGCGCAGATCGGCCAGCGCGCGGAAAACGTCTATTTCGGCAAGCCGTGCGGCCTGATGGACCAGGCGGCCTGCGCCGTCGGCGGCTTTGCGATGCTGGATTTCCGCGACGCGGCCGAGCCGGGGGCGGAGAAGATCCCGTTCGATTTCGCCGCCTGCGGGGATCGCCTGTGCATGATCGACACCGGCGGCAGCCACGCTTCGCTGACCCCGGACTACGCGGCCATCCCCGCGGAGATGAGGGCCGCGGCGAAGGTGTTCGGTAAAGAGGTGCTTTCCCAGGTGGACGAGGAGGAGTTCTTCGCCGGCATCGCGAAAGTCCGCGCCGCCGCGGGCGATCGCGCCGCGCTGCGCGGCATCCATTACTTCGGCGAAAACGCCCGCGTGCTGCGTGAAGCCGCGGCGCTGAAAGCCGGGGACTTTCGGACGTTCAGGGACCTTGTCGTCGAGAGCGGGCGCTCTTCGTTCGAGTACCTGCAGAACGTGTTTTCGCCCTCGCATGTCGAAGAGCAGGGCGTGGCCGTGGCGCTCGCGTTGTGCGAGCGGCTGCTCACGCCCTGCGGCGGCGCGTGGCGCGTGCACGGCGGGGGCTTCGCCGGAACGGTGCAGGCCTATGTGCCCGAGGGGTTTCTGCCGGAGTTTACAAAGCGCATGGAGGCCGTGTTCGGCGGGGGGAGCTGCCTGCCGCTCTCCGTGCGGCCCGCGGGCGGGGTCAGAATACTGTGAACAGGAGATTTTGAAATGGCTGAACTGAGATGGGACCCGTTTATCCGCGACTGGACCATGGTCGCGTCGAACCGCCAGGACCGCCCGCAGATGCCGAAGGGCTGGTGCCCCTTCTGCCCCTCTTCCGGCAACGTGCCGGGCTACGAGGTGCTGGAGTACGACAACGATTTTCCGGCCCTGCGCGGGGACCCGCCGGAGCCGGACGACGTCGGCACGGACTTTTTCAAAACGGCGCCCTGCTACGGCAAATGCGAGGTGATTCTGTATTCGCCGGAGCACACGGTCACGGTGCCGCAGCTTTCCGACGGACATATGAGGAAGCTCGTGGACCTCTGGTGCGAGCGGTTCGCCGCCCTCGCCGCCGACCCGAAGGTGAAGTACGTGTTCGTCTTCGAGAACCGCGGCGAAGCGGTCGGCGTCACCATGCCGCACCCGCACGGTCAGATCTACGCCTATCCGTTCCTGCCGAAAAAGCTGGAGCTTGAAGCGCGGTCCGCAAAAGAGTATTATAAAAAAAACGGCCGGTGCCTCTTCTGCGATTTTCTGGAGAACGAAAGACGGGCGGAGCGCCGCATCGTCTTCCAAAACGAGCACTTCACCGTGTTCCTGCCGTTTTTCAGCGCGTATCCCTACGGCGTGTATATCCAGTCGAACGCGCACAGGCAGTACCTGACGGATTTCTCCGACGCACAGCGGGACGCCCTCGGCGTGACCGTGCGCGACACGGCGGGCATGCTCGACAGCCTGTTCGGCTACCGGTTCCCGTACATGATGTGCATGCACAACGCGCCGGTCGACGGCGGCGACTACTCGAAGGATTTCCATTTTCACATCGAATTCTACCCGCCCATGCGCAGCGCCCGGAAGCAGAAATTCAACGCCTCCAGCGAGACGGGGGCCTGGGCCGCCTGCAACCCGACCTGCCCGGAAGACGCGGCGGAAGAGCTGCGCCGGGCGTACAAACGTTTCCTTGACGGAAAGGAGAACAGAAAATGAATGTCCTGATTACCGGCGGGGCCGGCTACATCGGCTCGCATACGGCCGTCGAGCTGCTGAAAAGCGGCTGCGGTGTCGTCGTGATGGACAATTACAGCAATTCCTCGCCCGAGGTGATCGGCAAAATCGAATCCATCGCCGGAAAGAAGTTCCCCGCCTACGCGTGCGACATGCTCGATTTCGGCGGATTCGAGAAGATCTTCCAAGAGAACCGGATCGACGCGGTCATCCATTTCGCGGGCCTCAAGGCGGTCGGGGAATCCGTCGCGAAGCCGCTCGCGTATTACCACAACAACCTCACCGGCACCCTCAACCTGTTGCGCCTGATGCAGCAGTACGGCGTGAGGCGCTTCGTGTTCAGTTCCTCCGCCACGGTGTACGGCATGCACAATGCCGCGCCGTTCACCGAAGACATGCCGCTTTCCGCCACCAACCCCTACGGCGCCACGAAGCTGTTCACCGAACGCATCCTCACCGACCTCTGCGCCGCCGAGAAGGACTGGAAGGTCGCGCTGCTGCGCTACTTCAACCCCATCGGCGCGCACGCCAGCGGCCTCATCGGCGAGAACCCCAACGGCATCCCGAACAATCTGATGCCCTACATCATGAAAGTCGCGGTCGGGCAGCTTCCTTTCCTGCACGTGTACGGTGACGACTACCCCACGCCAGACGGGACCGGCGTGCGCGACTACATCCATGTCTGTGACCTCGCGGCCGGGCACGTGAAGGCGCTGGAGAATATCGAAAAGATCTCCGGCGCGCGCGCCTTCAACCTCGGGACGGGCCGGGGCAGCTCCGTGCTGGAAGTCGTGAGGGCGTTCGAGCGCGCGAGCGGCGTGAAGATCCCCTACGAAATCGAGGGCCGCCGCCCCGGCGACATCGCCACCTGCTACGCCGACTGCTCCCGCGCGAAACGCGAGCTCGGCTGGCAGGCGGAGCGCACGCTCGACGACATGTGCCGCGACAGTTGGAACTTCATCCGCAAGAACAAATAATTACTCTTTGGAGATTTGGCTCTACAAAAGCTGAAGGGGTGTTCCTTTTGAGGAGGGTGAGGAGCAAAATCTTAATATCCAGCAGGAACGTCCAGTTTTCTATGTAGTAGATGTCGCATTTGATGCGCTCTTCGATGGAGGTGTCGCCGCGCCAGCCGTTGACCTGCGCCCAGCCCGTGATGCCCGGCCGCACCAGATGCTTGAGCATGTAGAGGGGGATCTCCCCGCGGAAGCGGTCGACGAAATAGGGCCGCTCCGGCCGCGGGCCGACCAGGCTCATGTCGCCTTTCAGCACGTTGAAAAGCTGCGGCAGCTCGTCGATGCTGTATTTCCGCAGGAACGCGCCGAACTTCGTCCGCCGCCCGTCGTCCCTCGTGCCCCAAGTGGTCGCGTCGCCGCTCTGCACGCGCATCGAGCGGAACTTGACCATGCGGAAGATCCGCTTGTTGCGGCCCATGCGCTCCTGGCTGTAGAAGACCGGGCCCGGCGAAGAGAGCTTGACTCCGATTGCGGCCGCGAGCATCAGCGGGGAGAACACGGCCAGCATGAGGATGGAGACCGCGAGGTCGAGCAGCCGCTTGGAAAAGCTGTTGAGCATGTTGTCGAGCGGGATGCGCCGGATGTTGATCAGCGGCATGCCCTCCACTTCGTCGATATAGGGCCTGGTGGGAAGGTATTTCGTATAGAACGGCAGCAGGTTCGATTTGACGCCGGCCTTTTCGCAGATGTCGATGATGCCGCTGAGCTCCGAGAATTCGGCGTAGTCGAGGGAGATGACGACCTCGTCGATGCCGCCGCGTTCCAGCAGGTACGGCAGCGTACCGAAGCCGCCCGCGTAGGCGATCTTCCGGCCGCCGGTGCTGACCTTGCTGTGGCTCAGGTAGCCCGCGAATTCGCAGCCGAGCGCGCGGTTCGACGTGACGCGGTCGAAAAACTCGGCGGAGACATCGTTCCACCCGACAAGCAGCAGGTGCTTGATGTTGTAGCCCGCGGCGCGCATCCCGCGCAGCAGGCGGCGCGCCGCGGCGCGGCTCAGCGCGCTGAACACGGAGTTCAGCAGGCCGAACAGGAAGATCACGATTCTCGAGATGTGGACTTCCTTGAGAAAGAAGACCAGCACGAACACGAACACCACGCCGATGACGTTCGACTGGCAGACCTTTCCCACTTCGGAGAGGAGCGACCGGTACCGGAAGGAGTCGTGCAGGCCGAAATAGTGGTAGATGAGAAAATAGGCCGGCACGACGTAGAGCATCAGGTTCAGGTAGTACCCGAGGCCGATGTAATCGCTGCCCCGATAGCCGTAAAAATGCAGATAGAACGCCAGCACGATGGAGATCATGCACACGCAGGCGTCCCACACGGCGAACAGGCCGTTCAGGATTTTCTGATTTTCTTTTATCATAAGGCGATACGTCCCCGGCGGGGTGCCCCCGCTGTCAAGCCCCGCCGTTCGGCGCGGCGGAAAAATGGACTTATTTTCACACCCGGCCGTACGGGCGGCGGCCCGCCGCCCGCGTCAGTCCCCGCCGTCCCCGCCGTCTCCGGTGCCGCCCTCTGGCGGAGCGTCGTTCGGCACCACCGTAAAAGGGCGGAGAAATTCCTCCTCGTCTTCCGTGCGGCCGTCGGAAGGGCCCGCGGGCTCGTCTTCCGCAGCCTCTTCCGAGGCGGAACCGCCGTCGAGGGGATCTTCGTAGCCGTCGTCGCGGTGGCCGTCTTTCCGCGGGGAGACGTTTTTCTCCGCCGCCTCAGCCGGAACGGTCAGATCGTCCAGCTTCGCATAGGCGCGCCGCAGACGGCGCCCGGCGGTTTCCGCCTCTTTGCACAGCGGCTCGGTGACTTCGTTCTCCGGGTCGCGCAGGCGGGTGTAATAATATTTGCCCAGCGCAAGGTAGGCGCGGGTCTGTTTATCCCTTTCGTTGCGAATGACGATATTGAGCCGGTTGATCAGGGCTGCCTTGCGGTTCCGGTCCATCACGTAGTTGACTGCTTTGGATACGGAGTCGGCTGCCGTTTTGAAAAAATCCATCTTCTGCCTCCTGCCGCGGACGCGGTCTTTGTTTCCGTGTTGTTGGGATTATTATATCGCAGTTTCCCTCAAAATAACAGTAGTATTTCGTCTATTCCATTTTTTATGTCGCCGTGATATAATAAACGAAATGCGCGGGCTGTGCCCGCGGCCCCGCCCCGCCGTGGGACACAGCGGAGAATCCGGGCTTCGTCTGGCGGAAAGGCGCGTCCGCGCCCGCGGGAGCATTCCCAAGACTGTCCGGGCGAACAAAGCCCGGGTTTCCGCAGAGCTTCACGCCCGGCATTGGGAGCGGGTACAGCCCGCGCAAGGAGAAGAGATAGAAAAATGCCAACGCAAATCAACAGGGATGTCGGCTGCCCGAACTGCGGTTTTGCCGTGCGCACGAAGATGTGGCCCGGCATCTGCGCGCAGGAGAGCCCCGGCCTGCGCGAGAGCCTGCTGCGCGAGAGCCTGTTCGACTGGCGGTGCCCCCAGTGCGGGTACCGCGCCCAGCTTGTCTACCCCTGCCTGTATCACGACCGGGAGAAAGCGTTCATGATCTACCTGGTCCCGAACGGAAGCGCCGGCGCGTTCAAGCCCGTGGACGTGGGGGAGCGGTTCCCGCAGCTCGCGCAGGTCAGGAAACGGGTGGTTTCGACCCCCGCGGAGCTGAAGGAAAAGATCCTGATCTTCGAGGCCGGCCTCGACGACTTCGCGGTCGAGCTGGTCAAGTATGCCCTGGCCGGCGTGCTCGACAAAAAGCACGGGAAAAAAGCCGTGCGCGGGTATTTTTACTCCGCTTCGCCCGAGGAGATCCGCTTCACTTTCTTCCCGGAGGGAGAAAAGGAACCGGCCGTGCGCTCCACGCGCATGGAGGCGTACCGCAAGTCGCGGGAGATCGTCCGCAGCGCCCCCGCGCCGGACGAAAACAGCTTTCTTCCCGTGGACGCCCTGACCGCAAAGAACCTGCTGGAGGAATACCGGGGCGCGGACGGGAAAAAAGAAGAGTAGAAACGGATTCTTTCTGCAGCGGTGCAAATGAGGAAAAGAGGAATTGCAGCATGTGCGGACTTTGCGGTTTTACAGGCGAAGTGATCGACCGCGACGCGGTCGTCAAAGCCATGACGGATAAAATCACCCATCGCGGGCCGGATTCCTGCGGTGTCTATACCGACGGCGACATCGCCATGGGCTTCCGGCGGCTGAGCATCATCGATCTTTCCGAAACCGGCGACCAGCCGATCTACAACGAGGACAGGACCCTGGTGCTGATGTTCAACGGCGAGATCTACAACTATCAGCAGCTCCGCGAGATCCTGCTGGCCAAGGGGCACAAATTCTACACCAGGACCGACAGCGAGGTCCTCGTGCACGGCTTTGAGGAATGGGGCGAAGAGCTGCCCGCCAAGCTGCGCGGCATGTTCGCGTTCGCCATCTGGAACACGCGGGAGAAGAGCCTGTTCCTCGCCCGCGATTTCTTCGGCATCAAGCCGATGCACTACACCATGGTGGGGGACCATTTCGTCTACGCGTCGGAGATCAAGAGCATCCTCGAATTCCCCGGCTTTCAGAAGAAGCTGAACAAAAACGCGCTGAACAACTATATCTCGTTTGAATACCCCGCCCCGCCGGAGACGTTCTTCGAGGGCGTGTACTGTCTGCCGCCCGCCCACCTCATGTGGTACCGCGACGGCCGCATCGAAACCCGCCGCTACTGGGAGCCGAAGTTCGAGCCGGACGACTCCATGACCGAGGAGGAGGCCGTCAAAAAGATCGAAGACGTGTTCGACGACTCCGTCGCGGCGCACCGCATCAGCGACGTGGAGGTCGGCTGCTTTCTGTCGAGCGGGGTGGATTCGAGCTATGTCGCGAGCTATTTCGCGGGGCAGAAGACGTTCACCGTCGGCTTCGGCACCGACGAGAAATACAACGAGATCGGCTACGCGAAGGAGCTCTCCGAAAAGATCGGCGTCGAGCACCACTTCCACGTCATCACGCCCGAGGAGTACTGGGGCAACATCCGCAAGGTGCAGTACCACATGGACCAGCCGCTGGCCGACGCCTCGTGCATCGCGCTGTATTTCGTCTCGAAAATGGCGAGCAAGTACGTCAAGGTCGTGCTTTCCGGCGAAGGGGCGGACGAGCTGTTCGGCGGGTACAACATCTACCACGAGCCGGACGACCTCGCGGCCTACCAGAAACTGCCGCGCGGGCTGCGCCGCGCGATCGCGGCCCTCGTGCAGAAGCTGCCGTTCCGGTTCCGGGGCAGGAGCTTCCTGATCCGCGGGTCGAAGACCGTGGAGGAGCGGTTTATCGGCAACTGTTCGATGTTCACCATGGAGGAAAAACGCCGCTTACTCAAGCGGGACATCCCCTGCACCCCGCCGCAGCTTGTGACCGCGCCGGTCTACGAGCGCGCGCGGGGCCTCGACGACGTGACCAAAATGCAGTTCCTCGACCTCAACGTGTGGCTCGCGGGCGACATCCTCCTCAAAGCCGACCGCATGAGCATGGCCAATTCGCTGGAGCTGCGCGTTCCGTTCCTCGACCGCAGGGTGTTCGAGGTCGCTTCGCGCATCCCGCGTCGGCTGAAGGTCAACCGACAGAACACGAAGTTCGCCATGCGCGAGGCGGCCATGCGCCACCTGCCCGAAAACACGGCGAAAAAGAAAAAGCTCGGCTTCCCGGTGCCCATCCGCGTGTGGCTGCGGGAAGAAAAATATTACGATTTGGTCAAGGAATCGTTCCAGTCGAAGACCGCGCGGCAGTTCTTCGACACGGACGTGCTGACGGAACTCCTCGACGACCATTACAACGGCAGGTGCGACAACAGCCGCAAGATCTGGACCGTCTTCGCGTTCCTCGTGTGGTACGACGTGTATTTCAACGGCGTTTCCTACGCGCCGGGCGAGATGCCGCTTGTGGCGGGGTGACCCCGCGGCCAAGCCCCGCCGGTCAGGCCGACGGAAAAAACAGCTTTGTTCGGCGGGAGAGTTCCAGGTAACTCCCGTGAGCGGAAAAATCCGATCGGTCGTGGCCGCCGTAAGGAGCTGTGCCCCCCGGACGGTTTCGGGAAGCTCCCGATCATAAAAAGAAGCGGGCCGCCTTGGCCCGCTTCTTTTTGTGTCTGCGGCCGACTTATTTCAGCAGGCCGGCGATAAACGCTTTGGCGGCGGCCAGGTCCGCTTCGTCCGGATGGCCTTTCGCGATGCCGCCCATGAGTTTGAACGGCCCGACCGTGTCGAAACCCTTGCAGGTGAAACTGCCGGCGACGACGGCTCCGGCGTCTTTCAGCCTTTTTTCAAAGAACTCGTTGTAACGCGTGTTGCCGCTGCCGCTGGTGGAGAAAACGAACACGGCCTTTCCGCCGAGGCTGAGCCGTGCGGCCGCTTTCTGCAGCGCCTCGTACGGCTTGCCGTAGGCGATGCCGGAGCCGAAGCCGATCACGTCGTAGGCGGAAAGGTCCTTCTCCGAGGCGTCCGCCGCCGGGCAGAGCTCCGCGCCGGAAACCTCGGCCATCGCCTCCGCGACTTTCTTCGTGTTGCCGTGATGATAGGAATCGTAAACGATCAGGCACCGTTTCATAATGAAAATAAGCCTCCTTTGCGGCGTGCTGCCGGCGGCGTTTCGCCGCGGGCGGGCCCCGCCGTTTCGTTCAACGGAAATCATTGGGTTGTGCATCGCTCGACCCCGCCGCGATGCCCCAAGGGAACGCTTGGCGTTGGCTTTGTCCCTTGGCCTTGCCCTTTCTAATTCTCTAACCTCCAACATCGAACCTCTAAATGAGTCCCAGATGTTTTAAGCCTTTCTGCACCCCGTCGTCGAAGAGGTCGGCGGTCACGTAGTCCGCCGCACGCTTGACCTCGTCCACGGCGTTGCCCATAGCCACGCCCGTGCCGACCGCGCCCATCATGGTCACGTCGTTGCCGCCGTCGCCGAACGCGACGGTGTTTTCTTTTTTGATGCCGGAGTACCGCAGGAAACGGGCGATGCCCTTCGCCTTGTCCGAGTCCTCGAGGGAGAGGTCCGCAGTCTGTCCGCCGGGGTGGAAGTTCAGGCGCATCCCGTCCCCGAAGGCGGGGGCGCAGTGCTCGAATTCCTCACGCGAGGGAAAGACGAAATCCATCACGTTCGCGTGCACGTCCTCTGGCTTCCACCCGGTGACGATGAAATCCGAAAGGCCGTACATGTGCTCGACGCCCTCGCGGCCCCATTCGCGGAGGTTGCGCGCCCATCCGTTCCGCTTGCCGACGAAGATGTAGCGGCAGCCGTACGCGTCGAAGTGCGCGGAATAGCGTTTCACTTCCTCGAGGGAGAAGGAGCGGTCGAAGACCGTTTTCCCGTCGAACACGATATGCGTGCCGTTCATGGCGATGAAGCTGCTGAACAGGCCGGGAAAATACTTTTCGATAAAAATCTGCTGGCGGCCGGAGCAGATCGCGATGCGGTGGCCGTTCCGCTTGAGCTGGCGCAGGGCGGCCGTCGCGCTCTCGGGGATCTGGAATCGGCGCCCGTTCCTCGTGCCGAGCAGCGTTCCGTCAATATCGAAAAAGATGGTTTTCGGGCTCATTTTTTCTCCTTTTCAGGGTATAGAAATGCGGCGGGGGGCGAAACTAAACCCGAGGTGGTGAAAGGGTGCAATACCTCTGGTCGTTTGTTATCGGCGGGGGCATCTG
>ENA-UOOI01003084-UOOI01003084.1-fermentation-metagenome-genome-assembly--contig:-NODE-3084-length-13160-cov-19.181229_pt1 | contig 13160 bp, 9 predicted proteins | sample MGYA00245779_ERZ724027 | MGnify/ENA primary metagenome ERZ724027 (study PRJEB28704, sample SAMN03018318) | fermentation metagenome | biome: anthropogenic terrestrial biome; feature: soil; material... | reverse complement strand
ATCCATTACAGGTTGGAATTGGATAGTTTCTATGTTTACTAAAGAAAATTAGTATCAGAAGCCAACTGTCAAATGGATTTAATATACCTCCTGTGGAGTTTTGGATAAAATGAATTTTATCCCCTAATTCTTCATTATTTACTACCATTAAATCACTAATGTCCTCCTAAATATTTAGTAGCACTATGAAGTACTATATCCGCTCCTAATCTTATAGGTTTTTGAAGATATGGAGTCATAAAAGTATTATCTATAATGATGATCATTTTATTTTTCCTTGCAATTTCACTTATTCCTGCTATATCCGTTATAGTCATAAGAGAATTAGTTGGAGTTTCAATAAATATTGCTTTAATATTTTGATTTCCATTAAGACTTTCTTCAACTTCTTCTAGATTACTGGTATCCACTAATTCATACCCTAAATTAAAATTTTTAAATATCTTATCTACTAATCTAAAAGTTCCTCCGTATACATTTCTAGAAAGTATTATCTTATTTCCGCTTTTAAAAAGCATAAGTACTGCCTATATTGCAGCAAGCCCCGATGCAGTAGAAGTTTGATATATAGGCACACTGACTGCTCCTGTAACTTTATCTCCATCTATCCCTCTATGTATCAATAACGACTCAATTTTGATTACTATTCTCCCTCCTTAACCCCGCTTGCCATAAATATTCCTGTTTCAGTATATTCACCTTTGCTTGAATAAGCCTTACCTTTTAATTCTGTGGTATTAATACCTATTTTCTTAAATCCAGCTTCATTCATCCAATGTTTTATTTGTTCATGAGAAAATCCCAGCCATTCGTCATTCATTTCAACCCTAGCCCATTCTCCATCATATTCTTCTACATCTGATATGATAAATAAATGTTCCATTATTTTTTAAAATTCTATAGGCCTCTTTTACTACCTTTTCAGCATCTACAACATGGTGAAGTGCCATATTCATATAAACAGCATCTATGACTCATCAAATAAAGGAATGTCTACCGCAGAACCTTTTGGATATATATTTTTTATTCCTCTATTTGATGACGTATTATGCAATTCCCTTAACATATTTCTAAAGTTATCTATGGAAAATACTAATTTTGCCTCCTGAGATAAAGCTAAAGAAATAAAACCAGTTCCACAACCTAAATCTGCACATATTTTATTTTTTATATTAAACTTAGAAAGTACAATATACTTTAATCTATCCTCCTAAAATATATCTTAATTTTAAAAAATGTTCTTCAAATTCCGGAATTTTGAAAAACAAAAACCTTCTGCCTCTATACAGAGGCAGAAGGTTACTTCCGCGGTTCCAATCTGTTTATCCCACTTAAAATATATAAAGATTCCCTAAATACAATAATTTTAAATGTGAAAACTCTTTATTGGTACAATCATACCTCAACGTTTTAACGTACGTACACGCTGAAATCTACTAATCTACTAAAATTCAACTCAGTGCTCAGGTATGCACTTCAATTATCTCCCACCAAAATTTCCTTACACCCATGGGGAATTCTCTCTTGTGGTTTCGTACAATCTACTCTTCCCACCATCGTAATTATTATTATATTACTATGTATTAAATTTACAACTTCATAATACTATATAACCTTAATACAATCAAGAAAAATATTTAAATTTATTTAATCATTATATAAAAAAACATATAATTTGTTAATAAAAATTTTTATATAACATAAACATCATATTCATCATTTATTTGAATTATAATAATATTTAGATACTTTACAGTTTAAAATTCCTAATTTAAAATTGATTATGATAAATACTTTAGTATATAATTTAAAAACTCAAATTAAAAATGATTTCATAGCTGAAAAATAATAATTTCTACATAAGACAAAAATTAAAATCTATATATGTACAATTGAGGAATAGTTCATATTTTTTAATTAATAGAGTGAAAATATAAGTATGAACTAGGAGCATAAAATATGTATATTCCGTCTAATATAGAGAAAGGAGGATAATTTGGACAAAGAGCTGGAAAGGCTAATGAATTGTTATGGAAATGACATACTAAGAACTGCTTACATTTACCTTAAGGACATACACCTAGCAGAAGATGTATTCCAGGATGTATTTATAAAAGTTTATAATAACTTTCACAAATTCAATGGGAAAAGCAGTGAAAAGACTTGGATACTTACTATAACTATAAATACTTGCAGAGATATGCTTAGAAGTTGTTGGATAAAAAAAGTCCTCCGATTTGATGATACTGAATACGGAGTGTTTAATTCTACAGATAATTTAAATGATACAAATGATACAGAAGATACTGTACTTAAAAATATAGAATACGAAGATATTTTAAAAAAAGTAATGGATTTACCAAAAAAGTATAAGGAAGTTATACTTTTGTATTATTATCAGGAGTTGTCCACTTCCGAAATAAGTAAAATTTTAAAGATACCTGAAGGCACCGTGAGAAGCAGGCTTTATAGAGCAAGAGGAATATTAAAATATAACATGGGTGGTAGTATTGAATATGAAGGATAACATGAGAAATTTAAGGGAAATAACTAATTTAGTTTTAAAAGATATTTATGTAACTGAAAAGTTAAAAAATGATACTCTAAAAAAGTGTAAATACAAGAAAAAGATGAAATTAAAACCCGCATATGCTGTAGGTATATCTGCCGCAATAATTACACTTTCTCTAATAAATTATAAGTATTATGCCAATGGTGATATAGCTAAAAAAAATATATATAATAATCCTATTGCAAAAGTGTCTATTCAAGCCTTGGATAAAATTATAGGGAAATCCGTAGAACCATCATTGAAGACTACAGAAGATAAATCCAAGAAAGCAACCCCGGATGCAAATAATCCCTCAATTAACAGTGAAATTTCTCAAAATACAAAAAAAGATACAGATTCAAAATCTAATCCTACTTCAGATTCAAAGGATTCAGAATCCAATCTAAATAAAAATAGCAGTATTAAAACTTCACCATCTGAATCAAAAGCCACCGATTCTCAAAAGGAAAATAAAATTTCAGAACCTGTAGCTAAAATTACTGAGGAAACTCCAACAAAACCTTTAGAGGAAAGCAAGGTCATATCATCAGATATGCCAAATTTGGCTAGTGCCCAGGACTATTTTGGAGGAAATATTTCTATTCCCTCTTATATACCAGAAAATTTCACGCTGACAGATATACATATTCCAGAAGACACAGAAACAGAAAAAATTGTAACCATGGATTATAGCAATCCTGAAAATAAGTATTTTAAATTAACCCAAAGCAAAAAAGACAAGGCTATTTCCACTTATAGTAGTTTTAATATTGCTGGAGAAAAAGTATCTATCAACGATGCAATCCAGGGATACATATGTATATATAACGATCCTGCTGTTTCAAATTGTTCTATAGTACAAATATCTTGGACTAAAGACAATATTGAATATACTCTATATGGAAATATTTCTAAAGACTCTATATTATCTATAGCTAAATCAATTAATTACACAAAAATCAACTAACAAAGCTTAAATATATAAAAAGAGAGATTAAAATCTCTCTTTAAAATTATAACCTTAACGATTACATCTATCCAAAATACCGATAAACTTTATTTTGACACCTATATGACTACAGGTGGATGTCCTCACAGATGTATTCATCTTCCCCCTATTAAAAATTCACAGAGGATACATGTACCCATCTAAATATTGAACTTCCGTTTAAACAATGTAGTTCAAAACAAAAGCTTGCGTATATTTCAGAATATAATCGGCTATCTACAATTTATACTTAATTTACTTTTATTTCATAGTCATTATATAACAACCAATTTATTATGTCAACTATATATTCTCAAAATTTATTATACAATTAATAGCAACCTTAGAAACTTATATATTACTTACCAGGAACACTTTCCCAATCTTTAAGAAATCTTTCTATGCCAATATCAGTTAAAGGATGCTTGCACATCTGCTCTAAAACCTTATATGGAACTGTAGCAATATGGGAACCCAGCGCAGCACATTTAACTACATGTATAGGTCCTCTTATGCTGGCAGCTATGATTTCAGCAGCTATATTCTGCACCTTAAATATAGTTACTATTTCCTCTATTAATTTAATCCCATCCATACCTACATCATCTAATCTCCCAAGAAAAGGACTTACATATGAAGCTCCTGCTTTTGCAGCTAGAAGTGCCTGTGCTGCTGAAAAAATCAAGGTTACATTAGTCTTTATCCCTTCCTTTGAAAGAACTTTTACTGCTTTTAAGCCATCCTGTGTCATTGGAATCTTTATTACAATATTTTTATGTATTTTTACAAGTTCCCTTGCCTCTTTCACCATTTCTTCCCATTTTAAACTTATCACTTCCGCACTTATAGGACCATCCACTATATCAGTTATTTCTTTTACCACTTCTTTAAAATTTCTACCTTCCTTAGCAATTAAGGAAGGATTAGTTGTAACTCCACATATTATACCCATATCATTTGCTTTTCTAATTTCATCCACATTAGCAGTATCTATAAATAGTTTCATTAAAAAATTTCCTCCTCTTGTTTTATATGATTAGAGTTTATATCTATATTCCTACATCAGAAAAAATACAAAATAAATTTTAAATATATTCATTATTTTCCGGTAAAAATATTATTAACATCTTCTAATATTTTATAATTAGTTAAATCATAATGCAAGGGACTAAGTGATACATATCCCCTTTTAACATAATATATATCCGTATAATTATAACTTAACTCCTCTATTTTTTCTCCTTTATCATATATCTCTTGAATATGGTATTTAAATCCAACTCTACACACCTTTAATCCCTTTATTTTTTCCCTTGGCAAACAAGGTACATTTAAACTTAAAACTATATTTTCATCTTTATTTTTATACTTTTCTTTATATAGAGAAAAAACTTCCAAAGCATATTCCGCTGCAATATTGTAATCATAATTTCCTCCCTTGGTATCAAGAGATACTGCTATAGAAGGTACCTCACATATAGCCGCTTCCATCGCTGCAGATACCGTACCGGAATATAAGGAATCTATACCTAGATTAAAGCCATTGTTTATTCCAGATATAACCATATCTATTTGATTATTCCCTAGTTTTCTAACTCCTAACCTGGCACAATCTGCAGGAGTGCCATTAATACTATAGGCCTTTGAATTTATTCCTTCAAGTTTTACTTCCTGTGCCTTCAATTCCCCTGGCACAGTAGTTATACAGTGTCCACTTCCACTTCTTTGTACGTCTGGTGCAGCAATTATAACCTCATTATCTTTTTCAAAATGCTTAGCCAGCACCTGTATTCCTTCTGCCATTATTCCATCATCGTTAGTCAATAACAATCTCATATTTTATCCTCCAATGCTAATATAATGTATATTCAAATCAAAAATCATATTACTCCTTAAATTCCTTTTCTATAATACTCCACATCTCTTCATCACTTTTATCTTCAATTATCCTATATTTATTTCCTTTTATAGAAGTATCAAATTGGCATATAGCTGAATATTCGCAATAACTACACCCTCTTTTAGTTTTATCCTTATAAGGGTTAACTTCTATATTTCCAGTTAATATTTTTTTACATAAATCCGCTATGGTATTTCTTACATACTTCCTCAAAATTTCAAACTGCCTCTTCGTTGCCAATGATGATTTGGACTTAGAAAGCTCTCCATCTTTCTTTATGGAAACAGATATAATATCTGAACTTTTTTCCATGCCAGTATCCATGTATTTTATTACATTTACATCATTTAAAAGTAATCCATTCATTTTTAAATTCTTCCTTATTTTATCTTCTATTTCATTATCAGATATATTTCCTTTAGTCTTTATTATAGGATCTTTCAGTTTAAAATAAAGTAATCCTGCAGGAATAGATTTTCCTTTAGTTATTTTATTAAACTCATTAAGTATAGCATCTAGATATATTAAAAGCTGTAATTGAAATCCATAATATACTTGAGAAAGTTTAAATTCTCTGGTACCCGATTTATAATCTACTATTCTAATATAAGTGGTTATATCTTCTTTTGCTACATCTACTCTATCTACTTTTCCTGTAAGGCTAATTTTTTCTCCTGAATCTAATTCTATGGAAATGGGAGGAAAATCTCCTGTTTCTCCAAAGACAAGTTCGTAGGCTATGGGCACAAATCTTCCTTTTTTCATATGTTGTGCTATAAGCCAAACAGACCTTGTAAGGGTTTTCTTTAACTTGTCTGTGACATGCTTATACTTTTTGGAACTATTCAGTATTGAATTGGGACTATCTTTTAAAACATTATCTACTAAATTATTTATATTTTCTTCACAGCACTTTTTATCTATATTTTCCCAAGTTAAGCCTTTTTCTTTCAATCCTAGAGAAAATCTTTCAAGTATACTATGCATAAAGCTCCCTAAGTCTGGGGCACTTAGACTATACATTTTCCTGTCTCTTACTTTAAGCCCGTATTGTACAAAATAGCCAAAAGGACACTGTGCAAATCTTTCCAACCTTGAAACACTCATGCTTAAATGTCTTCCATAAAGTCTCCTGATTTTAGCCAAATCTGAAATTTCAATTTCATTATTATAATAAAATGCCCCTAGCACAGTTTCTAATTTTTCATTCCAAGTCTCATGATTTTTATACCACCTGTAAACGTCTATCCACAAGGAATTTATATTTTCCTTATGGCCTAAATTTTCTCTTATATTTGAAATAAAAGCATTAAAGGTAGCTTTAGGACCATTTACAGCTTCTATTCCCTCTTCATTGCCTATCACATCTAGTAAATTGCTTTTTTCCTGTAATTTAGGAAATAATTTTTTTATCATAGATACAACAACAGAAGGCCTCTTAGCTTTTCCTTCTTCATCACTCATAGAATAGGTCAGGGTAAGATATTTATCTACTATAGTTAATGTAGAATATACTAAAAACTGTTCCTCAAAAACTCTATTTCTTGTATTAGGTGCTATCTCCAATCCATTTTGTTTAAGTTCATCCCTATCCTGATCAGTAAAAATTCCCTCTTGGGATACAGTTACAGGGAAAATTCCATCATTAACTCCAGCTATATAGAGTGCCCCTACATTGTAACTCTTTATTCTGGTTACATTGCTTACTAAAACCTGATCCAAAGCAGGAGGTATTACACCTATCTCATATTTGGAAAATCCTATCTCAAGTACTTCAGCAAATGTTTCCATTCCAAAAAATTGTTCTCCTATTACCTCTACTATCTGATCCAACACATCTACTACTATATCCCAAATCTGACTATATTCATTTGCCTTATCCAATTTATTGCTATTTTTAAACGCTACTATAAGTTCTTCCACTTTCTCTGGTATTTTTAATTCACATAAAAAATTGTAAAGTTCCTCACAGATATCTCTTCCTTTCTTCTTCCCTTTTATATTCTCAGAAAGCTTTAATATGGGTTCCCTTACCTTATCTCTTATAGAATTTATTTTATCTAAATATTCCTGTTCCTCCTGTGGATTATCTTCTTTAAAATTTCCATAATTTATTTTAAAATTCCAGGGTTTTTCATCTAGCCACTGTTTTTTCCTTATTCCATTAGCCAGCACATAATTTTCAAGTATATCTATATCATCAAATTCCAAATCCAAAAGTCCTGTTTTTAAATATTTAAACACAGACTCATAAGACCAGCTTTTAGCTAATATCTCAATAACAGAAATTATTAAGATTACAATTTGATTATGGATAATTTCTCTTTTTTTATCCATAAAGTAAGGTATGTCATATTGATTAAATACTGCTTTTATTAGATTTTCATATTCATCTAAATCCCCTGTAACCAATGCAATATCTTTAAATCTAAGATTTTTGTCTCTACAATTCTTTACTATATCTCTCGCAATATACTCTACTTCGGTATACTTATTTAAGGCTTTAAATATATTTATATCTTCTGTATATTCTGCATAATTCTTATAAGGATATGAAAACAGTGAATGTTGAAGATGTTGAAGTGCAGTACTATTTTTAAATCTATAGCAGGGACTGCATCTTAAATTTACCGGTTTTTCATAAATTATATTATTATCTTGTGCTATTTGTAAAATACTCTGCTCTGTATTTTTAACAGGCAAAAATAAATCCATACTTTCTCTTTCTGAATACTCTCCCATGGCATCCATACATAAAGTTATATTTACCCTATATGCACTGCACATAATTTTTTCTATAACACTATACTCTTGGGGAGTGAAAGTAGAAAACTCATCTATCCATACTTCTGCTTTCTTAAAAATAATTGATTTATCCAATTTTTCACATGCTGCCTGAAGTGTATCTTCTGAATCCATATAATTTGTGCTGATCCTCTTTTGAAACTCCAAAAACAACATTACTATATCCTCTAATTTATTCTTTAAACTTTTATTTTGTATTGACTCCAGATTTTCCTTTAAAACTTCTGGAGATATATTATACTTTTTGAATTCTCCTATTATATCTGAAACCAAATTTACAAAACCCTGTTTTTTTGCAGAAGTTTTGTAAACTTTTAATTTATTCTTGTTCTCTTCTATTATTTTATACAAAAGTATATTTTTTCCTGAATCATTTATATGCTTTTTAATTCCTCCCCCTACTTCATCAAATACTTTTTCAGCCATTCTTCTAAAACTAAGCACTTGAGCCTTTAAAGTTCCCTTTTCTTCTATTGACTTTATCAGATTTTTTTCTGCCTGAAAAGAAAATTGTTCTGGAACTAAAAGTATTAAATTTCTGCCATTACCTTCTTGTATTCTCTTTTTTATATCCTGGAGGCAATAATGACTTTTTCCACTGCCCGCCCTTCCATATATAAACCTTATACTCATAATAAAATCACACCTATGCTATTAAAAATTAACCCTGTTTTAATATTATTTACTATTTAAAATCTGTTATATATAATTTTAAAGTATACAAAAATAAATAACAAGTAGAAGATATTTTAGTTTTCTTTAGTTATATTAGTAATCTTATCTAGAATATCCTCTGTAAGTTTATTTAGTTTTTTATAATCACTACACTCTGTATATATCTTACATAAAGGTTCATCTGCATCCGGCAGCACTAAAGCCCATCCATCTTCAAAATTGAGTTTTACTCCTTCAATTAAATCTATTGATTTTGAAGTATTTTCCTCTATTAAGTTTCTCATAAGTTTTCCCTTCATGTTCCATGGACACTTTATTTCCTTCTTAAAAGTATAGTATTGGGGTATGGTAGAAGTTATCTGTGAAAGAGTTCTATTACAATTTGCCATGAAATTAATAACCATAGCACATACACTGACTGCATCCAATGTCATAAGATATACACTTACCATATCCCTTTCACTTAAATAAGGAACATTTTTCAAATAAGTTTCAAGTATAAATTTATGGGCAGTCTTAGTTCTTACAAATTTACAACCACATATTTTTGCCAGCTTTTCCATAGTGGAAGAAGCTGTAACTGGCACTACCAAAATTTTTATGTTATGTGTTTTAAGCATAACCAGTGCATTTAAAGCATCATATAGATTGTCCCTTATTATATTTCCTTTTTCATCTATGATAACTGGTCTTTTACACTCTTCATCTATTTCAATTCCTAAACTCGCACTATCTTCTATAACTCTTTGAGCTAGTCCTTCTATATCCCCAAATTTATCATAAAGCTTTACCTCAACTTTAAGTTCCTTTAAAATTTCATCAATCACCTCAAATATCATAGTGTCTTCTGTACTTAAGACTATCCTGTACTTTTGATTTTTTATATTTTCAAGTGAAAGACCGTTTATAAGTTGTCTTTTATAATACTCCAGACAATTATATATATGTTCCATGTGCTTAAATTTATCTGTTTTAACTCTTCTAAAATCTTCTCTCATAAAACTACTTTCTACTTTTCTCTCCATAACTCTATCTATATTGAGCCCATTTTCATCCATAAATATTATAGTTACCTTTTCCGGTGCATTTCGATTTACACGCACATAAATTCCTGCCTGTGCCCCAAAGAAGAGAATTGACTGTCTTGTAAAAGCCATAGGCATTTTTTTTAAGTCAATAACCTCCATTCCCATGGACAAAAGTCCTGTAGCAAGAGAATATTTAAACATCTGTGCCGCCCCATTATCACTGCAGGCTATGGCAACCCTAGAATCTGATTTTAGCACAGCTCCATAGGCAGAACCAAGTTTTGAAACAAACTCTGGAGTTATATCTACATTTATATCTCCGCTAATGCCATCTTTTCCAAAAATAGATTTTAAAGCTTTTTCCTTCCATATTATATTAGAATTTACTAAAGTACCACTCTCTATTACCTTGTTTGGCCATATCTTCACTCCTGGTTTTATTATAGCCTTATCCTTTATAATGGTATCATTTCCAAGGGCAGCCTCTTCAAATACAGAACACTTGGATTCAATTTGAACCTTCCTGCAAAGTACCGCCCCTCTTATCTGAGCCTTGTCACCTATATAACAGTTATTAAAAAGTATACTTCTTTTTATGGTAGCTTCCTTAGAAATAATATTGTTTTCTCCAAGCACAGTATAGGGACCAATCTGGGCATTCTCATATATTTTAGTGCTTCTCCCAATATACACCGGTTTCAAAATGTTAGCTTTGGGACTTATTTCACAGTCTTTTCCCACCCATATATCTTCCCCATATTTTTCCGCATTTATATTCATATTTGCAATGCCCTTCAATATATCAAAGTGACATTTCATATACTGGTCTATATTTCCTATATCACACCAGTATTCCTCCGCCACATATCCGAAAACAGGTACCTTCTCTTTTAAAAGCAGTGGAAAAAGATCCCCACTAAAATCAAATTTTTTATTTTTCTTATAATACTTAAATATTTCCGGTTCTAAAATGTATATTCCAGTGTTTATCTTATCACTGAACACTTCTCCCCATCCTGGCTTCTCCAAGAATCCTGTTACTCCTCCTTCATCATCTGTAACCACTACCCCAAACTCCAAAGGTACTGATTCTTCCTTAAGAACTAATGTAGCTACAGCTCCTTTTCTCTTATGAAAAGCAATAGCTTTAGATAAATCTATATCCGTCAAGGCATCTCCACTTATAACAATAAAAGTATCATTTAAAAATGCTTCTGCATTTTTAACACTACCTGCTGTACCCAAAGGGGTTTCTTCTATAAAATAACTTATATTGACTCCAAAGTCTCTGCCATCTCCAAAATAATTTATTATTTCATCCGGCAAATATTGCAATGTGGCTCCAATATCTTTTATACCCACATTTTTAAGTAATTCTAAAGCATACTCCATTATAGGTTTATCCATAATGGGCATCATAGGTTTAGGTATGTTACAGGTTAAGGGCCTTAACCTGGTACCCTCTCCTCCTGCCATTATTATAGCTTTCATAAATATCACGCCCTTTATCTATTTTAATATTAAATCTTATTTTTCTCTTTAGTTTCATCTTTAATCATAAATCCCTTCACAATTGCCTGATATTCTATTATATATGAGTATGTTCCATATTATTACCATGGCTATCCATTTCACATGAAATAAAAAAAATAGAGTGCCTCAGAATAATCTAGTTATCCTTGCAACACTCTATTTTTACCTTAAATATTATTTAACTTTATTAACCTGAAGCATATCAGCTATTGCTGCCATATTTCCAAGAGAAGACATGGCTTCATTTGGAAGTATAAGCTTATTTGCCGGATTTTTAGCCATTTCTTTCAGTGCATCTACCTGCTTTAACGCTATTACCTTTTCATCTGTACCAGAATCTATTATAGATCTATTTACTAAATTAATAGCTTCTGCTTCTGCTTCTGCAACAGATTTTATTGCCATTGCCTTACCTTCTGCCTCCAGCATTTGAGATTGCCTAAGTCCTTCTGCCCTTCTAATATTTGCTTCCTTTTCAGCTTCTGCTTGAAGTATTTTAGACTGTTTTTCTCCCTCTGCTCTCGCTATGTCACTTTGTTTTTGTCCCTCTGCCTGAAGTATCACAGCTCTCTTATCCCTTTCGGCCCTCATCTGCTTTTCCATAGCCTGTTGTATTTCAGCAGGAGGCATAATATTTTTGATTTCCACAGATAGTATTTTAATTCCATAGGCATCTGTTATATCATCTACCACCCTTAAAAGCTCTCCGTTTATTTGATCCCTTCCCGAAAGTACCTCATCCAAAGTCATATTACCTACAATATTTCTCATATTGGTAATGGTTGAAAAAATTATACCTGCCCTATAATCTTCTATATTATATATGGCATCTTTTGGACTTAACACTCTATAAAAAATAACATTGTCTATGGATATTTTTACATTATCCTTGGTTATAACACTTTGGGGTTCAATATCAAGTATCTGCTGTTTAGTTGAAATCTTTCTCCTCACAAAATCAACAAAAGGAATTATAAAATGCCACCCTGGTTCAAGTGCCCTGTGAAATTGACCCAATCTCTCTATAATTGTAACATATCCTGTATTTACAATTTTAATAGAAGATAACACCGCCACTAAAATAATTACGACTATAATTAAAATTGCAATTATACCCATGATATTTATCCTCCTTTAACTATAAATAATTAATAATTTCTCCAGCATATAATATGCTCATATTTTCTTTATAACTAATCTATTGCCTTCCATTGTGACTACTTTTACTATATCACCTCTTTTCAGGGTATATCCTTGTTCCTTTATATTCCAGTAAACTCCATCAATTTTCAATGCATTGTTTTTAACCATTTCTTCATCTACAAGAATTTCTTTTCCCACATAGGTTTCTTCTCTAACGGGAGTGGGTTTTACATATTTCTTAATATTTTTCTTTACTATTGGATAACAAATAACTATAAGTACTACACTAACTACCATAAATACCATAAACTGAGTTATAAAAGGGTAATTCAATATTTCAGCTATAATTGCCCCAATGGCTCCCACTGTAAACCATACAAACAGAAAACTACTTGTTATTATGTCTACTGATAGGGCTACTATTCCAATTATAACCCATAAGATAATACTATTATACATATATCCTCCTTTCACTACTAAAATTATTAGGTGTTTGCAAAACGCTACAACCCGCATAAATGCGGGATATTTTTGTTG
>ENA-UOOI01003083-UOOI01003083.1-fermentation-metagenome-genome-assembly--contig:-NODE-3083-length-13163-cov-3.924931_pt1 | contig 13163 bp, 9 predicted proteins | sample MGYA00245779_ERZ724027 | MGnify/ENA primary metagenome ERZ724027 (study PRJEB28704, sample SAMN03018318) | fermentation metagenome | biome: anthropogenic terrestrial biome; feature: soil; material... | reverse complement strand
TCCCGGCAGACTTTTTACAAATTATTCAAAAATAAAAAAGGGGTTGTTCAATATCTCATCTCTTCAAATTACAGCGATTTTGAAGAAGGTTTTCAGAAGACAGAAAGCCTTACCTTGGAGGAATTTACAAAATACACCCTGGAATTCTTTTGGAAGAAAAAAGATTTATTTGATCTTTTGATATCCCACAACCTGGAACGGTACTTTCTTGAAGAGGTACAAGAAAGGCTTGCTTCTGTTCTTGAACTCTTTCAGGCAACACCATTTCTTGAAAACAAAACGATCTATAACTTTTTAACGGGTGGACTGAGCTCTATGATTTTATATCAGGTGGGCGTTGATAAAGAGGAAAATATAGAGCAAGTGGCCAAAGAATTTGCCGACTTGATGGGAAATCCCGTTCTTCGCTAGAGAAAAATGCAGTCCCTTGACGGACTGCATTTTTCTCTGCATTATTTAAATTCATCTGGATTTCCGAAATACATACTTTCCCACATAGCATTTCCCTTATGACTTTCAACTACCTGTTCTTTATCAAAGATCTCGAGTGTCACAGAACCTGCAAATCTTAAATAAGCCGGATCCATTCCCTGCTTTATGGCTGCTTCCTTCTGTTCCGATGATAATGTATCCAGCATACTGACTTGCAGGATCACATTTTCTACTTCGTAAGATATCCGATATTTTTTATCTCCGTCCTCATAAAGATATGAGATGTTTTTTGCAATTGGCTTGTGAGTCACTTCATCTATGAATTCGTTTGCAGACGTAAAGGTGACTTTTGAACTGTCATCCGCAATAATGCTATTGCCATCAGCTAACATGAACATGATAAAATCCTGATAGCCAAATTCTTTTGGTGCATAATTGACAGCATTGATAAAAGTAAAACCATCAACCTCGGCACGACCCCAATATCCATGATGTTTCAACTCGACCAGATTTCGATTTCCCCAGTTATGGTCATGATAGCCATATCCATGACAGGTTTTGGTGTTCCCTGCCTGGGTAATATTAGCTGTCACTTCGCCTTTTGGAACGGCTACCAGCCATCCATATTCATCTTTTTCTTCCGGTCCGTACAATATCATGCCCGCACCCGGTCTCCATGAAGGAATCATCCGTTTTAGCTCAATGTCCGCCACCACATCATCAATCTCGATATGGATCGTATAATTTTTCAGGTCGCCTTTAAATTCATTGTTTCCCGTTTGTACATCACACTGATCCTTTGCAGCGCTGAAGTTCTCCTGTGTTCCACGGAACATTTTTGATATTTTACTTCCATCTTTTCCATTATAGTCCATGGATACCATAGGGGAGAGCGGAAGAAAACTGGAGGTAAAAGGCTTTGTGTGAAATGTAATGACAAGATTTGAACCGTCGTCCATATTCGCGTCAAAATACCACCACTCATAATTTCCGGGATTGCCATCTGTATGAATGCCATCCTCACGTTTTTCAATCAAATTATCTTTTACACCATACTTTTTATAATGCTCCGGTGTAGATGCTATTTTTACTAAATCATGCTTTGCCATATAACTACTCCTTTCAAAAATATTGTTCTCTGATGTTAATAATTCTATCCTTAACATTACATATGTCAACCTTTTAAGCTTAACACTGACACTTTCAGGCAAATGTAAAATAAATGTTGTGGGCCTAAAATAGTGACAGTGACATCATAGCGAATTTGTAAGAGTTGTCAGAATAGCATTGACTTAGGTAAAACTTTCTAATATATTATTAGAAGAAAGCAATTATGTATGTCAGTTTAATTTAAAACTAAATGGATTATAGGATAATATAGTCCGCATTGATGAATGCATAAAGAAGGAGGATCATAGATATGGCAAATCAAATTGCACACCTTGCGGTAAGCAGTGAAGAGTACCGCAAATTAGGATTGAAAAAAAAGGTAATTCAACAGTTTGAAGATGGAATAAGAACAACCGGGAAAAAAGGAGAATTCGAATGGTGGTATTATGATGCCAAGATGAATGATGGGTCCACACTGGTTCTCACCTTCTTCTTAAACAATGCGACAGACACAAGTGGCGGATTTCATCCAAGTGTAAAAATCGAACTCACCAGAGCAGATGGAACGGAAGTTAGTGACAGAGTATTTGTTGATGAGAATGACTGCGAATTTTCAAAAACGAGATGCAATGTAAAAATTGGGGAAAATGTGTTTGAAGGTGATTTGAAAACTTATCATATCCTGGTAAAAACAGACAAAATTGAAGCAGATATTTCCCTAGAGGGAAATGTAGCTGCCTGGCGCTCAGCGACTGGACATATTTACTTTGGAGATGATAAATATTTTGCCTGGTTTCCATCAGTACCCGAAGGAATCACAAGGGCCTCGATCAAAGTGGATGGGAAAGTAGAAAAGTATGAAGGAACCGGCTACCATGATCATAATTGGGGAAATGCACCGATGATGGATGTACTTCACCATTGGTATTGGGGAAGAGCTAAAATCGGGCCATACACGGTAATCAGTTGTTACATCACAAGTACGAAAAAGTACGGATATACTCATCTTCCGATTTTTATGCTTGCAAATGGAGAAAAATTGATCTGTGATAATCCTAATAATATCAATTTTCATCAACTTGAGCCGGCATATTCCGAAAACACCAGAAAACATTATCACAAGACTTTAGTTTATGATTATAAAGGAAAAGAAGGGCATTACAAAATAACTTATAAATTCAAAAATATTATTTCCAGCTTTTCCTTGTTAGCCGATGGAGGAAAAGAGCCCTCAAAGATACAAACGACACTTTTACGGGTGGTGGGACTGGATCCAACCTATGACCGTTTCAACGGAGAAGCAACAATTGAGAAAATTGAGAATGGGAAAGTGACCGAAACCTATACAAACCCGGCAACCTGGGAAATGATGTATTTTAAACGAGATAAAGATGTCTGAAATGCCAATTGGCTGCCAGCATTAAAAGAAGTCCCGACTGTCAAGTAGTATCTTTATAACACCATAGTTATTCTGAAGATAGTCCCATTGAACACATAGCCGGCCATGGTATACTGAACTTGCATAGGCATCACCCCCTCATGCATGCCACAATCATATCGTTCATAGTTGTCCCACATCATGAGCGGAGGTTTTTATTGTGGCTGTTCTCATAAAGAGGCGGCTGTTCGAAATCTCGGATGGCTGTCCTCTTAAACTTTTCTTATAATTCTGATTATTACGTTAAATTCGGTATATTTTATTCCTTTTGTGGAAAAGATGTTGATAAATAGGAGACATCGGTTTATAATCAAGTCATGGGGAGGTTTTTATATGGATCAGCCAATTGTAAGATTACGATCGCTGGAATTAACAAACATCAAAAATGTAGAATACGGAAAAGTTGAATTGCCTAATACCCTGCTGAAAAAATCCGATCCTACCAGTGCTGAGGTACTGGGAATCTACGGACAGAATGGGTCCGGTAAGACAGCAGTCATCGACGGACTGCACTTTTTGCAGCAGATTATGATCGGTAATCGTATTGATAAAAGCTTTGCGGATTATATCGATGTATCAGGAGATACGGCAGAACTGGATGCTTCTTTTGATATCTTCTCTTCTGATATCACTTATGAGGCTGACTATCACCTCAGCCTTCGAAAAGTAGATGAATCATCAGTTATTATTGACAAAGAATCACTGAGTCGTTCAAAGAGTTCAAAAAATAAACGATTTAATAAAACTGTCTTTATGGAATATAATCGTAAGAATAAAGACACTGTTTTTACCCCGAAGAAAAGGCTGGAAGAATTACTTGATGAAAACAAAGATTATAAAATGGATCTGATTGTCGCAAAGAAAATGGCCGAGAAGAGTAACTGTTCGTATATCTTCGGAGAAAGCAGCCGTGAAATTTTCTTCGATGATTACAAAGAAGGATTCAAAGAATACTCTTTCCTTTTGAAGACACTGTTCAGCTTTGCATTAAGGGATTTATTTGTTATCCGCAGCTCTCATTCCGGTATGATTACAGCAAAAATTTTTCTGCCGATGGCCTTTCGAATCGATGACGATGAAAATGGCATGAAAGGGGATTTTGCCGTATCTTTAGCGCAGCCGACAGTTTTAGATGAGAAACGACTGAATGTTCTGCACCAGATTATAGATCAGATAAACCTTGTACTTTATACGATTATACCTGAAATGAAAATCACGATTAATGAATACGGAAAACAAATGATGAATAACGGAAAAGAGGGACATAAGATAGAACTCATGTCCTCCAGAGAAGGACTCCCTCCATTTCCTATCCGGATGGAATCAGAAGGAATTATCAAAATAATTTCAATCTTAAATGCTCTGATACAGGCATTTGGTGATGAATCCATCTGCCTTGCGATTGATGAATTCGATGCCGGTATCTATGAATATATGCTGGGAGAACTGCTTGGTATTTTTCAGGAAAATGCCAAAGGTCAGCTGATATTTACCTCTCATAATCTGCGGGCTCTGGAAATGTTAGGCAAGGAAAGTATCATGTTCTCCACGGCAAATCCTGAAAACCGCTATATTCATATGAAGAATATAAAAGGTTCCAATAATCTCCGGGATGTTTATCTCCGCAGTATTACGTTGGGGGGGCAAAACGAAGAAATCTATAAAGAAACAGACAGTCTGAAAATTGCACGTGCATTTCGAAAAGCAGGCAGGAGAAGGAAAAATGTCACATACTGAGAAAAAAGTGATTGTTTTTATTGTGGAAGGCCCCAGCGATGAAGCTGCTCTGGGAACAATTATGAAAAGGTACTTTTCCAATGATTATGTACACTCCCTGGTCGTACATGGGGATATCACTTCTGGCTATCACGTTGAGGTTAATAACATCGTGAAGAAAATCAATGATCTGATCTTGGATGTAAAAGATAAATATCGTTTTCGAAACAATGATTTTCTGCGAATTATCCATCTGACAGATACCGATGGTGTTTTTATTCCGGATGATCGTGTCAAACACAAACAGAGCAGATCAGGATCAAATATACTGTATTTTGAAGATCATATGAATGCCTTCAACGTTGAAAAGACAATAGAAAGGAATCACAAAAAAGCACAGATTTTATCCAAGTTAAAGCAAACGAAATGCATTGGAAAGATTCCTTATCGTATCTACTATAATTCGTGTAATCTGGAACATGTTTTGTACAACACATTAAGAGATGTCTCCGATGAAAAAAAGGAAGAGATGTCAGATGATTTCGCGGAAAAATACGAGGACAACATGGATGATTTCCTTTCATTCATCTCGGACCCGTCTTTCGCAGTTCCGGGTTCTTATTCAGAAACCTGGAAGTATATCGAAAAAAATCTCAATTCCTTGAACCGACATACAAATATAAACCAGATTTTTGATATTGCACAATCACCAGATCCATTCTTCTCCGATTCTAATATGGACTATGTAAAAAAATCTGTGCAAGAACTACATGATGGAAAAGGCACTTCACATGAGCTGATCGAGGTAGATGATGAGTGAAAAAATCTGGTGTTGCTCATTGTCGCGGCCATTACAACGATAAATAAATGCAAAAAGGATGTCTCATACTGAGACATCCTTTTTACTATCTTTTCATTTTTTTATCTAGCTATCTTTTATCCCTTTTGCTCTTCATTCGTCGCTGCCAGTACTTTCTTAATCACATCCTGATTCAGGTCTTGCTGTCCGAACATGGCCAGCGAGCGCACCGGCATTTCCCGCATCATGTTCTGCAGCATAACTGCCATGTCATCCTCTTTACTGCCTTCGCTCATGGACTTCATCTGACTTGCAATCTGTTCCACGAATGCCTTTCCGCTCTTGGTCTCGGCAATCTCCTCAAAGGTAGAATTCAGTGTATACGGTTCTCCGGGCTGTCTTTTCGACGGCGGAAGTTTCCGTCCACAGAGTTTTTCAAAATCATCATGCCCGATGTTAAATGGTGCTTTCGGATTCAAATACGCTTTTGGTATATCCGCACTCACATCTCGAGTCGAATTCAGGTCTCCTTCAAGTTCAATCACACGCTCAAGGCGGATATCTCTGCTGGATGAGCCTGCCTGAATATGATACCTGCCGGCTGAAACTGCCCAGTTCTTCTTTGCAGCATCATAATAAGCAAACGCACGTTTATCTAAGATGACACTGATTTCTTTTTCTTCGCCCGGTGCGAGATCCGCTTTGCAGAAACCTTTGAGCTCGCGAACAGGTCTTGGTATCTGGGGAGCTTCCTCGCTGACATAGAACTGTACAACCTCAGCTCCACGGACTTTTCCGACATTTCGTACCGTTACTCTCGCCGTGACAGTTCCGTCGCTTCGGATATCTGTCCGGAGATCGCGGTATTCAAAGTCCGTATAAGACAGACCAAATCCAAATGGGAATCTTACATCAATTCCGGCCTTATCGTACCAGCGATAACCGACATAGATACTCTCCCGATATTCTACAGTTCTTTCATCCCCCGGGAAGTTTTCATAGCTGGAACACTCCTCAAGTTTCATCGGAAAACTCTCAGCAAGTCTGCCACTCGGGCAGACATCTCCAAAGAGTAGATCGGCCGCCGTAAGTGCTCCTGCTTCTCCGCCGAGATACAGCATCAGAATCGCTTTCGCGTCTGTGATCCACGGCATTTCTACCGCACTCCCGCCGGACAAAAGTACCACTGTGTTTGAATTCACTTTAGAAACCTCTTCCAGAAGTCTGACATGGCTTTCCGGCAGACGCATATGCTTCCGGTCAAATCCTTCACTCTCATAGGAATCCGGCAGTCCAATGCAAACCACGGCTGCCCGGGCATCCTCTGCCACTTTCACGGCTTCCCGGATCTTGGCGTTATCTGGTTCATCCTGATCCAAATCATAACCATCCGTATAAGTGAAATGAACCCCCCGGCTTAAAAGGACATCAAACAAATTATCCAGATGATTTGGATTGATCCGGCTGCTGCCGGCTCCCTGATAGCGCGGCTTCTTCGCAAATTCTCCGATCAGTGCCAGATCGGTGTCTGTGTCAAGCGGAAGGATATTGTCATCATTTTTCAGTAGTATACTGCTGCCCGCCGATACTCTGCGCGCCAGTTCATGATGAGCCGCTTTATCATACGTATAATCTTTTTTATGATCTTCCTGCCATCTAAGCAGAAGTTCCAGGATGCGGCCTGAAGAGGTATTTACCTGATCCTCTGACAGATCTCCATCCTTTACTGCCTGAAGAATCGCTTCATCATTTTCCGGCCCGACATAAGGCATCTCGAGATCAACCCCGGCTTTCAGCCCTTTTACACGATCGACAATTGCGCCCCAGTCGGTCACAACCGCACCTTCAAATCCCCACTCATCGCGAAGGATCTCTGTGAGAAGTCGCTTATTCTGACTCACGGATTCTCCGTTCACCTGGTTATACGAACACATCAAGGTCTTTGGTTTCGCCTGTTTGACAGCTTTCTCAAACCCGGTGAGGTATATTTCACGCAAAGCCCGTTCATCAATTTCCGCATCGATCACCAAACGCTTTGTCTCCTGATTATTTCCCGCAAAATGCTTCATGCTGGTCCCGACACCCTGACTCTGGATACCTTTAATCAACGCCGCAGCCATTTCTCCGCTGAGATAAGGATCTTCCGAAAAATACTCAAAATTCCGTCCGCATAAGGGGTTTCTTTTGATATTTGTGCCCGGTCCGAGAAGAACCGCCACATTCTCCTGCTGGCACTCCTCTCCGAGAGCCTGTCCCATCTCCGTCAGCAGCTCTGTGTCAAAGGAGCACGCCGTCGTCGCTGCAGTTGGAAAACACGTCGCAGGAACACTCTGGTTAAGGCCCAGATGATCTGCGTCTCCCGCCTGTTTGCGAAGTCCGTGAGGGCCGTCGGTAACCATGACTTTTTCCACTCCTAGACGATTGACCTCTTTTGTCTGCCAGAAATCACTTCCGCTTAAAAGCCCGACTTTTTCCTCCAGTGTCATCTGTTTCAGTAAATCCCGAATCTTTTCCTCATACTTTCCCATTCCGGAATACCTCCCTTTTTGCAAAACTCCGTGAAGTTACTTTACAATATTCTGTGGCCTCCCCCTGAGATATGTTTCCAGGTTTTCAACTGCCGTAGCCATCAGTCGTTCTCTTGTCTCTTTCGGTGCCCAGGCTATGTGTGGTGTAAGAATCATATTCGGTGCCTTCAGAAGTGGATTATCGCTTTTTATGGGTTCTGTAGAAACCACATCGACAGCCGCACCCGCCACTTTTCTGGATACCAATGCATCATACAGATCCTGCTCATCAATCAGCGGACCCCTGGAAGTGTTGACAATCATAACATGCGGCTTCATTTTCGATATAGAGTCTTTATTAATCATTCCTTCTGACTTCGGTGTCAGCGGGCAGTGGAGTGAGATCACATCGGACTTCCTGAGCAGATCATCCAGAAGAACAAACTTCAGATTCTGATTCTCCTGGTTTTTATCCGGATGAGGTGTAAATGCCAGGACCTTCATGCCAAATGCAATTGCGATCTGGGCAGTTTTCTTTCCGATTCTTCCGTATCCGATAATTCCCAGCGTTTTGCCACACAGTTCGACCAAAGGCTCATTCCAATAACAGAAATCCCTGCTTCTCTCCCATTCACCCGCTTTTACACTGTTGGAATGCTCTCCCACATGATAGCAGAGCTCCAGAAGAAGCGCAAACACGTATTGCGCCACCGCATCTGTGGCATAACCCGGAATATTGGTGACAGTAATTTTTCTTTCTTCCGCAGCCTTTACATCCACAACATTGTATCCTGTAGCCAGTACCCCGATGAATTTCAGATTCGGACAATCTTCCATCGTTTTCCTCTTGATTGGTGTTTTGTTGGTAAAAACCAGCTCTGCATCTCCAATCCTCTCTGCAGCCTTTTTCTCCTCCGTGCGGTCGTAAACCGTAAGCGTCCCTAATTTCTTCAGGCTGTCCCAGGACAAGTCTCCGGGGTTTAACGTGTATCCGTCAAGAACAACAATTTTCATCGTATCCCATCCTTTCTATAGATCAATTCCAAGTACATTTTTCACAACAATGCCAATTCCGAATGTGATCGCCGCAACACCGAGACTGATCGAAGACATTACAAGGAAATTCTTCTTAAACCCTCTGTCTTTGGCGACGGAAACGTAGAAGTTAAATCCCGCTATAATTGTGATTGCGATGATTAAAGTAAGTACGAGGGCGGGTATATAACTTTTCGCCGGCAAAACCAGATACGGAATAATTAAAAGTGCAACTGTAACCAGGTATGCCACGCCTGTGTAGATTGATGATTTAATAGCATCTTTGTGTCCTGCTTCTTTGGACGAGAGATATCCGGATGCCGCCATAGACAGCGTCGCAGAAACACCGGTGATCAGACCTGCCATCGCAATCACATGTGTATTCTGCATAGCAAGCGTATATCCGGCAAGAGCACCCGTCAGTTCCACCAGTGCATCGTTCATCCCCAGAACAATATCACCCACATAGTTTAGCCGTTCCTCATCCAGCATATCCAAAAGTTCCTTTTCATGTCTTTCTTCATCGTCCAGAATATCGGACATCTCCGGAATCTCATTTAGCATCGTCTTGTATTTCTCAATTCCAAGATCTTCGCCCTTTTCCATCAGTTTGATCACAAATGTGTAACCCAGAACCCGGGCACACAGCATGTACAGCCAGATTTTGATTTTACCGGGTTTTACATCATCTCCATCCGCATACTTTGCAAATACTTTTGAATGTTTCTTTTCTTCTGCCGACATTTTAAGCAGCGTCTCTTTGTCATTCTCGTCCTTTAAAGATTTTGCTATCTTTTTGTACAGGACAGAACCAAACATCTCATTTTTCTGCAGTGCCTTAAAAACTGCCTTTTTGTCTCTGCTCATTATAAGCGCCCTCTCCGAATAAATCTTTTGCTCATGTATCAATCATACCTATCTTTCGGGCACAATTCAAGTCTTTCATAGAATATTTTGTCATCTCTTCCGGATAACAAAAACGCCGGATTTTCCGGCGCTTTTTGCATACATTCTTATGCTTTTTATCAAAAGTCAACTTCTGTTCCATAATAGGTACATGTCAGAAGTTTTTCCATCTCCTCTGTGGTGATTGGTCTGGGGTTCGGGCCGGTGCATGCATCTTCCAAGGCTAATTTTGCAATATTTCCAACCTTTTCCCTGAATTCGTCCTCTTTTATTCCATATTCTTTCAGACTCTTTGGAATATTGAGTTTTGCATTGTATTCACGGATCTTATCGCACAGTTTATCTACACATTCATCATCACTGCCTTCGATGCCTATGCTTCTGGCGATATCACCATAACGGTCCCCGGCATTCTTTGCATTGAACTTAATAACATACGGAAGATAAATTGCATTTGCGCAGCCATGTGGAATATGACCTGTCGAAAAAGCCGCCCCTGTCTTGTGCGCCATAGAATGCGTAATACCCAAAAGCGCATTTGAGAATGCCTGACCGGCCAGACATTGTGCGTAATGCATCTGCTCTCTGGCATCCTCATCCCCTTTATAAGAGTCGGGCAGATATTGAATTACCATCTGAATTGCTTTTATAGCGAGAGGATCCGTGAAAGGACTGTGCATATTTGACACATAAGCTTCTATCGCATGTGTAAGGGCATCCATTCCTGTATGTGCTGTCAGCTTTGCCGGCATGGTCTGTGCCAGATTCGGATCCACAATTGCGATATCCGGAGTAATGTTGAAATCAGCCAGCGGATATTTCACACCGGTAGAATAGTCTGTAATCACGGAGAATGAAGTCACTTCTGTCGCTGTTCCAGATGTGGAACATATTGCTATGAACCTTGCCTTCTTTCTCAAAGTTGGAAATGAAAAGGGCTGTAAAATCTCATCAAATGATGTATCCGGATATTCATAAAATACCCACATGGCTTTTGCCGCATCAATGGGTGATCCTCCCCCCATGGAAATGATCCAGTCAGGCTGAAAATCTCTCATGAATCTGGCACCCTTCATGACAGTTTCCACAGAAGGATCTGATTCCACATTCTCAAATAACTTTGTTTCAATCCCAGCTTCTTTCAGATATTCGAGAGCTTGATCTACGAAACCAAATCTCTTCATAGATCCGCCTCCAAGTACTAAGACTGCCTTTTCGCCCTTGATATTTTTCAGCTCTTCAAGAGCTCCTTTTCCATAATACATATCTCTGGGCAATGTAAATCTCATCATACAATAACCTCCTTTTCTATCATCTATCTGTTTCATGAATAGTATAACATTGTGAGTGCGCCAACTCAACCATAAGCTTTATTTTCCCGGAATCATCAGAGATATAAAAGAAAGTATTGTCTCTTTACGTATAATCATGGTAAAATATATTATTAATGCAAATGATACAGGAGAATTACGAGAGCACAGAATGTAGAGTAATCCAAGTATCACGAAGTACCTAAAGGAGGGAATTGAATGGAACTTACATTGGGAAGTTGGGCGCTGATCAAATCAACGCCGTCACTGCTCGCACTGCTGCCGCTTCTGGCGTATCTTATTCTTGTTTTTATGAACAAGTCAAACCTGGCTGGCCTGATTGTCGGCGTAATTGTAGCAGCTGTTTTAACAGGTCAGGGAATCGGAGACCTCGCTTCAATCTTTAATTCCGCTCTGGGATCATTTCTCGGGACAATTGGTCTGATTATTATGTTTGGTAGCGGTCTTGGTTATCTGATGAACAAGGCCAAAGTCAGTCACACACTTGTATACTGGATTGTGAAAAGAATCGGAGTTAATTCCGAGAAAAAAGGGATGCTTGCAATTATAGTCTCTTCCATTATTATCTGTGGTCTTCTGGGAACCCTGGCAGGCGGAAATGCTGTCATCGCCCCGGTCATTATTCCGGTTGTAGCCGCAGTCGGACTGACACCTACAGCGGTTGCAGCTCTGCTCCGTGTGTCAGGTGAAGTCGGACTGATGGTCGGCCCGCTTACGGGAGTCACAATAGCTACAATGGAGGTAACCGGCCTTTCCTATGGCAGATTAATGCTGTGGGCCGTAATTCCTTTTTCACTTGTATGGCTGGGTTCCACATGGTTCGCAGTATGCCGCATTCAAAAGAAATATAAGGGAAAAGAAATTTATGAGCTGACTGATGACATGGTTGATCTTAACAGTGTAGAAATCACAACACAGGAAAAGAGGACAACCATTCTATTCATTTTATCATTTATTGCTCTGGTGGCATACGGAATTATCACAAAACAAGGGACAGAATATGCGATTATCGTAATGCTGATCTTATCTGTAATCATCGCCATCAGCAGTAGAATGAAAATCGATGAGGCGATTGATGAATTTGTAGATGGTGCTTCTCAGATGACAAACATGTTCCTTGTATTTATATTTTTCGAAGTAATGTTCAGCATGATCAATCTCGGTGGAGGATCCGAAGCTCTGGGAAATCTGCTCACACACCTGATACCTGAAGGCGGAAAAGCACTTGTTGTAATTATTGCATCACTGGTAGGCGGTTTTGGTATCGAGGCTGCCGCAGTTGCTGAAATCAATATCGTCCATAAGATGTTTATCGGTCTGGTACAGAGTGTCCATCTTCCAATGGTGATCTGGGCGACAGCTCTGGTAGCCGCAACTAGAATTACCGGCTCCCTATATCCGACCGCTAACATGGCAGGGCAATTGGGGATTGCACGGTGCGATAATATGAAAGGAGTGTTGAAGGCAAGCTGGATTGGTGCTGCGGCCTTGTGGATCTGGGTATTTGTATGGGCTTTTGTGGGGCCTTTGATCGCAGGGTAAGATAAGAAATATCATATAATTTTTGGACAGATTAAAACCCCCGGTATATGAATACCGGGGGTTTTAAAGTCGGGCTGCATTCTTTTGTTTGTGATAAACTGGGGAATTATGCCTTTTTCATGCAAGCATGAAAAAGAGCACTGGTTTCCCTGTGGCGGGCTGCACCTTTTATGATACCACGGATTGCTCCGCACTTTGTGCTTGCGCAATCCTACAAACATTCGAATTCCGCCCTGCCGGGCTGCATTCTTTTGTTTGTGATAAACTGGGGGACTATGCCTTTTTCATGTCTGCATGAAAAAGAGCACTGGTTTCCCTGTGGCGGGCTGCACCTTTTATGATACCAC
>ENA-UOOI01003082-UOOI01003082.1-fermentation-metagenome-genome-assembly--contig:-NODE-3082-length-13165-cov-4.345080_pt1 | contig 13165 bp, 16 predicted proteins | sample MGYA00245779_ERZ724027 | MGnify/ENA primary metagenome ERZ724027 (study PRJEB28704, sample SAMN03018318) | fermentation metagenome | biome: anthropogenic terrestrial biome; feature: soil; material... | reverse complement strand
AAGTACGCAAAGCGACAAAAGAAGTTGCGGGTTTCTTGCAGTGTACAGTGGGAGACCCATTATTTGATATTTTCAAGATCACTTATAATGAGGAAAAAATTCCGCTGTTTATATCAATCAGCCTGATAAAAGGAGAAAATACTTCTTATGTGATCGCAAGTGATACAGAGGATCATCTGAACCACATCGGCGTCAGGTGGGGAGTGTAACTGAAATTAGTGATTAGAAATCAGGAATAGGAAGATTGCAGAAATTATGAAAACAAAAGCTGTTTTATTTGACTTTGACGGAGTAATAGCGGATACTGAACAAGGGGCCACAAAGTATCTTGAGAAGGCATTTGACAAGTATCATATACAACTGACAGAAGATCAGAGAAGATCTTATATAGGGACAGACGGCAGAAAACAGACAGAAGAGATTCTAAAAGATGCCGGTGTATCAGTTTCTGTTGAGGAGTTTTTTAAGGAAAGGGCAAAACTGGGAAGTTATTATGAAAACAGTCCTGATTTAAAACCGATCTCAGGATTAGAAGACTTTTTGAAATTGCTGAAGAGGAAAGATATCAAGACCGGGATTGTCTCATCTACAAACTGCCGGCTGATCATTACAGCGTTAAACCGCATGCATCTGATCCATTACTTTGATGCGATTATCTGCGGAGATATGGTTGAGCATAAAAAGCCCGATCCGGAAGGCTATCTTACAGCGATGCAGTATGTTGATGCCGGCCCGAAAGAATGCATTATATTAGAAGATTCACCAACCGGTATCAAAGCAGCAGTCAATGCGAAAGCGACGGTTGTCGGATTTAAGGGAAGCGAGATCAAACAAGATACATCACAGGCGGATCTGGTATGGGAGACCTATGAAGAAGCAATCAGATGGTTTCGTCATGCAGACGCTCATCTGAATCTGGCAGAAAGGGATTTTTAACAAAGATGAATCAAAAACATCTGATGATGAAACCGGTCAGAAAGGAATATATGGAACAGTACAACGAGTTACTGCGCTATGTGTTTCAGGTGACAGATCAGGAGCTGAGTTCTCTTGGCTGGGAAGAGCAGGAGATTATAAGAGCAAAGTTTCCGACAATGGAGAAAGCGGATGTGATCGGTTGGTTTGACAAGGATAGCCTGATTTCACAGGTTGCGGTCTATCCGATGAAAATTTCGATATTTGGCAGGATTTATGACATGGGTGGATTGACCGGAGTGGGAACTTATCCGGAATATTCCGGAAGAGGACTCATGCATAAGCTTCTGGAACAGGCTCTGCGAAATATGAGGGACAAAGAGCAGTATATCACATATCTGTATCCGTACTCGATTCCATACTACAGGAAAAAGGGATGGGAGATCATTTCGGACAAAATTTCATATGAAATCAAAGATTATCAATTGCCGAAGAGAACACAGACTGTTGGGACGATTCGCAGGGTAGATATCGATTCAGAGGAATTGAAAGATACCTATGAGAGATATGCCAGACATACCCATGGTGCTATCCTCCGTGATGAGCTCGCCTGGAATGAATACTGGCTGTGGAATACGGATGATATTACAGCTGCCATCTATTACAACAAAAAGGGCGAACAGGATGGCTATGTGATCTATTGGATTTCTAATAACATTTTTCATATAAAGGATATGGTTTTTATAAATGAAGAGGCCAGAGAGGGGCTCTGGAATTTTGTCTCCGCACATTTTTCAATGATTGATAAGGTAGTGGGAGATACCTTCACAGATGAGCCGCTTTCTTTTTTACTTGAGGATGCCGACATAAAGGAAATGATCGCGCCATATTATATGGCAAGAATCGTGGACTTCACAAAATTTGTTGAGAATTATCCCTTTAAACCTGACACGCAGGTCAGAGGATGGGAGTTTCAGCTGACAGATCCGATGCTGGAATTCAACCAGGGGACGTTTAGGCTGACCGTTGACAGGTCCGGGAAAGGAAAAGCCGAGCGAATTGATTTAGTCTGCACAGATGAAATCAATATACAGACTATGACCACAATGCTCATGGGTTATAAACGCCCTGATTATCTGTACAAAATTGGGAGAATACAGGCATCGGAATCGACCATTGATATGCTCGAAGATGCGATTGAGCAGCAGGTACCATATATATCCGATTACTTTTAAAAAATAGCCGAAATGGAGAGTGCATCCATTTCGGCTATTTTTTATGCACCAATATCCCCCGGATACCCATATAGGGTGAAAGAGAACCTAGGCTTTAAAGGCTTTGCGCCGTTAAAAGATAGATCCCTGTCACAGGCTTGTATCAAGCAGAAGACATTGATAGAATATAGTCAAATTTAGCATGAAGGGAGGAGAAGTAAGTGAGAAAGAAAAAAACACATATCTTATTATCAAAAGACGGAGAAACTAACATGCGATTGATTCTATTAGTTCTGACGTTAACAGCAATGATCACAGTAGTTTTAGCTGTCGGGATAGGGCCGGTAAGCGTGAATCCCGGCACAACACTTAAAGTGATTTTGAACAGGGTTCCGGGTATAAGCAATAGGATTCAAGTTGACTGGGGAAAGTTGGACGAAAACATAGTTATAAATCTTCGTCTGCCGAGAGTTTTACTGGGTATGATTGTTGGCGGGTCATTGGCAGTGACGGGTGTATCAATGCAGGCGTTGGTCAGAAATAAACTTGCAGATCCGTTCATTCTTGGGGTCTCGTCTGGAGCTTGTGCTTTTGCAACATTTGGAATGTTGTTCGGGGCATTTTCATTTCTGGGAAAATACGCTTTGTCTATTAGTGCCTTTTTAGGCGCGGCGGCCACCATCATGTTGGTTTATGTCCTTTCCAGAGAAGGTGGAAAAATCAATATTACACAGATGCTGCTATCCGGGGTGGCGATTTCTATGATTATGGATGGATTGACAAAGGTGATTACACTGAGTGCTCCGAACGCACTGGGGCTGCATAATGCCGAGTTTTGGATGTCGGGGAGCTTGGCAGGTGCAAAATGGGGATATCTGACTCTGCCACTTGTGGTGATGCTCCTATGTATGTCTGTTCTGATGATTCATTACAGAACCTTAAACGCTCTTTTGCTCGGAGAGGATACGGCGGGTACCTTAGGGGTCAATGTGGCAAGAATGCAGAAACTATTGGTGTTAATTTCTTCTTTGCTTGCAGGGGTCACAATTTCTGTAAGCGGAAGCATCGGCTTTATTGGACTCATGTGTCCCCACATTGCCCGGCTTTTGGTGGGGGCAGATCATAAAAAAGTATTGCCTGTGGCAGCCTTATTAGGTGGGATTCTCGTAGTCTGGACGGATGTTGCAGCACGTATGATTATTGCTCCGGAAGAGCTTCCGCTCGGAATTTTGACGGCAATTTTTGGAGGCCCTTTTTTTATCGTTCTGCTAAAAAAGAAAAACCGATAGGATAAGGAGGGGTATACTATGAAAGATAAGATAGACTTATCCATTCAAAATCTTGATTTTTCTTATGAAAAAAGAAAGATTGTAGAAGATATCGAATTAAATGTAAAAGAAGGGGAATTTGTTGGTATCATCGGACCGAATGGAAGTGGAAAATCAACGATTCTAAAGAATGTTTATCGGTCACTGCAGCCTGAAAAAGGCGTCATCTTTTGGTACGGTGAAAAGATGGGAAGAATTCCATACAAAGAAGTGGCAAAAAAATTAGGTGTCGTAGGGCAGGAAAATTATGTGCCTTTTGACTTCACAGTTGAGGATATTGTAGTTATGGGAAGAAACCCTCATAAGAAGTTGTTTGATACGGATACACAAGAAGATAAAGAAATTGTGATGGAATCATTAAAAAAAATTGGTATGGAAGACAGTGCGAAAAGAAGCTACCGGTATCTTTCGGGAGGAGAAAAGCAAAGAGTCATTATTGCCAGAGCACTGGCACAAAAGCCAGAGTTTCTGATCTTAGATGAACCCACGAATCATCTGGATATCGGTTATCAATTGTCCACCTTTGACTTAGTAAAAAGCCTTGGGGTGACCATTCTGGCTGCAATACACGATTTAAACATAGCAGCGATGTACTGTGACAGGATTTATGTATTAAAGAACGGCAGGATGATTGCGAATGGAAAACCAGAGATAATTTTGACCACAGAAATGATCTGGAACATATACGGTGTAAAAACGGATATTACATTACACCCGAAAACAGGAAAGATAAATATCGCCTATTTGCCTGAAGGTGTTGTGGAGCAGCATGAACAGCAGGGCAAGACTTTATAAAGGAGAAAGGTTGGAAAAGGAAAAGATGAAGAAAAAGATGAAGAAAAAGATGAGTGCTTTTTTGGCGGCGGTGATGATCTTTTCGGTACTGTCGGGATGCGGGAAAAAGGAAACAAAAAGCGGGCAGAGTGAAAATGTAGACCACAGGGAAAAGACAGAATTAGCATTTGATAATTATGGGAGGAAGATAACCGTTCAGGGAGTGCCCAAAAAGGTGTTGACCCTTGGACCAAACTGTACGGAACTATTCTGTGCTCTTGGGCTGGAGAAGTATGTAATTGGTGATTCTTTGAACAATCATAGTCGTGGAGCTTTGCCGCAGTATAAGGAAACTTACGACAAAATTCCGGAACTGAATCATTCATCGGCGACGCGTGAGTCCGTTGAAACATCGGGAGCCGATTTTATCTATGGGATTGACTGGGAGTTCGGGGAAGAGGGATTAGATGTCGATGAGCTGGAACAATTCGGAATTACTACATATATGAACTCTGCGTCTACGCCAGATGAGATGTACCAGGAAATCAGAGATCTGGGGGAGATCTTTTGTATCGAGGATAAAGCCGAAGCCTATGTTAAGGAGCAGAAAACCAGAATTTCCGCCGTAAAGGATCAGGCCGCGAATCGTAAACCGGTAAACGTTCTTGTCTATGACAGTGGCAATGACGGGATATTTACCTGTGGCGGAAATAATTTCGAAACCTTACTGATAGAACTTGCAGGCGGAAAGAATATCTTTGACGATCAGACGAAAAAGCAGTGGATTACAGTAAGCTATGAAGAGGCAATTGCGAGGGAGCCAGACGTTATCTTAATTCACGACTACGATTCCCCCTCTGTGAAAGAAAAGATAGATGAAATCAAAAATAACGCTGTTCTCTCACAATTAGAATGCGTGAAAAAAGAACGCTTTGCCACAATTGAATTAGAATCTGTTCTGCCTGGTGACCGAATGGCTTATACGATTGAAAAACTGGCAGGGGATTTTCACGAGTTTTCATAAACAGGCACAAGACGTCTAACCTGCAATTAATTCTCCGGATGATATAAATGAGTGAAAATATTACTTGATTTTTATAACTAAAGTGTTAAAATAACAGATAATGTAACTTGTGGGCAGATTTGGATTATGCCTGATTTAAATTAATACGGAGGATTAGTTGGATGAGTCATTATAAAGTTGTATTACCGAACTATAGTGTAGGCAGTGGATGCTATGAGGATATTCCCGAGATAACAAAATATTACGGGAAGAAAGCGGTCGTGATAGGTGGAGAGACCGCAATGTCGAAAGCAAAAGCTGCTCTTCTTGATGCGATAAAGGGGTCGGATGTTGAGATCATGGATTTTATCTGGTATGGCGGAGAATCCAGTTATGAAAATGGTGACCAATTAAAAGAAATGCAGACGGTCTTGCAGGCCGATATGATCTTCGCAGTCGGAGGCGGCCGTGCCTGTGATACTGGGAAGTATGTCGCTGATCAGCTGAAGAAACCGGCATTTACGTTCCCCACGCTTGGTTCTAACTGTGCGGCATGTACGGCAATTTCTGTGATTTACAATCCAGATCATACTTTTAAAGAGTATTATTATCCAGAACCGGCAATTCATACTTTTATTGATATGGATATTGTGGCAGATTCACCGGCGGATTATCTGTGGGCCGGAATCGGCGATGCTCTTTCCAAAGAGCCGGAGGCAGTTTTTTCTTCAAAAGATGATGATCTATTCCACACACCACTCTTAGGAGTTCAGCTCAGCCATGCCTGCACGGAACCGCTGCTTCGATATGGAAAGAAGGCACTGGATGACTGCAGGGCAAAGAAAGCATCTTTCGAACTGGAGCAGGTAGTTTTGGATATCATCATAAGCACAGGAATTGTTTCAAATCTTGTATCCGGAAAGGACTATTACTACAACAGCAGTCTTGCACATTGTGTCTATAATGGTTCCACAGTAGTAGAGAACTGTAAAGGAAAACATCTGCATGGTGAGATTGTATCTTTTGGCGCGCTGACGCAGCTGATGTATGCCGGACAGATCGATCAATTTGATAAAATCGCCGCATTTAACCGTTCTCTCGGACTGCCTGTCTGTTTAAGTGATCTCGATATCACAAAAGAGGATGTTCCACAGATCGCGGAGCGTGCAAAAGATACTGAGGAATGGAGACACAGACCCAAAGACGTTACGACTGAGAAATTTATGGCTGCAATTATTGATGCAGATAAACGCGGAAAAACATATAAGAAGCAATAGGAAAAGAGCTGCACTGTTAACTTTGTATTATCATTTATGCGGACATAATAAAAGAGACCGGAACGGATGTTATATTCCATTCCGGTCTCTTTACCTGCTTATAGTACAAGAGACGGAGCCTGATATACACGGCTCTTTAATTCCTGATCCAGCAGGTACAGCCCCTTTGGGTCACCGGCGAACAAATCATAATTATTTAGATTGTCCTCCGCATTTTTTTCTTCTTCTCCCTGTTCTTTTATGAACCAGTTGAGGAATTCCAAAGTACGGTAATCTCCGCATTCGAAAGCTGTTTTATAAATCTCATTGATAGATGAGGTGATGTACTGCTCGTGTTTCAATACGGCAGGAAGAGGATCTCTGATCGATTCGTAAGATGCAGCAGGTGCATCGACAGCTGTCAGTGTGATTTTAGCACTGTTATTCAGCAAATACTGGCGGAAGAGCATCGCGTGATCGCGTTCCTCCTGTGCCTGTACTGTAAAATAGTTTTCAAATCCCATCAGTCCCTGATCCGAATAATAATCCGCAATATCAAGATAGAGATATGCGGAATAAAATTCCTTGTTGATCTGTTCAACGAGCAAATTCTTTACTTTTGTGTCAAGCACTGTTATCACGTCCTTTCAATTGGTATGTTCACCAGATATTAGCAGTCTGCTTTCCAAAGTCCATGAAGGTTGCAGTATTCAAAAGCAGCAACTGGTTTATCACCTTCTGCAAGTGCAAATGTAGCAATTGGTTCATCTTTTGGAGTAAGATGCTTCATCTCTCCGCCCTTTTCTGTCTCAAGATAGATCCACATAATGTAGTGTTCCTCAGTCATTGGATGAAGTGTTGAACCAACTTTCACGGTGACCTTGTTCCCGTCTACTGTGATAACCGGTACATGTTTTTCTGTTGCTGCATCCGTAGTATTTGCTTTCAGTTCCGTCATAGGATCTCCACAACATACAAGAGTTCCGCCGCCTTCATACACCATGGACACAATATTTCCGCAATGTTCACAACGATAAAATTTTGTTTCACTCATAAAAATACCTCCTGATATTTGAAATGTAAATTAGATATACAGTTAGTTTCGAAACATTTAAAAATATATTGTCGAAATCTAACTATTTAAGCTCATTATACTTAAAATTCATGAAAATTACAAGAGCCAAGGTAAAGATTTCCAATGATATATTTATGATATTTCTGTGATATAAGCCATCACCAGATTGAAGGTTCCCTCCAATCCCTTCTCATGCGTTCTCTCGAGGCCGTGGGATGCACGGACACCCTGACCAATTAAAGCACCTCGAATGTCATGGCCGCCTCGAAGTGCTGCGGAGACATCGGAACCGTAGTGTGGGAAGATATCGATGGCATATTTGATGTTATGATCTTTTGCCAGCTGAATCAGACGGTTTGTCATGTCATAGTCATACGGACCGCTGGAATCTAGTGCACAGATGGACACACTATATTCGTCACCATTTAGATCTGCACCTAACGCACCCATATCGACAGCCAAAAATTCCCTGATATCTTCTGGAATAAAAGAAGCCCCGTGACCAATTTCTTCGTAATTGCTGATCAAGATCTTCAGTGTTCGTTTCGGGGTGATCTTCTCTTTGGAAAGTTTTTTCAGAACAGTAAGAAGCACTGCTACTGAGCCCTTGTCATCAATATGGCGGGTTTTGATAAATCCGCTCTTCGTGTGGACAAAACAAGGATCCAGACTGATAAAGTCTCCGGACTGGATTCCCAGAGCCTTTATGTCTTCCTTGTTTTCAACTTGTTCATCAACGGTCACGATCATATTTTTTGGTATACGTTCCAGAGTCCTTGCTTCATCGTATGTATGTACCGACGGCATTGTCGTGGAGATAGTGCCTGTATAGACTTTTTTGTCCCTTGTATGAATCTTGCAGTAAGCTCCTTCAATTGCCTCCATCAGATAACCGCCAATTGGGACAAGGTTTAAGGTCCCGGTATCATTGATGGAGCGCACCATGGCACCTAAAGTGTCCGTGTGAGCGCTCAAGCCCAAAACTTCTTTGTTTTCTCCGGGGACCGTGATAATAAGTCCGCCCTTTGCGGTGAGCTCGCATGAATAACCAAACTCAGAGATCATACCTTTCACGAAGTTTATCACCTCATATGTGAAACCGGATGGACTTGGAATGTTGACCAGTGTTTCCAAGGTGTCAACAATATAGTTTACTTCATTAGCCATATTCTTTTGCTCCTTTTTCGTGTTATAATACCATTTCACGTTCTGAACGTCAAACATTCTCGAGAGCAATTCGCTTTACTTGCTTTATAGCTTTGGTGACTGCTGGTATCAAGATGAAGATGACAGTCAGAACACCTTCTGCAAGGATATAGCTGTAGTTGTAGATAATCGGATATAGAGAAGCCAGTGTTTTTGGAAAGTTATCAGGCATGTAATCCATCCAGTACAGATATCCGCCAAGGGCGTGGAAAGCACCTCTTGCGATAATTGCAACAAGGTAGCCTTTGATGAGGCCATGCTTCTGATTGCGGAAGAATCCGGCACAGCCCAGGGCGGCGAAAGCAAGCACGTAGTCACAGCACACCTGGAAGAATGACAGGACATACGGTTCCTGGATAAACTGCAGAAGTCCGTAGGCAAAACCGACCAGGATTCCTGTCCCGGGTCCATACCAGTTTGCGATAAGAACGATAAAAAGCATAGAGAATAAGGTGACAGTGCCTCCGAAAGGCATTTCAAATAATTTGATGTAAGATGTGAGAAAAGCGAGAGCGATTCCCATTGCACAAAATACCAGTTTTTTTGCAGAGACTGGCTTTTTCTCTGCTTTCTCAAAGTGTTTGCCGGAGATAGCAGCTCCCAGTAGAAACAAAATGATGATTGCGACGATTGTGATGGCATATCCACTGGTGGTTAGTGTTCCTTCAGAGTTTACCATGAAATTCAACATAAAAAATCCTCCTTCATAATTAGTTCGCAGGAGGGGCCTTATCAAATAAGTAGAAAGCTTCCTTACGGCGGCATTAACCGCATCAAGTGATAAGGGTCAGCGGATGTTTCCGCTTTCTCAGCCAATCGGGGCTCCCCTAGCGCATTTTTTTATTATGTCGAGATAAGTATAGTGCAGCTCTGCAAAAAAGTCAATCTGGATTGATTTACTTTTACGACAAGAAATGTTAAACTACAAGAAGAGGCATGAAAGGAATAGAAACGACATGGATAAACTATGTATTATCATCCCGGCTTACAATGAACAGGCCAATGTCGAACAAGTGATAAAGCAGTGGTATCCCGTTGCCGTAGCACATGCCGGAGAGATTGTTGTCATCGATGACGGAAGCACGGATCTCACATATGAGATCCTGCGGTCACAGGAGAAAAAACTGCCTCATCTTACGGTCCTTACAAAGAAAAACAACGGTCATGGGGCTACAGTTCTCTATGGCTACCATTATGCAATAAAAAATCATGCCGATTATATCTTTCAGACGGATTCAGATGGACAGACGCTTCCGGAAGAATTCGAAGAATTCTGGAAAAACAGAGAACATTTTGACATGGTCATCGGATATCGAAAAGGACGTCACGACGGGTGCTTGCGGGTATTCGTGACAAAAGTCTTAAGAGCAGTGATATGGCTTTGCTTTTGTGTTTATGTCAGAGATGCTAACACACCGTATCGTCTGATCAGGGGACAGACTTTAAGACGGTATATTGACCTGATTCCTCCGGGCTTCCACCTGGCAAACGTACTGATTTCTGTAATCTTCGTAAAAAAGGGATGTAAAGTTAAGTGGCTGCCGATTACATTTAGACCGCGCCAGGGAGGAAAGAATTCCATGAACGGAAAAAAGATCGTAAAGATTGGATGTTCAGCCGTCAGAGATTTCTGGAAAATCAACCGATTATTATGAAGAGGTGAGAGAATTGCGAAGGATGGAATTTAAGATGGAGAGACAGGGACTTCTGGAGACAGGCCAGGAAGTCAAGGTGACTGAGAGCCAGCTTCCGACATCCTATTATTATACGATTGTCCCTGCAGTAGCCATGAGCAGAAATTATGCTGCCTTTGAACGCCTGAAGTCCAGGCAAGGTATCGTAAAAGAGATAAATCAGACAAACAGGGGGTTTTATACAATTGTCGAATTCGATGAAGATGATCCCGAGTCGTGACAAGCCAAGAAAAAGACACGAGATTGATCCCGTGTATGATGAAGATTCCAGAATCCTGATTCTGGGAAGTTTCCCCTCTGTGAAGTCCCGTGAGAGCGGATTTTTCTATGGACATCCGCAGAATCGATTCTGGAAGGTGCTTGCCGGGATCTGTCAGTGCGAAACTCCTGGGACTGTGAAAGAAAAAAAGACTTTTTTGTTGTCACACCAGATAGCTGTCTGGGATGTGATTGCATCGTGTACGGTTGAGGGGTCCAGTGACAGCAGCATCAGAGATGTTGTGCCAAATGATCTGACCGAGATTCTCAAGATTGCGGATATCAAAAAGATCTGTACAAATGGTGGGACAGCTTTTCGACTGTATCATAAATATATAGAAAATAATACGAAGGTTAAGGCTGTAAAGCTACCCTCTACAAGTCCGGCGAATGCTTCCTGGTCTTTGGAAAGCCTGATCAGTTACTGGGGAGAATGTCTGATTCTATAGGCGAAAAGAGCTTTGGACAGATAAAAAACTAAACTTTGCATCATGGAGCAAAATATTTTTTGCTCCCACACTATAGTATGAGGTGATTATAAAGATGGAAGAATATATATCGCATGAGCCCCATAAACACGTGTTGGAGGACGGGAAGGTTATCGAACATCAACACGATCATGTGCATACACATACACATCAAAATACAAAGGCTGTGCTTAACCGTCTCTCAAGGGCGATCGGGCATATGGAGTCAATAAAGCGCATGGTGGAAGATGGAAGAGACTGCAGTGAAGTTCTGATTCAGCTGTCGGCTGTGAAGTCTGCAATCAATAATACTGCAAAAGTGATCCTGCAGGATCACATTGAGCATTGTATTGTGGATGCCGTGGAAAGCGGAGATATGGAAGCACTTGAGGACCTGAATAAGGCAATCGACAGATTTATCAAGTAAAAAAACAGAGAGGAAAAAATAATGGCAAAAGAGACGAATAAAATGCCGGATCTACATGTAAAACTGAATCCGGATTCAAGTATTAAACATGTCATTGGCATTGTAAGCGGAAAAGGAGGAGTGGGTAAATCGTTTGTCACTGCTTCACTTGCAAATCAGATGGCAAAGATGGGATATCGCGTGGGTATTCTGGACGCAGACATCACCGGTCCTTCAATTCCCAAGATGTATGGACTTCATGGTTCCATCAAGGGGAATGACAGCGGGATGTATCCGGCTGAGGCGGAAAATGGCGTAAAAATTATGTCCGTAAATCTTCTGCTGCAAAATGAAGAGGAGCCGGTGATCTGGAGAGGGCCCATTCTGGTAAATGTTGTGAAACAGTTCTGGAGTGAGGTAGTCTGGGGAGATCTCGATTACTTATTTGTTGATATGCCGCCGGGAACCGGAGATGTTCCGTTGACTGTCTTCCAGTCCCTCCCGGTCGATGGAGTCATCATCGTATCATCTCCCCAGGAGCTGGTGCGTATGATTGTGACAAAAGCGTATAAGATGGCACATATGATGGCAATTCCCGTACTCGGTGTGGTTGAGAATTACAGTTATGTAAAATGTCCGGACTGCGAGAAAAAGATTGAAGTATTCGGTCAAAGCCATATTGATGAGATTGTGGAAGATTTGGGAACAAAAGTCCTGGGAAAGATGCCGATTCGGACAGATTATGCAAATGCTGCCGATGCGGGAACATTTTCCGGCGTATTGAATGAATACGTTGATGATGCACTGACTGCTCTGGTTCAGCTGTCATAAACAGCACGGATAAGATGATTAAAAAGAATGTTTGACAAGAATAAGCGATCGTGCAATAATTGTTATACGATAGGTATATGGTTTTGATTGTATTACCTATCACAAGAAAAGTAAGCAAACGCTTTGGAAAGGGTGATTATGATGGCAGAAAGCAAAATTAAACTGCCGAATGTAAAAGCCGTTGAAGACTTCGTAAGCGCAGCATCAAAGTGTGACTTTGACATAGACATTTTTTACAATCGCTTTATCATAGATGCCAAATCCATTCTGGGTATATTAAGCATGGACTTGTCGAGAACATTGACTGTTCACTGCTATGGCGAAGACCAGGATTTTAAACAAACTTTACAGAAGTATTCAGTGGCCTGACAGGCACAAAAAGAAGGACATAACAGAGGAACATTCGTTCTGTTATGTCCTTCTATGTATCATGCAGGCTTGTGGAAACAACGGGCAGCTTGTACAGGCGCAAGAAGACGCAGGAAAGGTGATAGGATGGAGACAATCCGTATATCCGTGCGGGCATTGGTGGAATTCCTGCTTCGCAGCGGGGATCTAGACAACCGAAAGGACGGGGTTGCCGATAAAGAGGCGATGCAAAAAGGCAGCCGTATCCACAGAAAGATTCAAAAGAGTATGGGGGCTGGTTATCGTCCAGAATGTCCGCTTATCTATGAGAAACAGTTTGATCACTATACTCTGCGGATTGAAGGCCGTGCAGACGGAATCTTCTATAAA
>ENA-UOOI01003081-UOOI01003081.1-fermentation-metagenome-genome-assembly--contig:-NODE-3081-length-13165-cov-46.736766_pt1 | contig 13165 bp, 10 predicted proteins | sample MGYA00245779_ERZ724027 | MGnify/ENA primary metagenome ERZ724027 (study PRJEB28704, sample SAMN03018318) | fermentation metagenome | biome: anthropogenic terrestrial biome; feature: soil... | reverse complement strand
TTTGCAAAAAAGCCAAAATTATTTTGTAATTTATGCAGGAATTTTAAGATTTATATAGAATTAGTAGCTTGTTTGTGTAATTGTGTATAATTCTTACATAAGTACTATAAAACAAGAAAATTCGGTAAAATATACTTTATGCGTAAGAAAGGTTTGAAAAGAAAGGTTTGAAAAGAATGGAAACAATGACGGATCACTCTATCGTGAATGAACAGGAAATCGAGAGCCTGCGCGCTCATCTCAATCAGCTGATAGCAGACCACGGGGAGGATGAGCTGCTTCATCCGGATGTCGTCGAGTTCAGCCAGCTGCTTGACAACCTCATCTCTGCATATACAGTCAACAATCTGGAACAAAATCAACAATAATTGATGACTGCCTCATGCTCATGCAGACAGACAGTATCAAGGGCGGGATAATGGAAAATACCCGTCCTTATTGTTGTATTTTTGGTTTGGAAACGGGGCTGTTTGGAGAGGACGCGTCTACTGCAGACTGCAGTTTCCGGTACAAAGCCTCCGTTTCGTCCGGCTTTTTGAAATTCAGGACGATCCACTCATCTCCCATATGCATCAGTACAAAGGGCCCTGCAGTGGAAAACGAAATGAGTCTCGTTTTCCCCAGCTCTTCCAGGTCATAAACCCCTCTTCTGGCAATGCCGAGCAGATTCATACCATTTGTCCTTGTCCTGATCCGGGGCAGCAGCTCCCTCAGCTCAAGATGGTCAATGTCCTCTATTTGCATCCCCACTCCGTATAAACCGGTTATCCGTACATAATTTTCACTTATGATCACCTGAGGCGGCTTGGTGCCGATATAAAGCACCAATACCAAAAGAACGACAATCGTTATATTGAAAAGATATTGCAACACCTGATCTTTATTGATTCGCATCGTTCCTCCCTCTCACATGCCAGGTCTGCATCCCGCGGATCCGGCAAGAAAAAGCAGCCAAATCCCCGCCGAAACCAGGAGTAAGACAGCACGATTATGAAAAGTCTCCATGTAAAGTATACACTAAATACACTAATATATATCGTCAACCCAGCAAAAATATTTATAAACTACCGATTAAATTTTGTAAAAAACTTCTGCTCTTTCCATTTATCTTTGCTTGTTTTTATATACCTTTATTTACCTTTTTATTTACGCCTTTTAACTATTCTTTTCTTTGGAAAAACCAAACGAAAACAGGAAAGCTTCCGGATATTTTCAGGCTAGAAAACGCCCGACTTTGGGATAATAATTGTATCAAACAGAAAAAGGAGTGAATTCATCATGAAAGGCATGAAAGTCATGAAAGGCAGAAAACCTGTAAGAAAAATGATGTCGGAATTCTCTGAAGAGCTGGGAGTGACCACTCGCAAAAAGAACAAAATGGGAATCAGTTTGCTGGTCGCTGCCGGTGGGATTATTGGATACAACCTGATACGGGGAGCTATGAATCGTACAAAATAGGAAGTTAAAACCTCGGGAAAGGAAAATATGCAAAAAATCTCAGGAGGCTGACAAAGCCTCCTTTCTTTACTGAGTTGCCACATTTCCGGTCACCCGTGCATTGCTTCCCTGTTCGCCAGGAGGATATCCATCAATATCCATAAATATCCATCAACATTTTCTTGACATTCCCAGCCCAAGGCATTATACTATCTGCAGTTAACTAGCTAATGATTATGGCATTAATTATTATGACATAAATGCTACCCAATCATGCCGCTGCAAAAAATACAGAAAATATATTACGCTGATATATTCCGTACTGCGACGGGTCCATTCGCCCAGGAATCCAGCAGGAGGTGAAAAGATTGGAGCAATCCATGAAAAATAAAAGTGACGGGGTGTCCACCGGCAAGAGAATATTACATGAGATCATTTGCTTTGCCATGAAACACCGAACCATCATGCAGAGCTATCTGGATAAAACAGGGGTTTATCAGGCACAGCACCATTTATTGATGAGAATTTCCCACAATTGTTTTGCGTCCCAGAAAGATCTTGCGGAATCCATGGAAAAATCCCCGGCAGCCGTTGCCGTTTCCCTGAAAAAGCTGGAAAAAGGCGGCTATATCACGAGGACCACAGATCAGGAGGACAACCGGCTGAATCACATCCGCATTACCGGAAAAGGAGATGAAGTCGTGGAGCAAAGCAGGCAGATTTTCATTACTTCCGAGCAAAGAATCTTTCAGGGACTGACAAAGGAAGAACAAAGCAGCCTTTTGCGGCTGTTGCATAAGTTGAATGCCAACCTCGCAGGAATGGAAGAGGAGATCAGGGCAAAATAAGGTTCGGGATAAAACAAGTTCATGCTTGTGTAAGAAAGGACAGAATGTATGAAAGAATACTGGAAATATGCAAAGCCATACCTTTCATCGATGATCATCGGGCCTATCCTGATGATTACGGAGGTAATCGGTGAAATCATTATGCCGCTGCTGCTCAGCAATATCATAGACAATGGGATCCTTGGCAGCCGCGGTACCTCCTATATTGTGTCAATGGGTGTCGCAATGGTGGGAACTGCCCTGGCCATGCTGCTGGGAGGCACAGGCGGAGCTTTTTTTGCCGTCCGGGCTTCCTCAGGATTTGCCAATAACCTGCGAAAGGATATGTTCCATAAAATACAGGAATTCTCTTTCTCAAATATTGATGAACACAGCACCGGATCCCTGGTGACACGGCTGACCAACGATGTCACCCAGCTTCAGAATATGATGCAGATGATGCTGCGCATGGCCCTGCGGGCGCCGGGAATGCTGATCGGTGCGCTGATTATGGCCATCCGGCTGAACGCCAGACTGGCCGCGGTCATCCTGTTCATCATCCCACTGCTGGTAGTGGCGATCTACCTGATCATTCAGATCGGTTTTCCCCGGTTCACCATCATGCAGAAGAAACTGGATGCGCTGAATACCGCCACCCAGGAAAACCTGACCAATATCCGTGTAGTCAAGTCCTTTGTGCGGGAGAGCCATGAAGAAGAAAAATTTCAGAAAGCCAACAGGGATCTGAAGGACAAAACAATTCATGCCATTAAAATCGTCATCTTTACCCTGCCTGTCATGACCCTGACCATGAACATTACGACTCTGGCCGTGGTATGGTTTGGAGGAAACCAGATTATTGCCGGCAGCATGAAAACCGGCGTTCTGATCGCATTTATAAACTATGTGACTCAGATTCTGATGTCCCTGGTTATGATATCCGCAATCATATTGAACGGGTCAAGGACTCTGGCATCTTTAAAGCGTATTGACGAAGTCCTGCATACCCATGTGGATCTTTCGGATGAAAACGCCTCCCAAAAGGACCAAATTATCCGGGAAGGCCGGATCCAATTCCGGAATGTTTTTTTTCGCTATTATAAAAACAACAGGGAGTGGATCCTGCAGGACGTCAATCTCGACGTTGAACCGGGCGAGACCGTGGGAATCATTGGCTCCACCGGATGCGGCAAGACCACGCTGGTGCAGCTGATTCCCAGACTGTATGATGTCGATTCGGGAGAGGTCCTGGTGGATGGAATCAATGTAAAGGATTATTCCCTGAAAAACCTCCGCAGCGGAGTCGGTATCGTCCTTCAGAACAACGTCCTGTTCTCCGGCACCATTCGGGATAATCTGATGTGGGGCGATGAGGATGCAGATGAGGAAACCATTACCCGCTTTGCAAAAAACGCACAGGCACATGATTTCATTACGTTATCCCCCAATGGATATGATACCGAACTGGGTCAGGGTGGCGTCAACGTTTCCGGCGGACAGAAACAAAGGCTGTGTATCGCCCGGGCGTTATTGAAGCGGCCCAAAATCCTCATTCTGGATGACAGTACCAGTGCAGTGGATACGACAACCGAGTCCAGGATTCAGGAAAGTTTCGACAAGGATCTGCCCCATACCACGAAAATTATCATTGCACAGAGGATTTCTTCCGTGATGGATGCGGATAAAATTGTAGTGATGGATGAAGGAAAAATCACCGATGTGGGAACCCATTCCGAATTGCTGCAAAGCTGCGAAACATACCGGGAAATTTACAATTCGCAGATGGATAAGGCGGTGACTGTCTCATGAGCCATATGACAGAAGAGAAAAAAGAGGCACTGATTAAAAGATATGGAAGTCAGTATACCACGGCAGAGCCCAGAAGCAAGAGATCCAAACGGGGAGCATCAGGGAGTAAAGGACCGGGGCGCGGTATGGCCGGGGCCAAACCGAAGGACGCCAAGCTGACCATCCGACGGCTGTTCGCTTACCTCGATCAGGACAAACTGAAAATGTTTCTTGTCTTTATCTGTGTGCTGATCAGCGCCGTAACCGCACTGGCAGGCGGCTATATTCTGCGGCCCGTCATCAATAATCTGGCAGACCCACATCTCTCTGCAGCGGCAAAGGCAAATGGGCTCCTGATGGGTGTGGTCGTCATGGCGCTGATCTATCTTATCGGTGTCCTGAGCTCCTATCTGCAAATGAGAACCATGATGAATGTTTCAGAAAGTGCCTTGTACCATATCCGGGAAGACCTGTTCCATCAAATTCAGAGGCTGTCCCTGAGGTTTCATGACACCCATACCCATGGCGAAATCATGAGCCGTTTCACCAACGATCTGGATGTGGTCAGCCAAATGCTGAGCAATACCCTGCCGCAGATCTTTTCGGGCGTTGTGTCCATTATCGGTACTCTGGTCCTGATGTTTTACACAAACTGGATCCTGGCACTGCTGGTTATCGTGACCGCTCCGGGAATGGCTCTTGCAGGCGGCGCCATTGCCAAACGGAATCGGCTTTATTTCAGGCAGCAGCAGCAGTCCCTGGGTGCAGTAAACGGATATATCGAAGAGATCGTGACCGGCCAAAAAGTGGTAAAGGTGTTTTGCCATGAAGACACAGCCATAGAGGAATTTGACGCCATCAGCGACGACCTGCATGGCAAACAGATCCGGGCGCGGTTTTTCGGCGGCATCATGGGGCCGGTCATGGGCAGTCTGAGTCAGGTCAGCTATGCCCTGGCAGCCGTGGTCGGCGGTATCCTTTGCCTGACCGCCAACTTCGACATCGGCGGTCTGACCATTTTCACCAACTATGCCAGGCAGTTTGCCAGGCCGATCAATGAACTGTCCATGCAGGTAACGACGATCTTTTCTGCCCTGGCAGGAGCCGAGCGGGTCTTTGAAGTCATGGATGCGGATCCGGAGACACCGGATCCCGAGGATGCCATTGCAATCTGTTCCGAATCGGAAAGGGTGGAAGGCGCCCATCCCATAAAGGGCAGAGTGACCATGGAAAACGTCAGCTTTGGATATACTCCGGGCAAACCGGTATTAAAAAGCGTAAATGTCACGGCGGAACCGGGACAGAAAGTGGCCTTTGTCGGCTCAACAGGCGCAGGCAAAACCACCATTACCAACCTGATCAACCGGTTTTACGATATGGAGGAAGGAAAGATCACCATCGACGGAATAGATATCCGGAACATCCGGAAAGATTCCCTGCGAAGCAGCATTGCCATGGTTCTGCAGGATACGCATCTGTTCTCCGGAACGGTCATGGAAAACATCCGGTACGGACGTCTGAATGCAACGGATGACGATGTAATCGCCGCTGCGAAAGTCGCCAATGCCCATTCCTTTATCGAAAGGCTGGAAAACGGATATCAAACCATGCTGAAAGGCGACGGAGCCAATCTGAGTCAGGGCCAGCGCCAGCTGCTGAACATTGCACGGGCCTCCATATCCAAAGCTCCGATTTTAATACTGGATGAGGCTACCAGCTCAGTGGATACCCGGACGGAAAAACATATTGAGCAGGGCATGGACCATCTGATGGAAAACAGAACAACCTTTATCATCGCTCACCGGCTGTCCACCGTACGGAATGCCGATAAAATCATCGTACTGGAGCATGGCGGGATCGTGGAGCAGGGTACCCATGAAGAACTGCTTGCCCGGAAAGGAAGATACTACCAGCTCTATACCGGAAAAATTGAGCTGGATTAACTGGATTATATTAAAACAGTTCGGATTGAATGCATTGAATGCATTCAACCGGATTCAATGAATCCAAGCATGTTTTGAACTGGATTGGATTGAGCTGGCCTGAATCTTTCAGGCAGATACAGAATGCCCCCGGATCCCAATATTGGATTGCTGTCCGGGGGCTTCCTTTTTATCTCTGTACTCTTTTATCTCTGTACTCTGCCGGAAGCATCTCCGCGCATCAGTCTTTCCACGTCGGATCTGCCTACCCGGTTGAAATCCCCGGGAATGGAATGCTTCAGACAGCTGGCAGCCACGGCAAACTCCAGTGCTTCCTGTTTCCCGGCATAGGTATTGAGTCCGTAGATCAGCCCGCCGGCAAAGGAATCCCCGCCGCCTACACGGTCCACAATATCCCGGATCTCATACTTCCTGCTCACATAGAAGTCTTCCCGATCGCTGAGGCATGCGGACCAGCCGTTGACATCCGCACTTCTGCTTTCCCGCAGGGTAATGGCAATCATCTTCATATTCGGATATTGTTTCAAAACGGCATCGGAAAGAGCCTGATACCGGGACAGATCCAGTTTTCCGCTCTCGACATCCACATCCACCTGAATGCCCAGGGATTTCTGGCAGTCTTCCTCATTGCCTACCGCCACATCCACATATCCGGCCAGCTCACACATGACCTCCGGTGCCTTCTTCCCATATTTCCACAGGTTCTTCCGGAAATTCAGATCACAGGAGACGGTTATCTTCTTTTCCCTGGCAGCCTTCACCGCTTCCATGGACAATTCCATGGCATTCTGCGAGATCGCAGGAGTAATCCCCGTAATATGAAACCAGCCCACTCCCTCCAGTGCCTTATCCCAGTCGATGTCGCCCGGTTTGGCAAGAGCGATGGCCGAATTGGCCCGGTCGTATACGACTTTGCTGGGAAGCTGGTTGGCTCCGCCTTCCGCATAATAAATGCCCATGCGTCCGTCTCCGCGCAAAATCTTACCTGTACCAACGCCAAATCTGCGAAGCTCCCCGATACAGGCATCAGCAATGGCATTGTCAGGCAGAACCGTGAGGAACTCCGTATCCAGCCCATAGTTGGCAAGGGACACTGCCACATTGGCTTCCCCTCCTCCGAAGGTAGCCTCCAGCATGGGACTCTGAAAGAAGCGCTCCTGCCCCGGCGCCTTCAGCCGAAGCATGATTTCACCGAATGTCAGGTATTTCATTTGAATCACTCTCCTGTGTATTGTATAATAGATACTATAGCCTTTAATCTTATGTTATCATATCACAAAATGCACTAAAATGGTACAAATTCCCGCATAACAATAGCATACAAAGCGCATCAATCCGAGGTATCCGCGGTTTTCTCCCCGCCAATGTTATAGATATATCTTAGAAAGGCATTCAGCTTTATACCACGCCGATGGATGAAGCTCCGGAATATCCTGTGGAAGAGCTGAAACAAGCCATATCCGATTGCGGCTCCGGCAGTGTTGTAAATCAAATCGTTGACATCAACGACTCTCAGCGTAAAGGGCACACTCAGTGTCCCCTTTGGATGCCGGCAACCCAGCACCCAGAGGGGCAAAATATTCAAAAAGTCCGCTTAAAACCCCGCTTCGTCATTCCTTCCCTGTTGCTTCGTTATTCCTTCCCCGTTGTTTCCTTTTCCGCCCTGTAATCCACCGTTGGTACATAATAAATCTCATAATGTCCGGCGGTCAGGGTAAATATCACACCGTCCAGTTCCTGCAGGGCATCCGTTTCCAGAGCCGACAGTGACTTTCCGTTTATGGTAACCCCATCGATCACGGCATCAGGAAGCTTCACTTCTGCCACTGTATCAAAGGGAATGGTAAACGCATAATGCAGCCCATCCCCGTCCAGCATCCAGCTGCTTTCATACCGGCCTGCCGCCGAGTCCAGGGACGCCTTCGACCACGTAAGCCTGCCGTTGGGCTGAGGTTCCAGCTTTGCCCTGCGGAAACCGGGGCAATCCTCCACCGGCTGAATGCCGCACATGTTCCGGTACATCCATTCCACAATGGATCCGAACGCATAATGGTTCAGGGAGTTCATACCCCGCTCGCCGAACTTCCCGTTAGGCAGCAGGGAATTCCACCTCTCCCAGATGGTCGTGGCTCCCATCTTCACTTCATACAGCCAGCCTGGAAAATCCTCATTCAAAAGCAGGCGATAAGCCGTATCGTTGTATCCATTTTCCGATAATACCCGGCACAGGAGAGGGGTCCCCACAAAGCCGGTCTTCAAATGATAATTGTTTTCCTTTAATTTCCTCTCCAGAGTGGAAGCAGCCCGTTTGCGGAACTTTTCCGGAATCAGATCCATGTAAAGAGCCAGCACATAGGCGGTTTGCGTATCCACTGCCAGCCTTCCATTGGGAGTCAGGAATTCCTTTTGGAATCCTTCCTTCACTTCATCGGACAATGTCTGATATTCCCTGGCCATGTCCTTCTTCCCCAGTACACGGGCTGCCCTGGCAACCAATTCCGCGGAATAGGCATAATAAGCTGTTGCTATGTAGTCTTCCGCCGTTCCGCCTCTGGGATTATACTCGCCTGGGCCGTCCAATGCCAGCCAGTCTCCGTAATGAAAGCCGGTATTCCACAAATGGCTGCCATCATCCTGCCTGTGGATATAATCCACCCAGGCCTTCATGCTCTCCAGCTGCTGCTCCAGTATGGCCTTGTCTCCATAATGCAGATAGACATTCCAGGGAATCACCGTGGCAGCATCCCCCCATACAGAAGACCCCACACCATCCACGCAGGTTTTCGGCACAACATGGGCTACTGCACCATTGTCCTGCTTTTGCTCCAGAGCCAGATCATACAGGTATTTGTGATAAAAGGCATCGGTATCCATATTGAAACAGGCGGTACCGGAAAAGACATCCGCATCCCCTGTCCATCCCATACGCTCATCCCTCTGGGGGCAGTCCGTCGGGACATCCAGAAAGTTCCCCTTCTGTCCCCACAGGGCATTCAAAAACAGCCGGTTGACCAGAGGATCGGAGGTCTTGATTTCGCCGATGCGTTCCATATCGGAATGCAGGACACATCCGGTAAAATCCTCCGGATGAATCTCCCCCGGCCAGCCTTCCACTTTCACATAACGGAAGCCGTAAAAAGTAAAGTGGGGCCGCACCACCGCAGGACATCCGTCGGAAATATAGTGAAACTCAGCCTTTGCCGAACGAAGGTTTTCTCTGGAAAAACATCCGTCCTGCAGCTCTTCCCCATGCATGAGAACAATCTCCGTATCCTTCGGGGCATTCACCTTCATCCGCATCCATCCCACCATGTTCTGCCCCATGTCCAGTACTGTCTCCCCTTTCGGTGTCCGGATCACCTGGACTGGCCGGAGTTCATTCATGACATGTACCGGCAGACTTCGACGCGCTTCCAGCCGGCCTTTGCCGATATCCAGGAAACGGGTGCCGGACCAGCTGCCGTCATCCAATCCAGTCTCGGACCAACCGGCAATCTGCCTGTTGGAATCATAAACCTCCCCGTCATAAATGCTGCTCTCCTGCACCGGTCCGGGTGCGGCTTTCCAGCTTTCATCCGTTGCAATTGTCACGGACCTTCCATCCCTGTAGGACACGATCAGCTCACAGATCAGAGCCGTGGTATCCCCATAGATGTTGCCCTGGTTGGCCCGAAAGCCAAAACGCCCTTTATACCAGCCATTGCCCAGCATGGCGCCCATTGCATTTTCGCCGGGATGCAGCAGGGACGTTACATCATAGGTCTGATACTGCATCCATTTGTCATAGGCATTGCAGTCAGGGGTCAGATATTCCTTTCCGGCCTTCCGGCCGTTCAGCTCGAGCTCATAGAGCCCCAGGCCGCATACATATACCCGGGCAGAAGCCACTTCCCCATCCAGGGAAAACGTCTTCCGCAGTAAGGGATGAATGCTTTTCTCCTCCCAGTCCGGAGTAATCCATTCTGCTGTCCAGGGTTCTTCCATTTTGGACGTTTCAAACCAGGCAGCCGGACTTTGTATTTTCCCCTGCTGATCCGTCCAAACCGTGACACGCCAGTAATATCTTGTGCGGGGCTTCAGCTCCAGCGGAAGCCGGAATCCCAGGCTGTCAATATCATCCCGTTTCCCGCTGTCATACAATATCTGCCCGAAGTCTTCCTCCGCTGCCACCTGTACCCTTGCGGCCGTCTGAAACTTTGCACCGGGCGCCTTCGTAACCCAGCTCAGACGAGGCTGTCCCAAATAAAACCCAAGAGGATTACCGATCCGGTTGCACTTCATTCGCGTGATGCTCATTATGACTTTACTCCTTTCACCCTTCTGTCCTTTCCATACATCTGTTGCTTTTTATAATACAAGGTCCAAGGTGATAATACCATATATTATCTATATTGGCACAACAAAATTCATAGTATTTTTATCAGGAAGGGCGGCATAGTTCGGTAAGCCTGCGATTCATCTCGTCATACTTCTGCTCGGAAGAAAGAGCCACCAGATAATCCCCATGCAGAACACAGGTATCCCCATTGGGGACAAATTCCTTTTCTCCTCTGCTCAGCCCTATAATCAGCGTGCCTTCCGGCCAGGATATGTCCCTTACTCTTTTCCCGGCTATTTTACTGCCGGGTTCCACCGGAACCTCAATAATCGCTCCAGCCCCTTTCCGGTCAACCGGGGTTCGATTTCCGCCTGTCATACGGTCCAGCAGCACTTCATAAATGGGAGATATGTTCAGAATATCCGATGTCAGCAGTGCAACAAAGGAAACAACTGCAACCGGCAGCAAATGTACCAGGGATCCGGTCATCTCCGCCATCAGCAGAATACTGGTAACCGGCGCCTTTACGGAGCCTGACATGGCTCCGGCCATTGCACAGACACAAAAAGCCGGAATAAACTCTGCAGGCACATCAAATACAGCAACAGCCTGTCCAAAAACACGTCCGGTCAAAGCCCCAATGGCCAGAATCGGCATAAAAATACCGCCGGGAATCCCGCTTCCAAAACTGGTACATGTAAAAATCAGCTTTGCAATCAGAAAGGTTATCAGCAATGGGATGCCGATCTCCCCGTTCTCCGACAGTTTGATCAGACCCTGTCCCCCGCCCAGAATCTGCGGGAGGAACAGGCCACAGGGCAGTGCAATGAGAAATGCAAGGATCGGACGCAGGACGGCAGGTATTTTTTCATATAACGTTCCGGCTCCCAGCAGGCCTTTGTTCGTAATGCCCCCCACGAGCCCGGAAAGGATTCCCAGAACCGGCAGCCACATATAGTACTGCATGGGCAACTGAGAAATGCCGACATAGCTCAATACCGGCTTCAATCCAAAAAAATACTTGGATACACAATCCGATGTCAGGGCTGCGGCGGTTGCTGCTATCAGAATATTGGGAGAAAAGGATCTGTGAATCTCCTCCAGAGCAAACATAATACCGGACAGCGGTGCGTTGAATGCGGCGGAAAGGCCGGCGGATGCGCCAGCCGTAATCAGATAATTCTCTTCCAGCTTGTTTTTTCCGGTTTTCTCTGCCAGTGCCTGGCTGCCGCATGCTCCAATCTGGATGGATGGACCTTCTCTCCCCACCGATACCCCAAAAAGAGATCCCATAAATCCCGCCAAAAAACGCACGGTCAATATGGCGTACCATTTCATTTTCATGCCCAGCAAAAGAATACCTTCCACCTGGGGGATGCCACTTCCCTTTGCATCGGGTTCCAGCCTTGTAAGCCAGTACACGATAAAACCCGCAGCGATGAGGAAAAGAATCCATGGGGCAATAAAAATGGGATGAACTTTCAGATACCGATAGGCCTGAATCGACTTTTCCGTACCAAATTCAATTCCCAGGCGGTACAGTACAGCCAGAAGGCCGGAAATCAAACCAGCCAGGATCCCCTTATAAGTGATTCTCCACTTTAATTGATTGAAACCTGACAGCATGTGATATATTTTTGATTTTCCCAACAATACTCCCCCAAAGATTCAATATGTGATTACCAAATATTACAAACAACCTGTGAACCGAAAGACTGCCAATGGTCCGGACTGAAGTACGTATCGTAATCAGAGTATGTACCAAAATACGTGGGCCACGTATTGTCCGGGCAGGAAGGCGGTTCAAACAGTTCCGGCTGTGCCAGCCATGTATCCGGATCATCATGGGAAACGCACGGGGCGGAGCATTCTTTCCGTGGACGTCCGGATCCCGGAATCCCCAGCAGGAAATAAAAATACCGATAAACCTTGCGGTAAGCGGACATGGGCGGAACCTCCAGAATGGAACGGTATCCTTTCAAAAAGGGCACGACGGATTTTGAGTCGAGAAGATATTCCAGGCCGATGAAGTCCAGCACCCTCGGACCTGCCACATAAGCCCTGCTGCCCACAAAGGCAGTGATATTTCCTTGCCCGGACAGGAACCGGGAAGGACTCATCCCCGGAAGAATAGGGCAAAACCATTTCGGGACGGGCAGGGAGCCCAGTTCCTCCAGGATTTCACCGGACATTCTCCGAACCGCGCTATCCACAGGATACGTCTCCGTCATTGTCCGGATGACTTCTGCTAGATGATCATGAAACCGGGCTCTCGGCTCTGTTTTGGTTTTCGCCAGGTTTCCGAAAAAGTTGGTGCGGCTGCGATGCACCTTCGCCAGCCAGATACCAAACGAAACAAGAAGTTCCTCCGGCTGATCCGCAAAGGATTTCATTGCCTTTCCCCTCATTTTCTCCACAATTAGATATTCCTTGCCGCCCAACTCCTTTTTCGACTGAATTTTCGGCACAGGAATATCCGAAATCGTACTCAACAATTCCAGAGTTTTTTCATAACACGACATATCTTCGGGGTCCCTGCCGAACAACTGCCTGCATCCCTTCCAAAATTCAGTCTCCGGCAGCTGCCCGGATCCAGGCATGAGCACCACAGATTCTCCGGAAACCGTTTTCACAAACCATGCCGGGCCGGCCAGTCCGTAATTGCCGGAATCCTGCACTTTCATCACTTCAATGATCTCTTCCTGAAACAAGCGCTGCAGCAGTCTGCGCTGGGATGTATCTGTTGTCACAAGCTCACCTCCCCATATGATTACCATCCATATATACCATCTACCTGAATTATTGGTATAATACATAGGGATTATACATCGCAGTCTATAACATTGCAAAAA
>ENA-UOOI01003080-UOOI01003080.1-fermentation-metagenome-genome-assembly--contig:-NODE-3080-length-13168-cov-3.652406_pt1 | contig 13168 bp, 7 predicted proteins | sample MGYA00245779_ERZ724027 | MGnify/ENA primary metagenome ERZ724027 (study PRJEB28704, sample SAMN03018318) | fermentation metagenome | biome: anthropogenic terrestrial biome; feature: soil; material... | reverse complement strand
GGTGGTTTATCCCAATCGTTTCATGGGCGATACACGGGAAATTTATGTAAACGGTGAAGTGTTTTTGGATGTTACTCATAATGAAAAACAACCTTTCATCGTCAGAACAAGCGAAATCGCGGTTCGTGTGCTGGGCACAAAATTCAATGTGCAGGCCTATGAAGAAGATGCCGGAACACAAGTCGTGCTCGCTTCGGGGGCGGTACAAATAACCTCAAATGAAAATTCTAAGAAAATCGATTTGACGCCCTCACAAATGTACGATAACAAAGCGGGGCAGACCTCCGTAATACGAGTGGATGTTGATAAATATATTTCTTGGGTGCAAGGTATTCTGTATGCAGAAGATGAACGGCTGGATGTCTTGATGACCAAACTTTCGCGTTATTATGGTGAAGAAATCCTGTTCGATGAAGGACTTGCAAATCAGAAATGTACGGGAAAAGTTGATTTGAAAAACGACCTTGGAGAAGTACTTAACGGACTTACTTTCTCTTTCCGGATCAAAGTGGAACAAGAGAATGGAACGTATAGAGTGAGTACGAAGTAAGAAGAGAATTGTCAAAAATATTTTTGACTATGAGTTTAATAAGTTGAGTATAAACATGAAAAAATAAAAAACCCATGGAAGATTCAGGATAAGGACTAAACAAAAAGATCGGACAACGTCGCCAAACACCATCCGATCCAGTGATTAAAAAGTAAACTATAGTATATCACCTTTAAATCAAGACAAATATATGACAAAAAAAATTAGCAATCTCCTAAAAATCGCTAATACTCAAAAAACTTTTAAAATCATGAAGCTCGTCGCACTATTCCTTATCTTAGGAATAAGCATCAGTTATGCAGGCAACAGTTATTCCCAGGTTACTACTTTAAGCCTGAAAATGAAGAACAAAACTGTGCGTGAAGTTTTTAATGAGATAGAGAAAAGCAGCGAATATATTTTCCTCTACAATCGTGAAACTCTCGATCCAGATCGAGTAGTGTCGATTAGTGTGGAAAAGGAAACGATAAGTGAAGTGCTGGATAAACTGTTTGCCGGAACCAACAACATTTACAAAGTATCCGACAGGCAGGTTTATATTTCAAAATCGCCACAACAGGAGACGGTCAGGGAAGTGATTCAGCAGCAGAGGAGGCAGATCTCAGGAAAAGTGACGGATGAGAACGGCGAGCCGGTAATAGGTGCTAATATTATGGAGAAAGGCACAACCAACGGTACCGTAACGGATATTGACGGGAATTTTACATTGCAAGTTCCGGAAAATACCGTGCTACAGGTTTCTTATATTGGATATTTGACGATTGAAGAACCTGTCGGAAACCGGCAAATGGTGAATATTTCGATGAAAGAGGATGTGCAGGTGATGGATGAGGTAGTGGTAATTGGCTATGGAACAGTAAAAAGAGCCAACCTGGGAGGTGCCGTAGCCACGGCTGACTCAAAGGTATTTCAATCGCGTCCGGTACAAAATGCTTCGAGTGCGCTTATGGGCGAGATCCCGGGCCTGACGATAATACGCCAGGGCGGTGATCCGACCAACCAAGAGATTGTTATGCGTATTCGTGACCGTTCTTCCGTCAACGGGGGCTCTCCACTGATCCTGATCGATGGGGCAGAAGGAGACCTGAGTACGATAAATCCTGCCGATATAGAGAATATATCTGTCTTGAAAGATGGAACGGCAGCTATTTACGGAGCGCGTGCCGCCGACGGCGTGGTGCTGGTCACAACGAAAAATGCGAACAGGAATCAAAAGCTGAAAGTAACTTTCGATGCGTCTTATTCGATAAAGACTCCTGCATTGTTGAGAAAGCCCGCAAATCTTTTACAGCATGCCGAAATGGCGCTCGAGATCACCGATGGTTCGTTCCGTACAGAATATACGGAAGCGGAGTTGGAGAAAATACGACAGGGCAGCGATGAGGTGATACTTCCGGGGACTCCGTGGGGACGATGGAACAACCTCGAACCAAAGTTCTACAAGAATCAGGACTGGAACGAGATGATGATAGGGAACGGAAGTCTTCAAAACTATAATGTAGGTATTTCCGGTGGCGGAGACAGATACACATATCTGATCTCGTTGGGTCACCAGAGGGAAAACGGGTTACTTAATTACGGAAAGGATTTGAACCAGCGTTACTATGTACGTTTGAAATCAAATGTGGAAATAGCAAAAAACCTGAACTACGATATCAATGTGTCGTATGATGCGGTTGATAGGGACTATTCTTCGGCTATCAACAAGGATCTGGGACAAAGCGTGTGGGAACTGATATACAAGACACGTACCTGGACTCCCATGTATAATCCGGCAGGGAGGTTCTACACGTTCGAGGGATTTGTCAATCCCGCCCAAGCATTGGTGGAGGGCGGTGAAACAGAGAGAGTATCGGGTAATTTCACATTCAACAACTCGCTGACCTGGAAGATAGTGGACGGACTGAACCTTATCGGACGGGCCACAATACGAAAGAGCGATGCCGATGAATATAGAGTGATGAAGGGTATTTACTACAACAACTGGCTCGATGAAAATTCAGGGAAGAATAGATTCCCGAACAGCGCCGAACGCAATTACTCCAAAACCCTCTCCAAAAACTTTACTCTCTATGCAGAGTACAAGAAAATGTTCGGAGAGAAGCACGATCTCGGCATAATGTTTGGTACCTCTCACGAATCTGCCGACTATGACAAATTCTGGGCAAAGCGTATCAATTTCGACCAGCAGGAACACATGCCGGTCAATTTGGGCAGTCCACAGGATCAGGATGCTTCAAGTCAGGGTAATGCGTGGACCATCAACTCTTTCTTCTCGAGGCTCAATTACGGATTTGTGGGTAAGTATTTCATCGAAGCCACACTACGCGGCGACGGATCTTCCCGGTTTGCTTCGGATTCACGTTGGGGATATTTTCCGGGAGTGAGCGCGACATGGCGAATAGGTGATGAACAGTGGATAAAATCGTTGGGCATCTTCGATGATCTTAAATTCAGGGCTTCCTGGGGAGAAATGGGAAATCAGTCGGGTATAGGTTATTATGATTATATTTCATTGATAAATATCAGCACTGATTACTATCCGTTCGGAACCAACACAAAAGGACAGATGGCTAAACAGTCTAATTTAGTCTCCTCTTCGCGTACATGGGAGACTGTCGTTTCGACAAACGTAGGCGTGGACTTCAGTTTCCTCAAAGACAGACTCTATGGATCGTTCGATTACTTCTGGAAAAATAACGATAATATGTTGATCCCTGTGACTTATCCTTCCGTATTAGGAATCTCTGCTCCCTCGACCAACAGTGGAAAACTGGAAATTCATGGCTGGGAGGCTATTCTGGGATGGAGAGACCGGATCGGTGATTTCAGATATTCGATCAGTGCGAACGTAAGCGATGCCCAAAACAAGGTGGTTAGCAGGATAGGAACCTCCATTATCAGCAAGGGAAACAACGCAACACCCGTCGGTTATCCGATGGATTCGTGGTTCGGTTATGTGTTCGATGGTATCATCCAGAACGAACAGGAACTTGCCGAATACAAAGCCCGTTTTCCCAACAGCGGAGTCATACAAGACAGGAGAATACAAGTTGGCGATGCAAAATACAAAGACCTGAACGACGACGGCAACCTGACGGCGTTTGCCGATGGAGAAGGAGATATGGTTTATCTGGGCAATACCAACCCGCGATACAACTTCGGTGTGAACATCAGAATGGAATGGAAAGGATTCGACTTAGGTATGTTCTTCCAGGGGGTGGGCAAGCGCATCATGTTCCTTCAGGAAGAGAATAGAATGCCGTTTGCTGCCGAGTGGTACCAGTCTCCGGAATTCTGGTATGGAAAGACGTGGACTGCCGAGAGAACAAATGCCAAATATCCTGCGATATCGAACGACGGCACCAGAAAGAACTACAACTATGATACATCTACCAATACGGTGTTTAATGCGGCTTATGTAAGGATGAAGAACCTGCAATTGGGATACACCATTCCTAAAGGAATCACTCAAAAAGCGAAACTGGAAAGGATTCGTGTGTATTTTAGCGGTGAGGATCTGTTCGAGTTTCATAATACACCCGGCGGTTGGGATCCCGAAGAAGGAGGTACTTACAGGGAATATCCGTTCGCCCGTAATTACTCGGTGGGTCTTAATTTTGTTTTCTAACCTTATAAAATATACAATTATGAAGAAAATAATATCAGCAGTTTCAATACTCTGTATAATACTGACGACAATACCGGGTTGTCAGGATATAGATTTACTTCCAAAAGAAAACTTGAGCGATCCTCAATTTTGGAAAACCCCGTCTGACTTCCAGAAAGCGGCAAATCGCCTCTACAGCAGAATGGAAAGTTTCAATACGGACGACAACGAGAGTGATATCGCGTTCGGCGGAGGTGCGAACAGCGTAAGTAGCGGCACCTATATCGCTCCTAACGCCGAAACCGGCAACTGGAATGACCGTTTCACTGATCTGCGTGACTGTAATCAAATCATCGAAAAGGCCGGGTCATACGTCGGTGATGCCGCGGGGATCGAAGTTTATGTCGCCGAAGCCCGTTTTTTCAGGGCATACACTTTCTGGCGTTTGATGAAAAGGTATAATGACGTTCCACTCATTACTGCAACATTGAATGTAGATTCACCGGAACTGTACGGCACGAGGAATTCCCAGGCGACAATAGAGGACTTCATCCTCTCAGAATTGGAGGCAATCTGGTCGAAATTACCGTTGCAAAAAAATGTTGCAGCGGCCGATAAGGGACGCATCACTCAGGGAGCAGCGTTGGCTCTGAAGGCGAGAGTCGCACTCTTTGCCGGCACATGGGCCAAGTATCACGGCCATCGCGACGATTATGCGCAACTATTGAATCAAGCTATAGTTGCCGCCGAAGCAGTGAGAGAGAGCGGTGAATATTCCATCTGGGAAGGTATGGGTGATGAAAGTTACCGCTACCTGTTTATTGAGGAAGGGGACGATAATTCCGAATCAATCCTTGCTAACCGTTATGCTGCGGAAATACGGATGCATGGGACATCTCACGTGGCCTACTGGGGCGACAGAAGTTCTCCCACGAAGAAGTTGGCCGACATGTATCTTTGCAAGAGCACCGGCTTGCCTATAACAGCCCCAAACTCCGGATTCGAAGGCTATGCAAAGATGGAAGACGAGTTTAAAAATCGTGATCCCCGCATGACCCAGACATTCCTGATGCCTGGAGTAACTTTCCTGAATCCCCAGGATGCCGCATTGGTCAATTCTCCTCTGTTCAATTCCCGCCCCAATACGAAGACGGGATATAAACTCTGGAAATTTATTGGAGAGGCCCGAACTGTAAATGAGCAGACGACTTATGATTGTCACATTATTCGCTATCCTGAGGTGCTACTTGTTCTGGCGGAAGCTACGTTCGAAAAGGACGGCGCAATTAGCGATGAAATACTGAACAACACGATCAATGTGATCCGTTCGCGTAAGGGTATCGAGATGCCTCCTCTTACGAATGCGTTCGTCTCTGCAAACGGTCTTGACATGCGGACCGAAATTCGTCGCGAACGTACGGTAGAGCTCTGTTTTGAAGGTTTCAGGCGGGATGACCTGAGGCGCTGGAAAACTGCGGAAACGGAGTTGGTACAAGCTATTAAAGGGTTTAAATATACCGGTACAGAGTATGAAGAGGAAGGGGTTTTGAGTGCCACAGAAGCTGCAAATGTGGATGCGGATGGCTTTTATATTATAGAGCCTGCAGCGAACCGCAAATTTGTTGCACCCAAGAATTATTACTATTCCTTACCTTTGGATGAAACCAAACTCAATCCGAATTTATTGCCAAATAATCCGGGCTGGTGATAAAAGGAACATTTTCGTTAAGCGAGAGCAAAGTGAATTTATTTACTTTGCCGAGCGCAGAAAATGTCTAATTAATTGAACCTCTAATATCCCCCTATATTTGGGGGATATTAGAATCCGGCAGATTGATACACTCTCCTATTTGCCGGAAATTATCTTACTTTCATTAATTAAAAAAACAAAATCTTCATAACGGCTCTGTATATCTTTGCCAATATTATAATTACCTGGGATGATATCCCCGTATGTATTTTGCAACTATGTGAAACTAACTAATTTGTATGAACTTGAAAAAAGTAACAGTAATAGTATTATTCCTAAGTACGATATGCATGGGTTGCACCAGCAAATCAAATCAAGATGTTTCAGATGTGTATATATCGGATGCTCCGAGGATCATTAACATCATCAATTTTATCCGTCAGACGGATTATCGTGTGGAAGACTCGGACCGGCTGTTGTTTGAAACTGTACAGGAACAAATTAAGCTGGTGAACAAATATCATTTTCCGGCAACTTTCCTTTTTCAATATGACGCCTTGATCAACCCTCAATACCAGGAGTTAATGAAAAAAGAGCTTCCAGCTAATTGTGAGTTGGGTGCATGGTGGGAAATTACACAACCGCATGTGGAAGCTGCCGGAATTAAATGGCGGGGCGAACATTCATGGGTCTCGCATGCGAATATCGCTTTTACGACCGGATATACTTCCCGGGAGAGGGAGCAATTGGTGGATGTATACATGACAAAGTTCAAAGAAATATATGGTTACTATCCAAAATCCATTGGGTCATGGTTTATTGATTCGTATACACTGGCATATATGTACGAAAAATACGGAATCGTAGCCTCATGTAATTGTAAGGATCAAATCGGAACAGATGGTTATACCCTTTGGGGAGGCTATTGGAACCAGGCATATTATCCCAGTCGTACCAATGCATATATGCCTGCACAAACAGAAGAAGCACAGATCCCTGTGCCTATATTCCGTATGCTGGGCAGTGATCCGATTTATCAGTACGATATAGGATTAGGAAGAAGAAGACAAGGCGTTATTTCGCTTGAACCGGTGTATAAGGAGTCGGGTATGAATAAAGAATGGGTAGAGTACTTCCTGGAATCTATCGTAGATCAGCCTTGTCTGGTATTTAATTATGCACAGGCAGGACAGGAGAATTCTTTTACCTGGAAAGCTATGCAAAAAGGACTCGAAATGCAATTCCCTCTGTTTGATTCTTTAAGGATTGCCGGTAAAATCAAGCTGGAGACACTGGAAACATCCGGGAAATGGTTTAAAGAGCAATTTAAGCATACTCCTCCAACAGCAGTCACGACACTTACTGATATTCGTAATGAAGGTCGAAAGAGTGTCTGGTTTAACAGCCGCTATTATCGCACGAATTTGCTGTGGGAAGGTAAATCATTCCGTTTCCGTGATATCCATCTGTTTGATGAAAAATTCAAATCACCCTATTATGATAAGGCAGGAGAAGGTAATCAGTTTTTCTATTTCACACTTCCTGTGGTGGACGGATTTATATGGAGTACATCAGATGAAAGAGCCGGTTTACGTATTATGAAAGTTGACAAAAATAAGAGCCGATCAGAAATTCTGTTTAAAGATCCTGTTGTGAAGGAAATCAGTAAAGATGTTTTGCAAGTAAGTTGTAAAGACGAAAATGAGAATACGTTCAACATTATTTTTTATGAAGACCGGTTCGAAGTATCATGTGAGCCACAGGAAAAAGGCTTGAACTGGATACTTGAACTTACGACAGCGAACGATGTGGAATTGCCATTCCTCTCATTTGAAACGAAGAAAATAAATGCTACATTCCGTGGTTTTGATTATACAATTATGTGTGAAAAGGGTTCCATTGAAGGAGGAAACTCATCAGACGAATTTGTTTTCCGGTTAATACCTTCCGGAAACAGGCTGGTTGTGGGTTGTAAGAATGTCCTATAAAAGAATTACAGATGAAAAAGCCAAAGTATATATATTGGATATACTGTCTGATTTTAATGGCTGGAGTATCTGAATTGAGATCTCAGAGTTCAGAATCCTTTACTTTACCTACACCATGGACTGAGAAAGCAATCCAGGCAGAAATCCCTTTACCTGAATATCCGCGCCCTCAAATGGTGCGGTCGAAATGGTTGAATCTGAACGGTATGTGGGATTATATGGGTGGTGAAGAATTGATAAATCCCGCATCGGCTACTATTGTCCCGGAATTTCCAGTGAATCTCGAGAGAATACGTGTGCCATTTCCTCCTGAGTCGGAACTATCCGGAATAGGACGTAACCAAGAGATAAATCTCTGGTATCGACGGAAGTTTACGATTCCCCATGATTGGAATAATAAAAAAGTCCTACTGCATTTTGGGGCTGTAGACCATATTGCAACGATTTTTATGAATGGAAAAAAAGTAGGTACACACACAGGCGGATATGATGCCTTTACATTTGATATTACCGATTTTTTGGAAGCGGGAGAAAATATCCTTATCGTAGGAGCTCATGATCCAAACGACGGTAAATCGGCTTGCGGAAAAAATGGTGCCCGGGGCGACTACACGTTTACTTCCGGTATTTGGCAAACAGTCTGGCTGGAACCGGTGGAAGAACAATATATATCACGGATCAAATTGGTTCCCGATTTAAACAATAATCGCCTGAAAGTTACAGTCTATAGCGATGCGCCAGACTATAATGTGCTGGCAATTGTCCAAGACAATGGAAAAGAAATAGCCACAGCGAAAGGAACAACGAACAAGGCGTTTTGTATTCCGATTGAAAATCCCCGTTTATGGCGCCCTGACGATCCTTTCTTGTATGATTTAAAATTGGAGTTGCAAGATTGTCAGGAAAAAGTAACGGATAAAGTGGACTCTTATTTCGGAATGCGTTCCATCTCGATTGGGAAAATCGATGGCGTTAACCGTGTACTGCTGAATGGGAGATTTATTTTCCAGATTGGCCTTTTAGACCAAGGCTACTGGCCCGACGGCATATTTACAGCTCCCACGGATAAGGCTTTGTTATATGATATAGCACTTGCCAAACAGGCGGGGTTTAATATGATACGCAAACACATCAAAGTAGAATCCCAACGTTGGTATTATCATTGTGACCGTTTGGGTTTGCTCGTATGGCAGGATATGCCCAATTTATGGGAACCGGACGATGTGGATTCCATTGCTGTCCGGACCCAGTTCCGGCAGGAATTGAAAATAATGATCGACCAACATATGAATGCACCGTCTATTGTGACGTGGATTCCTTTCAATGAAAACTGGGGAGCTTTTGATGTAACCGATATTACGGATTGGACAAAAAAATATGATTCAAGTCGTTTAGTAAACGGTAATTCAGGATACAATAACGCACCGGCTTACCGGCCGGCATACGGAGATCCGGGTAATGGAGATTTTGTAGACCTGCATCATTATGGCAAGATAGAAATAAAAGCAATGCCCCGGCCGGATAATAAACGGGCTGCCTCACTGGGTGAGTTTGGAGGAAAAGGCTTGTTCATACGGGAGCATTTATGGCCTGTACCCAACAACGCTTATGAAATAATGCTGAATAAAGAGAGCTTGACGGATACCTACATTTTAATGCTCAACGAACTGGAACAAATGGTAAGATATTACGGACTAAGCGCTGCCGTATATACGCAGACTACGGACGTGGAGCATGAGATAAACGGCTTGGTTACTTACGACCGTCAGGTACAAAAGATGGATTTGAGTAAAGTGAAACAAATAAATGAAGCTGTAATATACAGTACAAAAGAAAAATAATAAAGATACGCTCCCATGAAAAAAATTCTATTGTCATTCATAATAATATCGGCTTACACGGTTTTTTCATATTCCAAAGAACCGGACATTTCAACAACCCAGGTTCCCTTGACTTTAAATGGGAATCGGTTCGTGACACTTTGTATCATGATACGTACCACTCCGTGGGAAGTTTCGCGGGATGTAAAACTTCATCCCCGCAACGAAGCAGACTGGCATACGCTCGATGGGGTACGTTCGTTGCGGGAATCCTTTGCCAAAAACAATCCTGATGGCCGTTTAACATGGGGATTCACAATGAATGCACTGGAAGATGAACGTGAAAATTACCAGCAAATACGCCAGTATGTAGTAGAGTGCCAAAGAAAATATGGAGATGAGGTGACTTATTTCCCCGGATATTTCCCCGCGATGTATCTACCGCGAGAAAGAGTGAATCGCGAAATATCGGAAGCACTCCGGATCATTACCGAATTAGTGGGTGACGGTTATCGACCGCAATCAATCATGGGGGGCTTCTTGTCTGCCGACAACTTACAATATCTGGCAGAGAAAGAAAATATCCATGTAGCCCATGCTGTTATTTGGAGCCAACATAATATCGACGGAGGTGGTGCAGACGGTTCTCCTTCTTATCCCTTTTATCCTTCTACCGAACATTTCTGTAAACCGGCACAAGGGAAAAGTGATTTTATTGATTGTGTCAATCTGGATGGGTGGACCATGGACTTTATCTGTGCGCGTCGTAGCGGACAAACAGGACACGGGATTGAAGGATACAATAGCCGCAGGGGAGTAGGTCCGATTGAAACTTATAAAGGTTGGGGACTCGACCTTGGCCATCGGGAAGTAATGCATACTCAGTCCATTCACTTTGATAAAGGGTTTGAATTGAATGGTTTCGGATGGGTAACCAATATCTGGGAAGCACAAATGGTACATGAATTTGGGAAAGACTTGATCTGCGACGCAATGGAAATGTGGGTCACAGACACAAAAAAACGGTGGCCTGATACGCATTTTGTAACTTTCGGTGAGTTTGGCACGATCTGGCGGAATCAATATAAATCGAATGATGATTGGAATTACCGGTTTGAAGAACGGGGTTCCGGGCTGGGAGATTCATATAACAACCTCGAAATTAAATGGTTTATGAATAAAGAATTTCGTTTGGCCCTCTTACGTGACTGGCATAAAAAAGGTTCGCCAACCTATGTGATTGATTTCACCCGGTATGACTTGAAGGCTCAGGAGCCTGCCGATCCCTCTCCTGATAAACCATCCAAAGATTGGAGCTTAATGAACGTATTGAATCAAAAGGGATTACGGCCTCAGGATACTCCCCGGCAATTATATGAATTAAAAAAAGATGAACAGAAACTTATTGGTAAATATTATCCGGAATTATTTCAGGAAGATACTATTTCCGCGGATCAAAAGTTCAAATGATATGCGCAAGCATTGGATTATGAAGGGGGATCCCGAATGTCATTTCCTCCCGAAATCGGCAGGGTTCTCACCCCACAGTTTTGTTTCCCATTTCAGGATCGGATTGGTGTAACTGTGGGATCGAAGCCAAATCTCTGCACGTTCAATCAGGTCAAAGATTGGTTTGTTTACCACAGTCTGTACCAGCTTGGTATTGCATTTTTTATTTGTCACCCATTTAATGGCATTTACGCTGTCGGAATAGACGGGAATGATGCTTTTTTTCTTTTTCAGCAGTGCCAGTGCATGTACAATGGCAAGGAATTCGCCGATATTGTTCGTTCCCTCTTCCATGGGGCCGACATGAAAGATCTCCGTACTATCCGCCACAAATACGCCGCGGTATTCCATCAGGCCGGGATTCCCGCTACAGGCGGCATCTACGGCGATGCTTTCCGGTAAGAATTTTTCTGCCGGTTTGGGCGTGGTACCGGATTTTACTCTTATCCGGGGTTGATTGTTCAGGGATTTCCATGGATTTCCGGAGAAAGCCTTTTCAGCTTCCTCCTGGCTCGGAAACGATTTGTAGAGGGCGTTCTCAAAACCGGAAACCTGTGCCTTACAATCTTCCCATGAACTGTAGACTCCCGGTTTTACTCCCTTCCAAACGGCATAGAACTTCTTTCGCGCCATCAACCTCCTCCTTACATCGATTCAAGGATATAGGGAGTTAATTCCTCTTCCAGTTCCGGATTGTCGGGTTTCTCCTTTATCATGACGATGCTGTCCACGATAAATTTAGTATATCCCCGCCAGGGTAACGCGCCGAAATATTCCTTGTAATGTAACTGTACATTCTTGCCGCCCGACACCATCAGTCGCTTTGCAATTTCCTCGTCTTCTACCGAGAAATCAAACTGATTCGACTGTAAACCACCGGGTTTGTCGGCGCGGAAACCCGACTGGATCAGTTTCCCCTCATAAGTTTTAAAGATGACCCCCTTGTAGACCAGGTAGTTCAGTTCTCCCGATTTCACCCCTGTTCCAAATACATAATAGTAACGTACATACACAAAAATCCCGAGGGCAAGTATCAATATTCCGAAGAACCATCTCAGTCCCTTGCGGCTTCTTCTCCTTTTAGGCTGTAAATCATCCATATCAAAATAATTTATTTGAGGTCGTAAAGATACCTCTTTTTTGACTTTTTATAGAAATAGCCGCGTAAAAAACAGCAGAAATTCCCCGATTTGCGTTATATTTGTGCTTCGCACGTTACTCAGCCTGGCTGTTATTTGCTTGCTACACGCGTTATTCGGCTAAGCCATTATTCAACTCTGTTGTTATTCGGCTTCGCCGTTATTCGCGCTTTGCACGTTATTCATTCATGGCGTTCGTATTATTGCGGAAAAACCATTGAATGTTTTCGATAAGCGGGTACAGAGGCAAAACTTGGTTTGACTACGTCGAGCGCAGAAAACATCTCAATTTACGAAGTAAATTTGAATAACTATCGACTAACTACTAAATAACAATATAAATATCATTATGAACAGATTGATTGCGGTCTTTATTTTTCTTTTGGCGGTAGTAACCATTTCGGCGCAGAGAGCATATAACTTCTCGGTCATAAAGAAGAATCCCATTACGCCGGTAAAGAATCAGGCCAGTTCGGGAACCTGCTGGAGTTTCTCGGGTGTGGGAATGTTGGAATCGGAACTGATCCGTATGGGCAAAGGGGAGTTTGATCTCTCAGAAATGTATATTGTACGCAGAAACTATGAAGATAAGGCGCAAAAATATGCCCGTCTGCATGGTAACCTCAATTTTGCAGCAGGGGGGTCTTTTGCCGATGTGGTAGAAACAATCAATGAATATGGAATAATACCGGAGGATGCTTACCGGGGACTCCACTACGGGACCGAAACACATGATCACAGCGAACTGGATAAGGTGTTGAAAGGGTATATGGATGGGATTATCAGTGCACGAGGCCTGTCCCCCGTCTGGTTCGACGGATTTTCGGGGATACTGGACACTTATCTCGGCCCCCTGCCGGAA
>ENA-UOOI01003078-UOOI01003078.1-fermentation-metagenome-genome-assembly--contig:-NODE-3078-length-13171-cov-15.641888_pt1 | contig 13171 bp, 10 predicted proteins | sample MGYA00245779_ERZ724027 | MGnify/ENA primary metagenome ERZ724027 (study PRJEB28704, sample SAMN03018318) | fermentation metagenome | biome: anthropogenic terrestrial biome; feature: soil... | reverse complement strand
CGCAACTGGAATTGCGATCGGGAGAAAACTCACGCCGGCGCAGCTTCCGCCCCGGCGCCCTCGAACAGCTCGCCGTCGATGATGCGGATCACGCGGTGCGCGCGGGCGGCCACCTGCGGGTCGTGGGTGATCATCACGATGGTGTTCCCGGCCTCGTTCAGCTGCTGGAAGAGGTCCAGCACGTCCCGGCCGGAGGCGCGGTCCAGCGCGCCGGTCGGCTCGTCGGCGAGCAGGAGCTTCGGCATGCCGACCAGCGCCCTCGCGATGGCCGCGCGCTGCTGCTGCCCGCCGGAAAGCTCGTTCGGCTTGTGCCCGGCCCGGTCCGCCATGCCGAGCGCCCCGAGCCGCTCCATGCAGAGCTCCCTCGCCTGCCGGCTCGGCATCCCGCGGGCCAGAAGGGGCATCATCGCGTTCTGGAGCACCGTGTATTTCTGGATCAGGTGGTACTTCTGAAAAATGAAGCCGATCTGCCGGTTCCGCAGACGCGTGAGCTGTGCGTCGCTCATCCGGCTCACGGGCTCCCCGGCCAGCCAGTAATTTCCCTCCTGGAACCGGTCCATGCAGCCGAGGATGTTCATCAGCGTGGTTTTCCCCGAGCCGGAAGGCCCGAGCACAGCCAGATATTCCCCCGCGTTCACCTCGAGGGAGATCCCCTTGAGGACCTCCAGCCTGTTTTCGCCCTGCCGGTAAAATTTTCGTATTTTTTCGAGCTTGATAATCTGTTCCATCGACGGCGTTTCCTCTCCCCGGCCGCGCTCAGCGCGACAGGATGCGGACTTCGGTGATCCCCTGCGTGCCGTCGCTCAGCGTTTCCTCCACGATCTGCAGGATCATCCCGGCCTTGATGCTGGAGAAATCCTCCGTCCGCCGCGCGGAGCCGGAGGCTGCGGAAACTGCCGGGGCACCGCCGCCCGCACCGCCCTGGGCCGTGTTCCCGGGGGCCGTTCCCGCGTTGCCGCCCGACGCCCTGCCGCCTGCAAATCCGCCCGCTGCCGCGGCGGTCCTTCCGGAGCCGCCGGCTGCGCCGTCGGGCGCGCCGCTCTGCGTCCCCAGGCCCTCAAATCCCCCGAAGCCGCCGGCGGGGCCTTCCCCGCCGGCGGTCCCGGTAGAGAGCGAGAGACCCACGGGGATCAGCACGGTTTTCGTTTCGCCCGTCAGGGTGATCAGGCTTTGGGACGCGCTGCCGGCGCCGGAGGATGCGGAGCCGGACGACGCCGGCGCGGAGGAGGAGCTTCCCGAGGCTTTTCCGCCCCGGCCGTTCAGCGTGCCGACCGCCAGCTCCACCTGATTCCCGACGACGGAGGTGACTTTCCCCACGGTGACCGTCCGGCCGGACCGGCTGCCCTGACGGACGCCGGACGCGTCGGTCCCGGTCTGCCGGGTTTCGCCGTCCTTGCGGGAGCAGGCGGGCAGGGCGAGCGACGCGGCGCAGGCGAGCGCCAGAAAGAGCGACAGAACGATGGTTTTTCTCTTCATTGGGAGTTCCTCCTTTATTCCTGGGCCAGCGCTTCGATCGGCGTCAGCCGCGAGGCCTGCCAGGCCGGGTAAATGCCGAATAACGTCCCCGTTCCGGCGGCGAAGACCATGGCGTAGAGCCCGCTGACCGCCAGCGGCTCCACGGTCATGCCGGCCAGCCGCACGAGCGGCACCAGGGCGAAGCCCGCCGCCGTGCCCAGCGCGCCGCCGAACACACTGATGAACGTCGCCTCCAGCAAAAATTCCAGCAGGATCTCCCGCCTGGAGATGCCGATGGCTTTCAGGATGCCGATCTCCTGTGTGCGCTCTTTGACGGAGACGAACATCACGTTCATAATCCCGATGCCGCCGACGATGAAGACGATCGCGGCGACCGCCAGCAGCATTGTCGAAAGCGTCTTGGCGGAGGAAGTGGCGGATTCCAGCGCGCTGCCGGCGTCCGTGACGGTGAAGCTCGCGTTGGGGTGGTCCTCCGCCAGAACTTCCTTGATCGCGGCGATATTATCGGTCACCTCGCCGACGTCGGCGGAGACGGCCATAATCTGGGAATCGGCGCTTTTGCCGAAGATGTATTTTACCGCCGTCGCGTAGGGGACGAACAGGGAATCGTCCGGGCTCGTGCCGGAGGCGACGGAGCCCATCTTGGCGAGAACGCCGACGATCTCGTATTTTTTCCCCTCGATGGAGAGGGTCTCGCCGTAGGCGTCGTAGGCGCTGCCGAAGATGTCCTGCGCGAGGGTGTAGCCGATGACCGCAACCTTGCTTTTGTCGCTTTCGTCGTCCTCCGTGATGAAGTCGCCCTGCAGAAGCTCCAGATTGCACATCTGCCGATAGTCTTCGGAAGCCCCCACCACCGTGTAGTCCGTTTCCTCGGTCAGGTCTCCGCCCTCCACGGCGGCGGTGCCGGTCGCGTAGAGCGAGATTTCGGAAAGCCCCGGCACCAGCTCGGAGAGATCGTCCCGGTCCGTGGCGGAAAGGGCTGCGGACTGAGCCTGCGCGCTGTTCCCGAAGAACCCGCCGCCGGGGACCCCCCCGCCGGAGGTCCCGCCCGCTCTGCCGGTCCCTCCTCCGCCGAAGGCCGCGCCTCCGCCGGCGGATCGGCCGCCGTTTTCCCCGGCGCCTCCGCCGGGCATGCCCGGCATCCCGCCCGTCATGCCTCCGACGATCTGGTCCCGCATCTCCGCGCGGGTGCTGACCGAGATGTTGATGGAGCCTGCGTTCAGGGTCTTGTATTCGTTCTGCACCTGGATTTCTCCGCCGTGGCCGACGGCGACCACCTGGACGATCGTCGCGGCCCCGACGATCACGCCGAGGGAGGTAAGGAAAACCTTGAATTTGCTTTCCGCAATGTTGATCCAGACCAGGCGGAACATCTCGCACAGGCGCATCCCGCCGGAAGCCGGGTAATCCGTCATTTCGCGCTCACCGCGCTTTCCGCGAGGACGGTTTCCCCTTCCGTCAGGCCGCTCAGGATCTCCACCTCGGTCCCGTCGGAAAAGCCGGTTTTGACGGTCGCCGTTTCGGTTTTCCCGCCGTTTCTCACCAGAACGGTGGAGACGCCGTCCCGGAACGAGACGGCCCGGTTGCTGATGGACAGCGCGTCCTTTACGCGCTTCTGGATCACGGTGCCCTCGCCGCTCATCCCGGTGTAGACCGTGCCGATGTCGGCGACCGAACCCGTCGATTTCACCACGACGGTGTACGTGACGGAGGAGGACCCGCTCCGCGCGGGTTCCGCCGTGATGCTGTCCACCGTCGCGTCGAAGGATTGCCCGTCGTAGGCGGAAAGGGTGATGGAAGCCTCCTGCCCGAGGCGGATGCCGGTGATGTCGTCCTCCGAGACGGAGAGCGCCAGCGAAACGGAGCGGTTGGTGGAAACGGTCAGCAGGGTCTGGCTTGCGGCGGCGCTGCTCCCAGCGGACGCGGCCACGCTGGCCACGACGCCGTCGTCGGGGCTGGTCAGCACGCCGTCGCCGTTCAGCGCGTTGTCAATCTCCTGCACCTGGCGCTGAAGGGTGTCATAGGAGTCCTGGGCGGAATCGACGGCCTGGGCGAGCTGGTTGACCGTCAGAGTATAGGCGTCCTGCGCGGAGGCGGCCGTGTTCAGGTCCGTCTTTTCTTTTTCCGCCGCGCTCTGGGAAGAGATCTCCGCCGTTTTTTTCGCCTTTTCGAGGCTGTAGCTGTCGTTCTTCACGCTGCTCTGCAGTTCCTCGACCTTGGCGTCGAGGTCGGAGCCGGTGATCTTGTACTTGCCGTCGTAGGTCTCCTTGAAATCGTTGTAGGCGGCCGTATAGTTGTTGTATTCCGCCGTGTACTGGCTGACCTTGTCTTCCAGCGCGTTCTGCTGGGAGACGACGGCCCCCGCCACGGCGCTGTAGTAGTTGCTTGCGGTCTCGCTCGCGCTCTTGTAAAGGTCCTTCAGAGTGTCCGCGTCGTTGCCCTCGCTGTCGGTCTCGTCCTCGCTGTATTCGGCGGCGATGTAATTCTGCCGCGCCGTGTCCCGGGCCGTTTTCAGCTTGTCATAGGTGTTCAGCACCGTCGCGTTGTCGTCGTTGAATTTGGAAAGCTGGGTCTCGCTGTCGGTTTCGGAAGCCTTGGCGTCGTCCATCCATTTTTTCAGGTCCTGCAGCTTGGCGTAGTCCGCCGGCCAGCTCTTCTGCAGGGCCTGGTAGGCGGCCAGGTCCTTCCGGTCCTTTTCGAGCGCCGCCTGCGCCGAAGCGATGTTGTTTTCCAGCTCGCTCAGGGTCAGCTCCTTGGTGACGGGGGCGCTCTGCGCGAGGTATTGGCTGGATTCGTAAGTGATCTTCGCCGCTTCCAGCTTGCTCTTTTGGTCGCTGAGCGCGGACTGGAGGGAAAGCTTGGCGCTTTCCAGCTTCTGCCGGGTCTCCGAAGTTCCGTCGGCCACGCTGGAAAGATCGAGCTTGATGAGCGGGTCGCCCTTCTTGATGGTCTGCCCCGATTTGACGAGTACCGAGCTGACCTTGCACGCCACCGGGAAAGAGACGGCCGCGTTTTCCAGCGAGACCGTGCCGGATTCGGTCGTGCCGACCGTCACGTCCCCCCGGGTGACCGTGTAGCTGCGGTACGTCTGCGTGTCCTGCGGCGCGTTGTTTTTCCGGATCAGGAAAACCGTGGTCAGCACTCCGGCCGCCGCCAGAACGCCGATAACGGCGAACACCGCGATCCTTTTGCGGGGACGTGTGAGCGACGTCCCCCCGTCCGTCTGGTTCCTCATGGATGGAAACCTCCCGTATTGCCGGATTGATGCCGCGGCGCGGCCTGAGGCCGTTCCGCGCTTTTCTCCAGCATAACGGGATAATATAACGAAACCTTGAAAAAAAAATGAGAAACAAATTAGAATCTCCCGCGGCGAAGTCTGTTCCGGCCGCCGTGGGGCGGGCGCAAAAAAAGGGCTTTGCCGGGCGGGACGGAAAGGGGACTCTCCCGCAGGCAAAACCCGTTCATTCTTCTATGTTATTATTTATTATATTATTGCTTGGTACCGGACGGCAGGCCGGCGAGAGCTCCGCCCGGTTTTTCCGGGAAAGTCATCGTGATCGTCGTGCCGGCGCCGGGAGCGCTCTTTGCGCCGACGGTTCCGCCGTGGCGCCGGACGATCCACTGGACGATTGAAAGGCCGAGCCCGGAGGAGCCTTTGACGCCCCGGGTGCGCGATTCGTCGGCTTTATAGAACCGGTCGAAAATATGCGGCAGATCCTTTTCCGGGATGCCGATGCCGGTGTCCCGCACGGACAGCTCGGCGGTTCCGTTCAGGCGGCGGCAGGAGACGGAGATTGCCCCGCCCTCCGGCGTATATTTGATGCTGTTTTCCAGCACTGCGCGCACCGCCTGCTTGACGAGTGTGCGGTCCGCTTCCAGAAAGACGCCGGGTTCCGCCTCGAACGAAAACGCATGGCGTGGGTCGATCAGCTCGGTTTCCTCCCGGATTTCTCCCAGCAGGGCGCCGAGGTCGAACCGCTCGAAGCGGACGGCCTGGGTGTTCCGGTCGGCGCGCGCCAGGAACAGCATGCGCTCCACCAGCAGCCGCATGTTCTCGGTTTCTTCGACGATCTTCCCGACGGCTTCTTCCCGCACCGCCTTTTCTTCGCCGCCCCAGCGGCGGAGCAGGTTCGCGTAGCCGGAGATCACCGAAAGCGGCGTGCGCAGCTCGTGGGAGGCGTCGGAGACGAACCGGTTCTGCTGATCGTAGGCCTTCTGCACGCGGTCGAGCATGCCGTTGAAGGTTTCGGCCAGATCCTTGAGTTCGTCGTGCGAATGGACGGTGTCGATGCGCGTTCCGAGGTCGTTCGCCGTGATGCTGCGGATCGTCCGGTCCATTTCCCGGATCGGCCGCGTCATCCGCCGCATCAGCAGGGCGCCGGCCGCGGCCGCCAGCGCCAGCATCAGCGCGAGGAGGGCGGCGGACCGCCCGGTCGTCAGCCAGCCGGCGAAACCGGGGTCCTCCAGGCTGATCACGCGGATCAGCACCGGCCCGGCCCGCGTGGCGGCTTCCCGCACGGCTTCATCCCGGCGGAGCGGCCGGGGCCCCGGGTCCGGCCCGTAGCCCGCCAGCAGGTTCCGGCGCGGCCCCAGAATCTCGATGCGGACCTGATTGGCCTGCGCGAAGGATTCCAGATCGAGGCGGTCGCGGGCCGCGTCGGGCAGACGGTCGGCAACGAAGGCCGAGATGCGGGTCAGCTTTTCCTGGCGCATGCCGCGGACGGTCAGCGCCCAGGTCGTCCCGCCCGCGGCCGCCGCGAGGATCAGCCCGAACAGCACGGTATAGAGGACGGTGGTCTTAAACGCGATGGACCATTTTATTTTCTGCCGGCGCTGTCTCCGCCGCAGAAAGAGCTTCACGGTTTTCATTTTTGATGATGTACCCCACGCTGCGGATCGTCCCGATCAGGCCGATATGGAACCGGTAGTCAATCTTGTTGCGCAGATAGCGTACGTACACGTCGACCAGATTCGTTTCCCCGCAGAAATCGTATCCCCAGACCTGCTTCATCAGCTGCTCGCGCGTGCAGACGGTGCCCCGGTTCCGCATCAGATAGCACAGCAGATCGAATTCCCGCCGCGTCAGCCGCACCGGTTCGCCGTCGTAGGAGACGGATCGGTCCGCCGGGTTGACGGAAAGGAGGCCGATCCTCAGAACCTCGGGGGAGGCGGGAGAGGGGCGCTTCTTCAGGGCCACGCGCATCCGCGCGAGCAGCTCTTCAATAGCGAACGGCTTGGTCAGGTAATCGTCGGCCCCGCCGTCCAGCCCCGTGACCTTATCCGAGACGGCGTCCTTTGCCGTCAGCAGGATCACGGGCGTCTGGGAGACCGCGCGGAACTGCCGCAGAATCTCCATCCCGTCGAGCGACGGCAGCATCACGTCCAGCAGGATCAGGTCGAACGGCTCCCGCAGCGCGCGGGAAAGGCCTTTTGCGCCGTCGTATTCCTTCTCCACGGCGTATCCCTCGTGCAGCAGCTCCAGCTCCAGAAAACGGACGCTGTTTTTGTCGTCGTCCACGATCAGAATTTTTTCCCCGGGCATCGCAGAATCGTCCCTCCCGCAGCCGGGCGATGCGGTCCGACCCCGGCCCGGCCTGCTTTTCTGTACTGTATCATAGCGCATGCGCGCGGCAAAATCAATGCGCGGCCGTCTCCCGGGGCATCCTTTCCGCGGTTCTTTTCATTCTTTTTACAGAATGATTACAGACTCTTCAAACGGCATTCAAAGTTTGTCCACAGGAGCCCGCTATACTATAACCGCAGACAACGAAAACACAATCGCTGCGAAACGGCCGGCGGCAGAAACGAAATCCCCCCAGGCCGGCAGGCCGATTACAAGCTCCCTCGCGTGAGGGTTAAGATATGTCTCTTTTCATAATTTACCTTCCTCCTCTTTGATACCGCCCTTCACGGGGCGGCATTTTTCATGCCCGCTTCCCCGGCTGAGAGGGGCCCGCCGAAAAGCGGGTCCGGAGGATGGAATAATTTGTGCATTGTTTTCACCCCTTCTCTGTGGTATGATGAGCTCGTAAAAGTTACAAACATGTAATCAATAAAGGCAAATTATTACATGAATGTAATCATCCGCGAAACAGAAAAGGAGAACCCGTATGAAGAGAAAAATCATTGCGATGATCACGGTCCTGATGGTGGGCGCGGGCGCTGGAATCTACGCGGTGAGCGGCTCCGCTTACAGTGCGCGCACGGCCGTCCCGCAGCGGACGGCGGCGGCGGTAGAGACGGCGGCGTCCGCTGCGGCGGCGCCCTCTTCCACCCGAAGCGCGGCGGCGCTCGTCCGGAACGCGGCTTCCGCGTCGCCGGCCCAAAAGGCCCGGCGCTCGAATGCGGCCTCCGCAACCGCCCAAGCGAATTCCGTCCGGTCGAAATGCACCTCCGCCGCCTCGAAGGCGAAGGCCGCGTCTTCCGCCGCGCCGGTCTCCGCCGGTTCGCAGACCAACGGCTGCTCCGTCACTTCCTGCGCCGCAAAGCAGACCTGCGTTTCCAATTCCTGCACCAGCGGAACCAGCTGCCCCACCGGGAACTGCACGCAGAACCTCGGCTGCGGCACGATCGTCGTGGCGTCCGGCAGCGGTTCCAACGCCTCCTATTATGAAGCATGGCTCCAGAATCTGCTCCAGAGCCTGAAAAACGGAAGCTCCTGCAGCCGGCCGTCGACGTCCGCGCCGGTTTCGTCCAAACCTTCGGCGCCGGTCTCGTCCAAGCCCACGACGCCGGCCTCGTCCAAGCCCGCCTCGTCTTCCCCGGCTTCTTCCAACGGCGGAACCTATTCCGCCTTCCAGAACGAGGTGGTGCGCCTGGTGAACGTGCAGCGCGCCAACTATGGCCTGAAGGCCCTTTCCGTCAACGCGGCCATCACGAAGACGGCCACGCTCAAATCGCAGGATATGGCCGCCAAGGGCTATTTTGACCATACGTCCCCGACCTACGGCTCGCCGTTCGACATGATGAAGCAGTTCGGCATCTCCTACCGCTCCGCGGGCGAAAATATCGCTTACGGCCAGACGAGCCCGGCGCAGGTGATGAACGGCTGGATGAACTCCCCCGGTCACCGGGCGAACATCCTGAATTCCTCGTTCACGCAGATCGGCGTCGGCGTCGCCAGGAACGCCAACGGGACCTATTACTGGACCCAGCATTTCATCGGCTGAGATTCCCGGCGGCCTTTCCGATCGAGTGCGGAAGGCTTTTGGCTTCGCTCCGTCGCGACGGGAATCGCCCTATAGATTGTCCCCAGCAGGGGCCGGATCCGTTTCCGGCCCTTGCTTTTTTGCCGCTTTGCGGTAAGATGGGGACATAAAGAATCTGATTTGAGAAAGGGAGCGGACCGGCGATGGGGGAGACGCAGCGGGAGACTTTGCAGAGGATGATCGACGAAAGCGGACGGATCGTGTTCTTCGGCGGCGCGGGCGTTTCGACGGAGAGCGGGATCCCGGATTTCCGCAGCGAAGACGGCCTGTACCGGCAGAAATACCGCTATCCGCCGGAGGTCATGCTGAGCCGTTCTTTTTTTGAAAGCCACATGGAGGAATTCTACGACTTTTACCGCGCCAAGATGCTGTATCTGGACGCGCAGCCGAACGACGCCCATAAAAAGCTGGCGGAACTGGAGCGCGCGGGCAAGCTCTCGGCCGTCGTGACCCAGAACATCGACGGCCTGCACCAGAAGGCGGGCAGCAAAAGGGTCTACGAGCTGCACGGTTCCGTGCACCGAAATTATTGCCTGAAGTGCCGCAGGCAGTACGATGCGGAATTCATCAGGAACAGCACGGGAATCCCGCGCTGTTCCTGCGGCGGCGTCGTGAAGCCGGACGTCGTCCTCTACGAGGAGGGCCTGGACCAGGCGACGCTCGCGGGGGCCGTCGAGGCCATCGCCCGGGCGGATATGCTGATCGTCGGCGGGACCTCGCTCGCGGTCTACCCGGCGGCGGGTCTGGTCGATTATTACCGGGGGAACAGGCTGGTGCTGATCAACCGCTCCGCCACGCCGCTCGACCGCGGCGCAAACCTGGTCGTCAGCGGCAGCATCGGCCGCGTGCTGTCGCAGGTTCAGGTGCGGTGAGAGGACGCGGCGGCGGGCCGCGCGTTCCGCCGCAGAGAGCCCGTCTTCCACTTCGCGCGGAAGACGGGCCCTCAGATTTTTTCAGCCGCTTTTTCGGCGGGCAGGCCCGCCTTGAACCGGTCGAGAAAGATCCTGAACCCCTTCACATCCGCCGGGTCCGGCAGGGTCACGGAGATTTTTGTCCCCGCGTAGACCCGGTTGGACAGGAACTCTTCCAGCCGTTCTCCGCCGGTCCTTTCCGCGGCGTAGGCGGCCAGCAGCGCCATGCCGAACGGCCCGCCCACCGCAGCGGTTTCCATCGTGGAAACGGGGGCGTTGACGGCGGCGGCGAGAAATTTCGCGCCTGCGCCCGCGTGGCGGAACAGCCCGCCGTGCCCCGTCAGCCTCTGCACCGTCACATTCTCGTCGGCCAGGATATCCATGCCGATCTTCAGCGTGACCAGCGTTGCGTAAATGCTTGCCCGGCAGAAATTCGCCAGCGTAAAACGGCTTTTGGGAGTGCGGACCAGCATGGGGCGCCCTTCCATGACGCCGGTGACCGGCTCGCCGGCGAGATAGTTGTAAACCAGCAGTCCTCCGCAGTCCGGGTCGCCCTCCAGAGCCTTTCTGTAAAATTTGGGGTAGATGGCGTCGAGCCCGGCGGGGAAGCCCATCGTTTCCGCAAATTCGCCCAGCAGCTGGGCCCACGCGTTCATATCGTTGGTGCAGTTGTTGCAGTGGACCATCGCGACCGGCTTCCCGGTCGGCGTCGTGACCATGTCGATTTCCGGATAGTGTTTCGCCAGGGGCCGCTCCAGGACCACCATCGAAAAGATGGAAGTACCGGCGGAGACGTTGCCCGTGCGCGCGGCTACCGAGTTGGTGGCCACCATGCCGGTGCCCGCGTCCCCTTCCGGGGGGCAGACGGGGATCCCCGCCCGCAGCCTGCCCGAAGGGTCCAGCAGCCTCGCGCCGTCCTCCGTCAGGGCGCCCGCGTCCGCGCCGGCGGGAAGGACGCGGGGCAGCAGATCCTTCAGCTTCCAGGGATACCGGGAAGGGATCAATTTCTGGAAAGCCGCGAGCATCCCGGCGTCGTAGTCGTTCGTTTTGCTGTCGATCGGGAACATTCCGGAGGCGTCTCCGATCCCGAGGACCCTCCGTCCGGTCAGTTTCCAATGGACATAGCCGGCCAGCGTGGTCAGGAAAGCGATGTCCCCGACGTGCTCCTCCCGGTTCAGCACAGCCTGGTACAAATGGGCGACGCTCCATCTCTGCGGAATGTTGAAGCGGAACAGTCCGGAGAGCTGCGACGACGCGGCGCCGGTGGTGGTGTTCTGCCAGGTGCGGAACGGGACCAGAAGCCGCCCGTCCCGGTCGAAAGGAAGATAACCGTGCATCATGGCGGAAAAGCCGATGCAGCCGATTTTTGTCAGCTCCAGCCCGTATCGGCTCCGCACGTGGTCGGCGAGATCGCGGTAGCAGTCCCTCAGGCCGTCCCAGACGGCGTCCAGCGGATAGGTCCAGACGCCGTTTTCATATGAGCTTTCCCAATCATGGCTGCCGGAGGCGGCCGGAACGAAATCCCCGGTCAGGAGGACCGCTTTGATCTTTGTGGAGCCCAGCTCGATCCCCAGGGCCGTTTCACCGGCCCGAATGGCGTTTCTGACATTGCTTTGTTCCATTTTCTTTTATCGTCCCTTTCCGGCTGTAATTCGCCTGCAATACAGCATTTCCAGTTTATTATGCAAATGGGTTTGTGTTTTCCCCCGCCGAAGGCGGGGGAAAACACATCATTTATCGCAAATTGGAATGGAATTGCTGTAGGCGGCGTAGGCGTCCGCGCCGGTTTTTCGGAGGGAAGACACCGGCTTCCTCCACGAGGGGCCGGCCTTCGGAAAAATATTCAGTTCTTCATGCCGGTCAATACGATCCCTTCCACAAAGCTGCGCTGCCCCAGCAGATATATAATAATACCTGGGGCGATCGTCATGCAAGTGGCTGCCATCGCAAAGTTCCATTTGGTGCCGAAAGCGCCCGTAAAAGTCGTCAGGGCAATCGCGAAAGTGGCTTTGTCCATGCTGTTGATGTAGATCATCTGCTGGAGAAGGTCGTTCCATATCTGTATGAACAGGAGCATCGCGACCACCACGATGGCCGGCTTGATGGAGGGCACCAGGATCGACCACAGGATGCGCATATGAGATGCGCCGTCGATTTCGGCCGCCTCGTCCAGTTCCCTTGGGACGGTGTCCATGAACTGCTTGAGAAGGAAAATGTTGAAGAAGCCGCCGCCGGTAAAAAACGGCAGGATCAGCGGCCAGTAAGTGTCGTTGAGGCCGCATCCGCGCGTCCAGAAAATGTACAGGGGGATCAGAGTGACCATGCCGGGAAGCAGGATCGTCCCGACGCATAGGGCGAAAATCAGCTTTTTCCCCTTGAATTGAAGCCTTGCGAAGGGATATGCGCTGATAATACCCGTAACGGTCCCCGCCAGCACGGTGGGGATGATGATCGTGAACGTATTTTTCAGATAGATCCAGTACGTAAAGGTCTCCAGCGTGCGGGAATAATTCGACCACAGCCATTCCTTCGGGAAGAAGCTCGGGGGATAGGCGTACAGCTCCCCGTTGCTGATGACCGAAGAACGGAAGATCCAATAAAGCGGCAGCAAGGTCAGCGCCGCCAGAAATACGATGACGACGAGCGTAACCGCATTGGCGATCTGCGTGGAGCGCCTTCTGCTCTCGAATGAGCCGCTTCTTTTCCTTGCCTGAATCTGTTCCATCACTCCTTGCCCCCTTCGCTGAACATCTGCGAACCAGACGATTTGAACAGGATCAGCGTCGCGATCCCCACCAGCACGAAGAAGACGGCCGCGTATGCGCATCCATAGCCGATCTTGTTTTTCTGGAACGCATAAAGATAGATGATATAGGACATGAACATCGATCCGTTCTGCGGGCCGCCGTTGGTGATGGCCAGGTCCGGGTTGATCACCTGCAGGTTGCTGATCAGCGCCAGCAGCAGGTTATAGAAAATGATCGGGGAGATGCTGGGGATCGTGATATGCCAGAACCTCTGCCACGAGTTCGCGCCGTCGATCTCGGCGGCCTCCATATAGACGCGCGGCACGTTCTGCAGGCCGGCGAGAAAGATCACGATCAGGTTGCCGCTGCACCAGACGGCGATAAACGCGAGGGAGGGCAGGACCTGCTCCGGGCTTGCGAGAAACTGCTGCGGCTCCATCCCAAGAAGGCGCATGCCATAGTTCAGGAGCCCGTAATTGACCTCGTACAGCCAGCGCCAGGCGGTGTACACGCCTACGGCGGGCAGCAGGTACGGGATAAAAAAGACAGCGCGCCAAAACGGGCGCGCCGGGATCCTGCGGTTCAGCAGGAGGGCGATGACCAGGGAATACAGCATGGACCATAGGACCGCGATGACCGCATAGAGGATCGTCACGCGGATGGAGTCGTAAAAATACATGTCGTTGGTGAAGATTTTGGTAAAGTTCGCAGCCCCCACGAACTTTGGCGCCGTCAGACCGTTCCAGTCGAACAGACTCAGGACAAAAACCGAAACGGTCGGGATATAGCTGATGATCGAAAGCCCCAGGAATACGGGGATCAGGCAGAG
>ENA-UOOI01003077-UOOI01003077.1-fermentation-metagenome-genome-assembly--contig:-NODE-3077-length-13175-cov-2.652058_pt1 | contig 13175 bp, 17 predicted proteins | sample MGYA00245779_ERZ724027 | MGnify/ENA primary metagenome ERZ724027 (study PRJEB28704, sample SAMN03018318) | fermentation metagenome | biome: anthropogenic terrestrial biome; feature: soil; material... | reverse complement strand
AATTATTTTTTAGAGCAAAGAGTCTGCCTTGGCAAACAATAGGAACGATTTATACTACATTTCAACGGTGTATGCTTATAGCCGCTCATAACAAAAGCCGCCCGCTATTGCAGGCAGCCATTGTTGAGGAGATAAAATTATGGAATGCTGATATATCAACAAACGCATTGAGGAAAGGAGAAAAAACCTCTTGCGGCTGATGAATAACAGTATAGACTATCTCATTTTTGCTGTAAACGGGAGCACACCCGAGCATATAAAGTTTCGCAACTTTTTCAAGAGATTTCGATAAAAACCGCCTGTACCGTATCGCCAAGAGAGCAACGGCACAAGCGGCTTTATTATTTAGTGGGTAGTTTGTTAGGGTACAGGCTAAAAACACGAGAGAGCCACGAGATTTAGGCGAGATTTGCCGCAGAATGAAAGAAGCCACTTCCGTATATACAGAAGCGACTTCTCAATCACAGTATTTCATTATGACACCCTCCGAGCCTTTTTGAGTTCCTCAAACTTTTCAGCGGGGATAAAGTGTCTGTGTTTTTCTAATAACCTTTCGATTTCTTCAAATGCCTTATACCGCACCGACAGTTGACCGTCTGCCATAACGGTGATATGGTCGATGTCTGCTAATATCTCTTCCTTTGACGCTGTAAACTGCATAGCTTTTAATTCTCTGTCCGTTTTCTCCTTGATGGTCTGCAAATAGCTGATAGTGTCCTCAATTTCCTGTATATCCGCTTTGATTTCATCATTCGTTTTAGACAGGGATTTTATTCTCAATCCGAGTTCTGTTTCTTCGGCGGTCAACGGCTGTAAATGTGTGTCAAGCTGTTCTTTGGTAAAGGTGCTTTCGAGATATAAACCGAGCAACTTTTCTTTCTTGCCCTGTATATCTGCTAATTGCTCTCTAAGGTCACTGACCGCTTTAATATCTTGCTTATTTATCTGACACATCAAAGCGGCGGTAAGGGAGTTTAGAGCCAGTATGCCAAACTCTGCTTTTTTCCAAATATGAAAGGCGTAAGAACTTCCTTGAATGAACTGATTTAATGTTACCTCTGAAACATTCGGATTATTGCAGAGCATAACTCTGTTTCCGTCCTCGTCCCTCTGCATTGTCCTCTTAGTCTTGCAAGCATAGTTTCTAACCCTGCCGCCAGCCGATTTAATAAAATCGCTACTTGACGCATAATAAGGACTTCCGCAACAACCGCATATCAATTTCCCCGCAAACTGTGTTTTGCCTGTATAGATACCCTTTTGCGTGGTGTGCTGTACCTTGCTTTCTAATACTCTCTGTGCCTTTTCAAAGGTTTCCATATCGACAATGGCGGGGATTTTATCCGTTTCAAATATAATGGCGTGTCCTGTTTCTCGTGTGGTGTGCTTATCAAAGACTAAACCGTTGGTAAACTTCTTACGGACAGCACGCCCCGAATAGGTTTCATTCTGTATCATCACCCGCAAACCACGCTCACTAAATGGCTTGCCGCTCCTTGCTAACATTCCATTTTCGGTGAGATATTGTCTAATGCGGTGAACTCCATAGCCTTTATCAGTGTATAGGCTAAAAATCAGCCGTACAACCTCGGCTTCTTCCTCGATAATTTCAAGCCTGTTTTCGGGCTTTGGATAATACTTATAGCCATACAAATTGCCGTGCGTGTGAATATTGCCCCGCTTTATGCCTTCTTCAATGCCGAATAGCACTTTACGGCTTTTATCTCGGCTTTCGTTCTCGTCAAGCACCTGTAATACCTGTAAAGTCATAATGTCGGCGGCTCTCTCGGTGGAAAGGTGAGTGTCGATAAAATCGACATATACGCCGTTCTTCGTGAGTGTTTTCAGTAGCATATCGGAACTGACATTACGAGCAAAGCGGCTTGTATTCTTAACCAATATGCGGGTAAACTTCGGCTTGCCTGTAATGAGAAATAAATCGCCGTCCATTTTGCTCTTGTCAATTCCTGCGTCTGCAATCATTTTATCAAAATCGGGTCTTTTTAGGCTTGTACCACTTCGCCCACAATCGGCATATAGCCGCACAAGTTCATAGGTTTCATTGCCGCCAAACTCTCGCTGAAAATAGCTCATCTGATTATCAAATGAGCTTAATTGTTCCTTGTCTTTGGTGCTTACTCGGCAGTAAGCACATATTTTCTCTCTGTTCATTTCCCACGCTCCATAGCTGAATATTCATCTTCTAAATCTTCGTTCCAACCGATTGTTTTTCCGTCAATGCTCTTATATACCCAAACGGCAGTAGGCTTGTCATAGGTGGTAGCGTCATAGACAAACCGCATTTGAAAATCACCGTAATAAGTACCGCCATCAATAGACACTTGACCTCTAACCCAACCAACAAGAGTTTCACCAAGCCAACCCGATTCTATGTTGCGGAACTTCGGGGAGTAATTAGAATAGTCCTCTTTTAGATTTTCCTCGGCGAGCATTTCAGCGTCCACTAAAACATAATCCCAATTTGTTTCTTTCTCGGTGTCCTTGCTTTCGTCTGTATCTGAAATGACAGGGGTATTATCTGCGGGATTGCTAACCGTTGTATTATCTTTGTTGCCGCCGAATTGCGTTGCCATCATTACACCAACCGCAATACACATAGCCACGCAATAAACGGAGCATATTTTAGTGACCTTAGCCGAAAACGGCTTTTTAATTAGAACTAAGAATATCCCAAGATAGGGCATAAAGATAACAGCGAGAGCAATTAGAAACTTTTTGCCGCCGCTCATAGTGGCTTGCGTTTTCTCTGAATTACGCATTATATTTTCCTCTCTTTCATTATCTGCTCTGAAATATGATACTTGATGTTACCAATGTACCAAGCTAAAGCCAAGTGCTTTAGCTTGCTATTTTTTTACGCTACCACACTCCCCATTTTTTCTTGTTTTGTCTGCTCAAAGATTACAAGGGCAGGACTTTTGAATAATCTGCAATGAGTACCAGTAGACAGTTTATCAATATATGCTTTCTCAAAAGGCTTTGCAGAGGGTGGGCAGTTGCGGAGGATAAGTGCCTGCGGTTTCGTAAATGAAGCGTCAGAGGGGTAACAATCAATGTAAGTCGATACGCTATCAGCGTTTTTATATTCTGCTGTAAAGCCGATACGCTGAACTTCCATAAATAGTTCGGGCTTGCTTTGACCGATAACGAATATCTGAACATTGCCACGAGTACGCCATAGGGTAAGAAATGCGATTTTAGTTGTCGGCTCTAATTCCTCGCCATTAAAGTTGATGGTTTCTGAAATGGCAAACGCCTTTGCAGATTTCATCTTGTCAACATATACAGCCGCACTATCAGCATATTTTTCGGGAATACCATTCTCCAAACACCATTGCTTTTTAGAAGTCCTCTTAATTTTCTGTGCCATAATTTCCATTCTCCTTTTCGTTTTCTCGTTCATTTTTCGCTTTATACAGCGTACCTTGTGAAATGCCGCATACCTCACATATTTCTGAAATGCTCATAGCCTTTGCGTCATATAGCTTTAAGGCTTTTTCGATTGCCTTTTTGTCTGCGGGTGGTCTGCCGCCTTTGCGTCCTCTTGCCCTTGCCGCCGTTAAACCCTCATTTGTGCGTTGTACCGTCAAATCACGCTCAAACTGACATAGGGCAGAGAGGACAGTTACAAGCAATTTTCCTGTTGGTGTGCTTATGTCTATATTCTCCTTTAGACTTACCAACACCACGCCCCGCTCGTTGAATAACTCCACCAATGCTAATAAATCTTTTGTGGAGCGTCCTAACCTTGATAGGCTCTCTATAACGACAGTATCGCCCTCACGCATTTTATCTATTAAGCGGTCAAGTTCGGGGCGGCTTCGTTTTGTGCCTGTCATTTTTTCAGTGAGCAGTTCATCAACGCCGTAATTATTTAGAGCGTCTATTTGACGGTCTAAACTTTGCGTGTCGGTACTGACCCGTGCATATCCCAATTTCATTTCCATCACCTCCCACTTTGTTGAAATTCCTCGGCGTAGTTTTATTGTAAATGTTTTATTGTAAAAAGTCAATATAAAAACTTTTCGTTTTTTAGCGTGTTATTATAACGTGTTGATATTATAACGCAACAGCAGTTACAATAAAATAAATGGAGGTGAGGATATGTTTATCGTTCAAAAACCAGAGATAGTAAACAAGACATTAAGAATGCCAGAGGACTTGATTGAACAGCTTGAAGAAATTGCTACGCTTGAAAATATATCATTCAATCAGCTTGTTTTGCAGTGCTGTGAATACGCTATAAATCACTTGCCACGAGGTAACTCTATGAGGATTGAGAGCGTAGAGGATTTTAGGCAAAATAAAAAGCAGTATAAAGCTGCTTTCATGAAGTATATGGGAGAGCATTCAAAGGCTACTCCGCAATCATTATCGCAGAGTTTTACAGACGCTATCTTTGCCAGCCAGCCCCGCAACGCTGGTCTGAATATAGACTTTTACAAACTGCTCATAGGGGAAACTACGCTTGAAGAATATCAACAGGCATTAGAGCAGTATTTTCAGAAGTCTTATAAGAAAGCCGCAAAAGGACTTGCCAAAAGCTATGTGAATAACTTCAAGATTGTACAGGACTTCTTGAAGCAAGCCGAATATATTTGAGAAATAGTCGAAAAGTTTTCGGTCGAGTGCTCTCGAATGCTCGAAATGAAATCGGGAATACATTTTGAGCGACCATCAACATCTATCTTGCTCTCTATCGGTCACCACCCCGGGGTGGCTATGGGGTATTGGTATCTTAGGCGGGTATGGTATATCGTGTTCGGTATGCTGTACCTGTCTTGCTTATCTGTATTAGGTGTCTTTGTCCTGCTGTCCTGTTTTTATAATCTGCCTGTAATCGAGGAAACTATAAAAAACGATGGTTTGTTGTAAGCCTGTATAGGTGCTTATCTCTTAGGCTTTTTTCTTAGGGATTTGTTACACAAACTTTTATAACAAACTATTTATATTTAACCACCGTATAATATAAAGGCTCACTCATAGTAGTTTTGATTTACTATGGGTAAGCCTTTATTTGCTTGCTATTGTTTTTTCCTCTGTATCACACAGACTAAGATACATAACAGCATACCGATTATAACTATCTCTGTAATGGATATGCTTTTATTGCTTTGCGTGGCTTGTACTGATGTGGGTACTGCATTGCTCCCCTCGCTCTGTGGCAGATTGACATTGAGATTAACCGTTATATTCTTGTCCTGTTCTGCTCCTTTAAGAGCGTTTGCGTCTATGGTTACAGTATGGGAAACATCAGCAGGGGCAGAAGTATTTTGACTGCTGTTTACACTCGCTAATATCTGCTCCAATTCCTCTTTGCTGAATGTCGTGCCGTTGTAGGTTATGCTTACTCGGTTATCATCTGCACTCAAAGGCTCTTTAATGGTTATATCAGCAGACGGACTATTATTGGTGGTGCTGTTATTATTCTCTGTCGGTTTTTGCTCGGGCGTAGGCGTTGGAGTAGGGTCGGGAGTGGGTGTGGGCGTTGGGTCAGGTGTCGGGTCGGGCGTAGGCTCGGGGTCTGGCTGTGGAATATCTGTCAGCTTCATTTCTAAAAGGGTGTAACCCCCTATGCTGTTGTCCTCTATCCATTCAGCAGTTTTATTATCGGCTTTATAGAGCAGATTTAATTTTTCGGTGCTGTCGGGTGCTAAACTGCCGTTTTCCTCGCTTGCTATATCATTACCGCCCTGTATGGCTGTATTACCATTTATTTTGGTTCTCTCAATGGTTAAATTGCTCCTACTATATATACCACCGCCGTATGTTCCCGCCGAATTGCCTGTAATCTCACAGTCTGATATGGTGTGTGTTCCTTGCTCCCCACCAAAGTAAATTGCACCGCCGTAATTGTCTGCTGTTCCGTTTGTGAATGTACAGCCTTGAATATGCACATTTCCATTACTTCCACTATTCAAGTGACTGCCATACCTTGCTGTATTGTTGTCGAAAACACAATCATTGAAATATATATTGCCTACACCGATTTCAACCGCCGCCCCTCGTGAAAGAGAGTTCCTAAACTCAACATTCCAAAAGGTGGCGTTTGCAGATATAAACATCAATCCGATTTCAGACTGAATATCTGCTCCGTCAAATATCAGATTTTGAAATAATACAGTGTTTTGATTGCCATTACCGATAACCGCAAAACGCACATTTTCATTGGCTTTTTTTAGCGTGATTTGTTTCTGTGCCTGTCCAATTACAATATCAGTACCCTCAACATTGATTGTGATAGAACTTTTAATAAGTATCTCGCCGCCATTCTCGGCGTTCTCAAGGGCGGTAAGCAGTTCTTGGTATGTTGATACCTCTACTGCGGTTTCCGTGCCATCTGCCGCCAATGCAACGGCAGAGATAGAAGTTATCATTAAGCATACTGCCAATAATACCCCTAAGAATTGCTTGTGTCGATTTTTAGTCATAAAAATACCTCCATAATGGTTTCTGTGGAAATACCACGATATATCCATTATAAAGGTATTTTCTGTTTTAGTCTTTGATTTCGTCCTCGCCTGTAAAGATGATTACTTCTGCTCTCGGTGGCAGTTTAGCAAGCTGTGCCTCTGTCGGCTCGGTGAAGAAGATAAACTGAGCATTTTTCTTGATGATTTTCTTTTCAAGGCTTTTCACTCGCTGTATCATTACCTTACTCTGCATCTAACAATTCCTCCAATCGTTCCATTCTTGCTACAATCTCTCGACTATCGGCATAGCGGGAAGTATAGTTAAAAATGAGTTCGGCGGCTCTAAGTCGGGCGTTGGTGGTAGTCTTTGTGTCATTGAGCGTATCGACAACCTTTTCAACTGCCAATTCCAAACTGCTCGACATTTTAGTCCAAGCGGCATTTACAATCTTTGTCTTAGCCTGCTGTAAAGCGAGTTGAAACTCCTCTTTTTCTAAATAGGCATAGCCTGTGCTGCGGTTGATATTTGCGGCTCGGCAAGCGTGGGCAAGATTATCCGTCTTTGCATACTCGATTAGAAAAATCGACTGCTTTGTGGTTAGTCCTGCAATCTTTTCTACATTGTTTTCCATAATAAACACCCCCTAAATGTTTTCTGTTGGTTTCCACTGGGATAGTGGTATCTCGCTGTGTATATCTCTCGGTTTAGAATATCCTCGCATTACCGAAATTAGATGATGGTTTCTTGCTATCTGCCTGTATCTCGGTGTTTTCTGTGTCCTCGGTAAAAATATCTCGGTCAGTATCTTCATAATCCGTATCGTCTATATCTGCTATATCGCTATATACATTATCGTTGGTTTTAGCGTTACTTTCGTTATCGCTGTATATAGTTTCGTGTGATTTGACAGGACTTTGCACCTGTTTTTTCTCCCCGCTCGAGAAGTCGAGAGTTGCTGTGATACTGCCGTCTGCTTGTATATCAGGCTCTTTAGGGTCTGATATAACATTGATAACAGTATTTCTTCGGGTGCGTGTTGCATAAGTGCCTAATTTTTCAATCTCAAACATTTTTGCTTTCCCCCTTGCCCTCAATGCCCCATTCGACCGCTTTTTCACCGTCCCACTTGACATTGTTTTCGCCGCCCCAATAGATTTCATTTGTCATATCGACAAAATCTGCGGTTACTCTTTCGTGGGATTGTTTGAGCAGAGAAGCACCGATTGTATAATTCATTTCCATTCGGTTTACTTCATCTGCAACTTTATCGAGTGCTACTGCCTTTTCTGAAATGAAGCGTTTTTCAGCGGGTGACTGTGCGTTGGATACTGCGGTATCGTAATACTGCCTTGTCCATTCGCCGACTTCCTTATCATTCGACAGGAGCATAATTGCCCTTGCACCTTTCTGCGTGTTGATGTAGTCATTTAGTACACGCTCAATCATTGCGGGATTTTTGCCGCACTCGTTGAGAACACGAGTTTTAATGAGCGACTGCAAAAACTGCAAATCTGCATAATCGGCGGCTGTAAAGTTATGCTCAAAGGAAGTAGCATTTACAGTCTGATACTGGTCTTTAACCTTTTCAAGCTGTGCATTGTATTCCTCGACAGCCTTTGTCAGATAGGCGTGATAGTCCTTGTTAAGCTGTGCCAACTGCTTTTTCAGCCAGTCCGCTGTATAGCCTTTGTCCTCGGCAATCTCTTTCAGCTCCGCAACTGCTTTATCATAGGGCATACCGCTGATTACCTTTTCCAAAGTGGGTAGGTTTTTCTGTGCCTTAAAATAGTCTAATTCTGCCTTATAGCTTCTCATTTTCTTCAATCTCCTTTATCATTTTATTTAGTTTGGTGGTGTTATCGGCGAACTGTGCGTTTCTCAATTCGCCGATAACTGTTGATAGTGGTGTGCCGTTTGCTAACTGCGTATTACATCTGCTGTATAGGCGGGCGAAGTTATTGACTTTATCCATAAATTGTAATTCTAATTTAGCTTGGTCGGCTTGACCCTCTAATACAAAATCTAACCTTTCCATAACCTCGCCCCCTTTTAACCGATTACAAGAGAGGTTGCAAGTTCTTCATCAACCATATCTTGAATTGCTTCAAAAATCTTGTTGACATCTGCGGTTTCTCTAATATCGCCGAAGGTGTTATACACTTGCGGGGTAACAGTCTGAAGATTTAAGAGGAAATCACGAGCGGAAATATCTCTTAAAAGCTGTATGTCTTGGTCTGAAATATCCACATCACTTTTAATAGAGCCGACACTATCAAGGTCGCCGCCGTCTACTCCGACACCTTTATTTAGAATATCTTCAATATTGCCGAAGTTGTCTAACTCCATTGAAAAATCTCCAATTTCCCCGACAAGACCTTCGCCCCAACTATAACCGGAGTTCCAACCGTCCATCGGGTTTGCCATTGCGCCAGTACCCCAATTAACAATACCGTCCATCATTCCAGTACCGCCGTTCCAAACATCACCCATCTTGTCTGTGATATTCCAATCGTCATACTGTCCGTTTCCTGCCCACATATCGCCGAGTGTGCCGTAAGAGTTTTTCCACTGGTTTCCAATGTCCTCAAACTCTCCGAGCGGGTCGAGTGCTTCGTTGAGTGCGTCAACAGACGAGCCTAAACCGTCAATCCAGCCGCCGACCGTACCCGCTAAATTAGAGCCGAAAATAAAGTCGATTGCGGAAGCGATACCGTACAGAATACCGAGTACCCCTTGACCGAGCCAAACGAACACTTGATAAATGCCTACGATTGCGCCCTTGACAACGCCGTATGCGCCCTTTACGATAGAGTAGAGAACATCATATACAGTAACAATGGCGCTCCAAATGGCGAGGACTACCCACATAACCACTTGAACAACGGCTTGCAGAGCCAAAATGATTATCATACCCGCTCCAACACCTGCAAGACCAAGTGCCATGATTGCGCCGATAACCACATCATACAGGAGATAGGCGAGGAACAAGACCGCTCCGCAAATCGAGCCTATAATCTGTGTCGTGGTTACTCCGCAATCGAGCAGAGCATAGATGATTGCTCCAATCAGAGCCAATACAACTAAGATAGGCCACTGGGCGATAACAAAACCGACAAACATTGTAGCGGCTGTGATACCCACTAAAATACCGAGTGCCGTAAATGCCGACTGCAAAATCTGTGTACTGTTGTTCAGTTCCTTAAACCAACTGATTAAACTGCCCACCCAGTCGATAATCTGAATAATGCCATCTACGACAAAGTTCATTGCGGTGGCAAGGTCTTCAAAGAATGCTGTACCCGCCGCCGAGTTCAGCCAATCGACCAATTCCCACGCCTTTTGGTTTACTCTGCCGAGTGCGTTTTCTCCCTCCGACATCTTTTTGAGAAATCTATCCCAAATGTTGCCTACCATTGTCATTGCCTGTCCGAACTGTTTTGGCGAATGTTCAAAGGTACTGTCTACATAATCGCCCATTTCCTCAAAGGCAGCGATAATTCGCTGTGTGGTAAGTTCGCCCTCTGCACCGAGTTGTTTCAAGTCACCCATTGTAGCGTCCATAAATCTGTCGGGAAGTAAACCCTTTGCCGCAAGCGAGGAAAGACCTCTTGAAAGTGTATCGGTAAGTCCAGGTGCTTGTTCTCTAATAGAGCGGAGTTCATCACCCTGTAAGACACCCGAGGCAAGAGCTTGTGAAAGCTGCATAAGAGCGTTTTTGGACTCCTGTGAGGACGAGCCGCCGAGGAAAGACGCTTTATTTAGCAGTTCTGCAAGTCTAATAGCCTGTGCGCCGCTACCGCCTGTTGCCCCTGTTGCTAATACACGAGCCGCCAAGTTAGCGGTGCTTTCCATATCCGAGCGAGAGTTCATAGCCGCTGAATATGCGGCGTCAAATAGCTGATTAGGTGTTGCGCCTGTCGTGTCGTATGTGCCGAGCCTGTATTGAATAGCGTTTAGGCTGTCTGGCTGTTCCATCAACCCCGACACAGCAGTTGCGGCATTTTTCAGCAGATAAACCCCTGCGGCTAAATTGGAGAGATTAAAGCCTACCGAGGAAAGGCGGGACATATTTCCGTAGATTTTCCCTGTATTTCTCGACAGATTACCCGCCGCTTTATCCGCTCTGCTTAGATTATTCTGCATTCGGGTGAGTTCGTTGTTTGCCCTCTTAATATCTCTTTCCGCTGTGCGGTATGCCTTGCTCTGTACTCCTTTACCCGCTTGACGGTCTAAGTTCTTCATCACTCTTAGAGTGCTGTCCATAGACTTCATAACCGAGCGGAGAACAGGCGACATTTTATCCTGTAAACTAATTGAGTTTCTAATCTTTGCCATTTCTTACACCTGCCTTTCGGCGTAATATTTCGCCATCGGGGAGCGGGGAGCAGAAGAATACTTTTCAACTACATCTGAAAACATCTTTAAGTTTTTCTGCCGCTTGCGATAGGCTTTCATATAATCACGCATATATCTACGCCAATGCTCTTTTTTCAAATCCTCTGGAAGTTTCTGTCTACCCATTTTCAACGCCCCTTTCTTTACTCAACTTTCTGATAATTGACCCTCCACAACTCCCCAATATGGAAGTAGAGGTTTTTTGCTTCGCTCTGAATAATCGTTGCCCACATTCTTGCCGTACCAATGACGAGCAGGAACGGCAGACGAATAAGAACGATTAGATGAAAAAGGATTGCACTAATGGCAATCACAATGGCTACTGCTATGGTTTTTACGGTTTTCATTTTTCATATCTCCTTTTCGTGTTCTAATGCTGTAAGCATATAGGACTATATATTATTACATTACAGTTCTTGCGACTGTTTCAATGACTTTGAAACGCCCTTGCTACAAGGCTTTGCGAGTTTTGCCCCTGAATGAAAAGCGTACAATTTCGCTTGTCAAATATGACGCAAAATTGTACTCTGTTCTTCGATATATGAAATTGTTTCGGTTATTCGCTGTGCGGTTTTTAGATGTTTCTTGCTGAAAGAATAATCGGTATGCCGTTTCCGCAAGTTCTCTAAAATATGCTCTGCACAACTGCTTGCTCCGTACCCATTCACTAAAATATGAATATGCGGTGCGGTTTCGGTAGGCGGGGTAATTCTGACTGTTTCGCCTGTCTGCCTATCTACCTTTCGTACCTTTTCGGAACAGGTGAATTGCTTTCTGCCACCTTTGTTTTTCGGCTTATCATATCCCATCTTTCCGACAAAGGTACTATCTGTAACAGACACGCCGAGTAGAAAACTGATTTCTTCGTCTTGCTTTTTCTTCAAGCGTACACACATCGCCCGAAGTCTATTTAGTTCTTTTGTTGCGTCCTCAATGGTATTGAACTTTCGTTCATCACATAGGAAGTAGGCTGTATCGACTTTACGCAAGGCAACCACCCGCCCGTCTAATGTCTAATACGCTTTGAACGAATGCGGCTTGTTCAGCGGAGCAGTTAAACATTTCAACAAAGTTTGAATATGTTCCGTCTGCGTTTCTGCGTGTCTTGAACACCGCAACAGGTTGACCCGCATTTACAAGGTCTGAATAACATTCTTCTTCCGTCAACAGATTTAATTCTCCACAACGCATTGTCCTTACCCCCTTCCGTTAATATTATTATACAATCCATATCTTGTGATGTAAAGCAAAAATATACTATATCTTGTGTTTTCGCAATTTTTTGTAGACATAAACAACTATATATTGAATTATCCTAAAGAAAATACCGAGTCGAAATATACAATATACACAAAAGAAAAGAGCAAGCCGCAATTTCTGCAAACTTGCTCCTATATATGGTCTGAAAATTAGCATTAGAGGAACGGAACAGGAGTATAACATTTCACCAGTAAAAAATCTTTACTACCAGTTAAAATCACCGTTTCCTAAGGAAATGTTCCTAAGGAAATTGATTTTTCTTGATTTTACCACTTTTCCTAAAGATATTCGGGTACCCATTCCTAAGGATTTTTCCTCGTGTGTGCGTGTGCGTGACGCGTGCGTAGTTATATATATAATATACTTACTCTTAGTATCTCTCGTAGTACATACTTCGTATGTACTCTCGAGATACCGCCGCTCGCAAGGCTCACGGTTGCGGCTGTGGTATTCAGTATCTTCTAAATATCCTCTTTGGTATTCAGAACACAACAGATATTAGCATACCCCATACAAGGTTATGAGCACCACGAGATTTAGGCGAGATGACACTTTAAGGGGGCAGGGGGTAAGTTTACCCATCAATGCCGCCGCAGTTCTTCTCGTGGTTATCTCGTGGTTTTGCGTTTGCCGTTGAAATGTAGTACAACACAAAGCAAATATATCCGAACATTTTTGGAGCACCTATATCAAACGGGAAGGTGCCTGTATGCCTGATGAATTAGAAGCCCAGCTGGTCAGAAATCACCTTACCCTTAAAGCAACGGATGAATTTGTTATCATACTATTTGATCTGTTCCCCACTACCCGCTCAAAGGAGAATGAAACGAAAGGATTATCTTCAGAATTTGAAGATGCTTTTCGTGAAATCTTAGATGAAGTACTTTCACCCAATGATGCTTTACTGGAGCTCAATCCTACAGACGGCAGTTTTCTTGCCATTAAGGCCTGTATCCAGCCCGAACCGGAGCCTGAACTTCATCAGCTGAGAGAATATTGCAAAAAGCTGATTGCTCATATGAATAAAAAGTATGGGGCTTCCCTTAGCTGTTACATCAGCAACCGGGTATCCTTTCAGACCGTTC
>ENA-UOOI01003076-UOOI01003076.1-fermentation-metagenome-genome-assembly--contig:-NODE-3076-length-13177-cov-9.136412_pt1 | contig 13177 bp, 10 predicted proteins | sample MGYA00245779_ERZ724027 | MGnify/ENA primary metagenome ERZ724027 (study PRJEB28704, sample SAMN03018318) | fermentation metagenome | biome: anthropogenic terrestrial biome; feature: soil; material... | reverse complement strand
AAAGATGGCTCGGTAGTTCAGCTGGTTAGAACGCTAGCCTGTCACGCTAGAGGTCGCACGTCCTTGGTAAGGACGAGGTCACGCGTTCGAATCGCGTTAGCAGCTCCAAGCAAAAACCCGCACGGCTCTAGGGCCGGCGGGTTTTTCTAAATCTGTTTCCGCCTTTTTTCCAGTTTTTTCACTCCCAATAAAAGGGATAGCCTGTAAGCAAACAGTGGCTTTTCTGTCTCCTTACGGGCTATCCCTTCCGTTGAGGGCAGGTGCGATCTGCGTTTCCTACTCAACGCGAGATCTCTTTTGAACGCCCCGGCACAGCCGGGAGTTCTTCATGTGCGGGCAAAGCCCTGTTTTACTGGCAGCGTCTCAAGGCGCCCAAGGATTGTGAGTAAGGTTTCGCTCGCATATTTGGTCACCGCTAAAGCTCCTTTGAACGCCCCGGCACAGCCGGAGTTTCCTCATGGCAAAAAAGGCGCCCCGCTCCGGAATATCCGGAGCGGGGCGCCGGCCGTCAAATTTCGTGAAGGTGTTTGGTCAGCTTCATGTTTTCGCCGTAATCGACCGGACAGTCGATGATGCTCGGGACGGGCTGACGGAACGCATCCTTCAGCGCCGGGACCAGATCCTCGGCCTTTTCGATCCGATAGCCCCTGAGCCCGAAACTTTCCGCAAATTTGACGAAATCCGGGTTTCCGAAATCGACGTAGCAGCTTTCCCCGTACTGGTTCATCTGCTTCCATTGGATCAGCCCGTAATGCCGGTCGTCGAAGATCAGGGTGACGAACGGCGTGCCGATCCGCACGGCCGTTTCAAGCTCCTGGCAGTTCATCAGGAATCCACCGTCGCCGGTCACGGCAATGACCTTTTTCTCCGGATTCACCAGCTTTGCGGCGATGGCCCCGGGCAGGGCGATACCCATCGCCGCGAACCCGTTCGAAATGATGCAGGTCTTGGGCTTGTAGCAGTGATACTGCCGCGCAACCCAGATTTTGTGCGCGCCCACGTCGGAGACGAGGATGTCGTCCGGATCCAGGACTTTCCGGATATCGGAAAGGATCCTCTGGGGCTTGAGCGGGAAACCGGCGTCGTTTTGATAAACGCTTTCTTCCCGTTCCATTTTCCGCTTGATCTGCAGGGCAAACTCCGGTTCGGCGTCCCGGGTGACCCGCCCGCGGATCCGGTTGAGGGAATCGGAGATGTCCCCCACGACCTCGATCGCGGGCTGGAACAGCTTGTTGATGTGCGCGGGCCTTGCGTCGATATGGATGATCCGGCGGTTCCGGTCGGTGTTCCATTTGGAGGGGGCGTATTCGACGATGTCGTAGCCGACCGCGACGACGAGGTCGGACCTCGACAGGATCTTGTTTTCATAATCCGTTTCCGGGATCCCGATGGTCCACAGGGAATACTTGCTGTTGAACGGGATGATCCCCTTCGCCATCATCGTATGGACGACGGGGATTTTCAGCTTTTCCGCAAACGCGGTCAGCGCCTCCCCCGCGTTGGCGCGGACCGCGCTGCTGCCCGCGAGGACGACGGGAAACTTGGCCGCGGCGATCGCGCCGGCGGCGACCTCGATCAGATCGGCCTCCGCATACTCCTTCGGGGGGATCTTCTTTTCGAGCGGCTCCTCGTCCGGGCTGACCGGCATCTTCGAGATGTTGACGGGCAGGTCGATGTGGCAGGCCCCCGGTTTTTCGCTTTCCGCATATTTAAAGGCGATCCGGATGATCTCGCTGACCGTGTCCGGCCGGACGATCTGCTTGCTCCGTTTCGTGATCGGCTCGAACATCTTGCACAGGTCGAGATACTGATGGGAAGTCAGATGCATCCGCTCGGTGCCGACCTGGCCGGTGATGGCGATCAGCGGCGCGCCGTCCTCGTTCGCGTCGGCGACTCCGGTCACCAGGTTGGTCGCGCCGGGGCCGAGGGTGGAAAGGCAGACGCCGGCCTTCCCCGTCAGTCTGCCGTACACGTCCGCCATAAAAGCCGCGCCCTGCTCGTGGCGCACAGTGATGAAACGGATGGAGGATCGATGGATCGCGTCGATCAAAGCGAGGTTTTCTTCCCCCGGGATGCCGAATATGTACTCCACCCCTTCTTTCTCCAGGCATTTCACCAGCATTTGAGCCGTGTTGCAGGACCGCCCAAGACTGCGTTTTTCGTCATTTTCGATTTTTTGAAGCATGAAAAAAGTTCTCCTCGATGGTCCGGCCGATTGGACCGGCCGGCAGAATAGGGTCCGGCACCGACGGTTCGGTCCCCCGTCGCCGTTCGTTTTCCCTCTTTATTATAGGCGATGCGGACGTTTTGTATCATTCTTATCAGAAATTATCTTTGAAATTTCCGGCGCCGGGAGGGATCGCAAAGGACCGCTTCCTCCCCGTGCGGGCCGTGCGTTTTCGCCGGAACTTTTTTAAAGGAGCACCGGTTTCCGGCCCCCGTGTTCCATAAAATTTTCCATATTTCCATCGACGATTCTAAAATGTTCCCTCATGGCTTCCTGGGCTCCCGCGGAATCATGCCGACTCAGGCAGTCCACCATGCGTTCATGGGCCTCCTGCAGCAGGTGTCCGCCCTTTTCGCGGGACAGGATCGCCCCCCGAAGATCGCTGATGAAAACCTCCACCATTTCGGACAGGGCCTGCAGGACCAAAACGATCATCTGATTTCCGGAGGCTTCGGCGATCGCCAGGTGAAGGGTTTTGTCCAGCGCCGCGTTATTTCTCTCTTCGCCCTCCCGCATCTGCCTGACGATTTCCGACAGCCGAAACATTTGATCCGGCTTGATCCGCTCCGCGGCCAGAAGGATCGCCTGGGTCTCCACGCCGCAGCGGAATTCACTCAGCTGTCTGTAATCCAAACGCTGCATCAGGAACATCATGGACATGGCTTCGATCAGGCTCTTTTGGAAATCGCTGGAAATATAGTTTCCGGAACCCTGCGCGCTGGAAATCGCGCCGATCATCCCGAGGGTGCGCATCGCCTCGCGGACCGAATTCCGCCCGACGCCGAGCGTTTCCGCCAGACTCCGCTCAGATGGGAGTTTCTGCCCCGGACGCAACTGTCCCCGCAGAATCTCCGACTTGATATATTGAATGACCGTCTTATAGGCTTTCAGCGTTCTTTTGGGCTCCATCCCTGAATCTCCTCCGAATCCCGTTTTCCTCAATCGTCCGTGAAGGATTTTCTCCATTATAGCAACACCGGGAAAAAAGAGAAAGCCGAAATCGCATCAATCTTAAAATTTCGGGGTTCTGTTTGAAAGAATCCGGCGGCTTTCCGCCCGATTCAGGTCCAAACGGCCGTTCCAGCGGCTTCGCCGGACGCCGCGCGCTTCCAAGATGATTCCCCCGGACGCGAAAGGACCCGTCCTTCGCCGAACGCGCCGGACGGGTCCTTCAAAAATCCGAAACGGGTCTGTCCGGCCCGTTCCCCTTCATTCAAAATCAGCGTTACGCCATGATCGGAATCCCTCCGGTCAGAAGGCCGATGGCCATAAAGATGGCAAAGGTGCCGACCATCCAGCGGACCGTGTAGATCTGGTATTCGCGCAGGTCGGTGCCGCTCATTTCAAACAGCAGATAGAGGAACGCGACCAGCGGGCTCAGGAAATGGAACGACATGCCCGTCAGGCTGGAAATGCTGATCTGCAGCGGCGAAAAGCCGTAGGCCATCCCCGCTTTGGCCAGTGCGGGCATCATGCCGTAATAAAACGCGTCGTTGCTGAGGAAAAACGTTCCCGGCACGCTGATCAGCGCGATGAACACGCAGAAGTATCTGCTCATTGACGGAGGCACAGCCGAGATCAGGCTCTTCGCGATGCCGTCGGACATGCCGGACCCATCCAGGACGCCCATCAGAATGCCTGCGCCGATGATCATGACGACCACGTTGAGAATCGCCGAGGAATTCAGCGAGATCACCTTTCTCTGGTCCTTGAACGACGGGTAATTGAGCAGCAGAGCAATCGCGGCGCCCACGGCGAACAGGACGGTGGACGCGGCGATACCTGAAATCAGGAGCGCGATGACCGCGATCGTGAGGATCAGGTTCGGAATGATCATCTTCGGGCGCTTGAGGACGGCTTCCTCGTCCGAAAGATCGACCTTGCCGCCGATCGTGCTGCTTTCGATGTTCACGATTCCAAGGCGCTTGCGCTCCTTGCGGCCGATGTAATAAGCGACGCCGATCCCATAGAGGATGCCCACGACCATGTTGGGGACCAGCGGCGGGAAGATCACGCTCGCGTCCAGCTTCATCACCGACATCACGCGGGCGGTCGGACCGCCCCACGGCACCAGGTTCATGATGCTGTTCTGAAGGCCGATGATCGCGGCGAGGTAGACCTTTTTGATCTTCAGGCGGTCGTAGATCGGATACAGGGCACTGCAGACGATCATGGTGGTCGTGGAGCCGTCGCCGTCCAGCGAAACGACCGTCGCCAGAATGGCGGTGCCGACCAGCACCTTGAGCGGGTCGCCCTTGACGACCTTCAGCACCTTAGCCACCAGCGGGTCGAACAAACCCGCCTTGAGCATGATGCTGAAGAACAGAATGGCGAACACCATCATCGAAAAGGTGCTGGACACGCCCTTGATGCCGTCCATCGCCCATTTGGCGACATTCCATCCGCCGCCGGCGATCAGGCCGAACGCGACGGGGACGACGAGCAGCGCGGTCAGCGGGCTGAGCTTTTTGGTCATGATCAGCACCATGAAGATGATGATCATGAGGTAGCCGAGAATTGTCAAATACATCAGAGATTTCTCCTCCTCATTTTACCTGTTGTGGGGAACCCTCATAGCCTTCATATTTAGTCCTCTTTGACCTGGCGGATGAGGTCGATGACGGAGCCGTCGCGGTAGGTGACGATTCCGACGACGCGGTCGAGGTACGGGATCGGATCGGCCTTGCCGACCAGGTGTTCCGCCTTGTCCCTGAGCTCCTCGATCGTGCAGACGGGCAGCTCCGTCCCGCGGAACCGCTCGATCAGGTCCCGGCGGATCGGGTTGACCGCGACGCCCTGGTCGGTGACCAGCACGTCGACCGTCCTGCCCGGCGTGACGACCGTATTGACCCGGTCCACGACCGTCTGGATCCGGCCGCGCGTCAGCGGCGCGACCACGATCGAAACGCTCGCGCCGAACGCCGTGTCCTGATGCCCGCCGACCGCCCCGCGGATCACGCCGTCCGAGCCGGTCAGCACGTTGACGTTGAAGTCCACGTCGATCTCCAAAGCGGAAAGGACCACCACGTCCAGCTGGTTGACCGCGGTCCCCTTGTTCCCCGGGCTCGCGTAGTACGAAGCGGAGATCTGCTGGTGGAACCGGTTGTCCTTGAGCGACTGCGCGGCCTTCAGGTCGAACGACTGCACGTCGAGGATCTTTTTGACCAGACCCTCGTTGTACAGGTCGACGATCGAGCCGGTGATGCCGCCGAGCGCAAAGCTGGCCGTAATCTTCTTTTTGAGCATCTTTTCCCGCAGAAAACGCGCCGTCGCCAGCGAAGCGCCGCCCGAACCCATCTGCATCGAAAAGCCGTCCTCGAACCGGCCGCTCGCCTCGATCACTTTCGCCGCCGTTTCGGCGATCAGCAGCTCCTTCGGGTTCTTGGTGAAGCGCGTCGCTCCGCTCATGATCCCCTCCGGGTCGCCGATCTGATCCACCTTCACGATGTAGTCCACATCGGACTCCGGAATGCCGAACGGCGCGTTCGGATACGGCACAATGTTGTCCGTCAGGATAATCACTTTGTCCGCGTACTGCGCGTCCAGTTTGGCGTAGCCCATCGAGCCGCAGCGCACGCCGTCGTCGTTGTCCCGGGAATAGCCGTTCGCGTTGCCGTACGGGTCGCACGAGGGCGCCCCGAGAAACGCCACGTCGATCTTCAGCTTTCCGGACTCGACCGCGTAGGCGCGCCCGCCGTGGCTGCGGAACACGACCGGGACCTCCATCAGCCCGCGCGAAACCGCCTCTGCCAGCGGGCCGCGCAGCCCGCTGGTTTCAATGCGGCGGATCACGCCGTCCCTGATGTGCCGGATCAGCGGCTCATGAACCGTCGTCAGCGAGCTCGCCGCCAGCGTGAGGTCGCGGAATCCCATCTCGGCGAGTTTGTCGAGGACCATGTTCACGATGTGGTCCCCGTTGCGGAAATGATGATGGAACGAGATCGTCATCCCGTCCTTGAGCCCCGAAAGCCGGACGGCTTCCTCCAGACTCGGGACGATCTTGTTGTCAGTCGCCTGGCGTTCCGCCAGGGTCTTGTAATTCTTCCTGATCCGCGCGGCGTCGAACACGTCCCCGATGCTGCCGATCTCTTCCAGATGCGGAATTTCGTTCAGTTCCAGCCTGCTCATGCCTGATCCTCCCCTTCCCCGAGCACGCCGGCGGCTTTCGCAAGGTCCAGAACCCGCTGAGCCCGCTCGACGATCGGCTTGTCGATCATTTTTCCGTTCAGGGCGATTACGCCGCTGCCCTTTTTGTGGGCCTGCTCGATCGCGTCCATGACCGCCTGGGATTTTTCAATCTCCTTTTCCGTCGGGGTGTAGATCTCGCAGATCGGCTTGATCTGCCGCGGATTGATCACGGACTTGCCGTCAAAGCCGAGCTGTTTGATCAGCCGGGCCTCCTTGCGCAGGCCCTCCTCGTTGTTCACGTCGGAATAGACCGTGTCGATCGCGTCGATCCCCGCCGAGCGCGCCGCCAGCAGGATCATGCTCCGGGCGAACAGAAGCTCGATCCCCTCCGGGCTCCGGTTGGTCTTCAGGTCGGTCACATAGTCCTCCGCCCCGAGCGCGATGCCGATCAGCCGCTTGCTCGAAAGCGCGATCTTCTCCGCGTTCAGGACGCCCTTCGCGCTTTCGATCGCCGCCATCATCCGCGTCGAACCGACCGGGATCCCGTTCTCCCGCTCGATCCGCTCGATCTGCTTTTCGCACCCCAGAACGTCCGCCGCCGTCTCCGTCTTCGGCAGCCGGATCGCCACCTTCCGCGTGCGCACCATCGCTTCCAGATCGTCCACGCCCGTCTTCGTATCCGGCGCGTTCACGCGCACGATCAGTTCCTTGTCCCCGTAGTCGATCGTCCTCAGCGCCTCATACACCAGAAACCGCGCGCTGTCCTTCTGATCGACGGAAACGGAATCCTCCAGGTCGAACATGATGCAGTCGCTGCCGTAGATGTACGCGTCGCGGATCATCCCCGGATTGTTCCCGGGAACAAACATCATGGTCCTTCTGAGCCGTTTCAATTCGCTTTTGCCTCCCATTTGTAGTTTTCGTCCCCGCACGCCCGGTGCGCCGCCGTCTTAACCCGCGCACGGATCGTGCAGTCCAGCGCGCCTTTGTCCACCGCCGTCACCAGCGCGTCCTCCACGCCCAGCTCTTCCAGCGTCCGCCGAATGACCTCCTGGATCTTCCGTCCGTACTGCTTTTCCACCGAACTCGTCAGCTGGATCGAAGTCCCCGCTTCCTTGTTCTTCATCACCGTCACCATGATATCGCTCGACTCCATCGTCCCCGCGGTACCGATCTTCTTGATCTCCATTCTTCATTTCCACCTCACTGTCATTTTTTATCCGCCCGTCCGAACCCCCGCCCCGCGCCGGCCGCACGGGACGGGGGCCTTTTTCAGGCGCGGGAAAACACGCGTGCTCCCGGTCCGCCCCAAAAGGATGGGCGGACCGGCTTCACGGCCCCGCTCACTGACATTTCGTTTTTCCGACCGGCCCGCCGAAGGCCGCTACTGTTCGTAAAGCAAATCCAGCGCCTGAAGGATCTCCTCGCAGAGCAGGGGCTTCAACAGGAAGTCGTCGATAATCCGCTTTTGCTTTGCCTCCATGATGTTTTCGTCGATAAAGCCCGCCAGGATGACGATTTTCAGGTTCTCGTCGATCTCCCGCGCCGAAAAAGCGAGTTCCGTGCCGAGCATCTCCGGCATCGAGTAATCCGTCAGCAGCACGTCGCAGGGATTGGCTTTCAGATACGCCAGCGCCCTCTGCGGGCTGTTGAAGCTGACCACCGAAAGGCCGGCGTTCGTCAGTCCCTTTTTCAGCATCCGCGTGATCTTCCGGTCGTTGTCGACCACCGCGATTTTGCCGTACCGGGGCCGCCCGGCCGTCTTTTCAGGCCGTTCCGGGTTCCGGACCGGCTCCTCATCGACGGGCAGGTACACGGTGAAGGCCGTCCCGGCCCCCTTCCGGCTGCTGACCAGGATTTTCCCATGGTGGTTCTCGACGATGCTCTGCGCGATGGAAAGACCCAGCCCGGTTCCCTTTCCGGGCTGCTTGGTGGTAAAGAACGGGTCGAAGATCCGCGGCAGGACCTCCGGATCGATCCCAAGGCCCTGATCCTTCACGACAATTTTCGCGTCATAATCCGTCAGCCTTTCCCCGAGCGTTTTCTGCACCTGGCCGCTTTCGACGATCGTCCCGGTCACGCTGAGCAGGCCGCCCTTTTCCTTCATGGCCTGGATCGCGTTCGTGCAGAGGTTCAGCATCACCTGGCTGAGCTGGGTTTCGCTGCCCACCACATGGCTGTTCCGCAAACGCAGATCCGTTTCCATCCGCACGCCGGCCGGCAGGACCGAACGGACGACCTGCAGCGCCTCCTCCAGCGTCCGCTGGAGCGCGATTTTCCGGAATTTCGTATCCGTTTTTTTGCGGCTCAGCAGCGAAATCTGGCTGATGATTTCTTTCGCCTTGACCGACGACTGATAAATTTCACGGATGTCTTCATACGCATCTTCGCTCCGGGGGACGGACTGCAGCAGCATGCCGGAATACCCCATGATCGGCGTGAGCAGATTGTTGAATTCGTGGGCGATTCCGCCCGTCAGCGTCCCGATGGTCTGGAGCCGCTGGTTGTGGGAGATCTGCTCCTCTCTTTCCTGAAGCTCCTGCAGGCGGTTGTTCAGCTTTTTGAGGTACTCGTTTTCCCTGCGGTATTTCTCCCGGTTGCGCACGACTTCGATCATCGCGTAAAAGAAACCGCCGATGCCGAACACCATCACAAAGCAGATGACGAGCATCCTGGCCATGCCCTCCCAGAGCGGGCGGGAAACCTCGCTGTAATCCATCACGGTGCTGACGATCAGGAAGCCTTCCGGAAGGCGCGCCGGCGTGTAGGCGGAAATCTTGACCACCCGCTTCGGCTGCGGATCCGTCCACCAGTAGGAATGGTAAATCTCGACCCCGCTCTTCCCGCTTTTCTGGTGCGCGATCAGTTTTTCGAGCTCGCCGTAATCGAAATCCGGGTAAATCTTTTTCCTTCCGGCCAGCACGTCGAGACCGATTTGTACCGGCGCCGGATGCATCAGGATCGTTCCGGAAGAGGTCTTGATCATCGTATACCCCTTCGAGCCGGCTTTGATGAAAGAGGCCGTTTTCTGATACATCGCCTCGATGCCCAGGACCGCGACAAGCCGGTCCCCCTCCGCCGCCCGGGTGGAAACGGCAAGATAGAGCTTTCCGTTCGCGCCCTTCAAAAAGGCGTTCGAACCGGCCGCTTCGGAGCGGAGCGTTCCTTCCATCAAACGATACTGGAACGTTTCGCTGGTCCCGGAAAGCATCGTTCCGTCCCGATCAAACAGGTACAGGTCCGCCACCTTCGATTTCTTGACGGAGACGTACTCCGCGAGGATTTCCCGGATCTGCCGCTTCGCCTCCTGCTTTCGATCCGTTTTCAGATTCCCGGACGCCTGCAGGAAGCGGGCGTCCCCGCGAATCACCTCCAAATCGGAAAGAAAATTATTGACGTAATTCGTAATGTTGGAAGCCGACAGCTGGGAAATCGTCAGCAGCTGGTCCTCCGTCTGACTGACGATCTCCTTCTGCCTTTCATAGTAGATCCTGACCAGAAAGACCATCGACGCGACAACCAGGACCAGCCATGAAAAAGCGATCAGAACAATTCTTTTATTCCATTTCTTCCGTTTCATTCGATCTCACTCCACGCTTTTCTCTTCCCCCCTATGATACACATCGCGATCCGGATTATTGTTAAGATGAATAAAATAGTTTGAAATTGTTCTGTACTTTTAGAATAAATCTTTGCCCTTAAAATATCTTGAAAAGAATCTAAAAATTTTTTAAGATCTTTCTGGAAAAATGTCCATTTTTTCTTTCCGGATCAATGAAAACAAAAATTGATGCTGTATAATAACAATACAGATAGGGGGAGCCGTATGCCAAAAGTATTGATCGTCGACGACGATCCGTCGATTCAGAGGGTCCTCAAAAAAGTGATCCTGGCAAGCGACCTTGAACCCGTCGTCGCTTCCGGTGGAAAAGAAGCCATCGACCTTCTGAACGGCGGCAGCTTTGATCTGATGATTCTGGACGTGATGATGAGCGACATGGACGGGTTCGAAGTCGCCCGGACCGTCCGCGGCTCGGGGAGCACCATCCCGATCATGTTCCTGAGCGGCAGGACGGAAGAATTCGACACCCTGTACGGCCTTTCCATCGGCGGGGACGATTATGTGACAAAGCCGTTCAACCCAATCGTGCTCGGCGCAAAGGTCAAGGCCATGATCCGCCGGAACCGGCTGGAACGGGCCGACCGGCGGAGGATGCTTTCCGCCGGACCGTTCCGCTATGACCAGGACACGATGAAATTATACAAGGACGGAAAAGAAATCCCCCTGTCGTCCAAGGAAAACGTCCTGATGAAATTTTTTCTGCAGAATATCGGCCGCGTCTTTTCAAAGCAGCAGATCTACATGCAGGTCTGGGGCGACGCCGTGGTCGACGAAAACACGGTGATGGTATACATCAGCCATCTGCGCAACAAGCTGGAGGAAAACCCCAAAAAGCCGCGCTACCTGAAAACCGTGTGGGGGCTCGGCTACAAATTCACCGCCGAGCCTGACAAACGCCGCGGGGACCAGAAATAAAGGATTGACAAAACCGTTGGAAAAGGTTATACTGTTTAAAACAATTCATATATATATATAGTATGATTTCTGAATCTGAGAAAGAAGGTTTGTCGGAAATGGGCACGATGGACGCACAGTACAGCGCGGCAAAAGGCAACGGGAACACGGCGGGAAACGGACGCGGGCGCATGTGCGGCGCCATGCGCTGTTTCATGCCCGAAAACCGAATGTGCGCATCCTCCTGAAAACCGCCGTCCGTCCGACGGAATCTCTCACTGGAGCCTGCGGCGTGAATGGACCGCGGGCCTTTTCTTTTTTATCGACGTGCTGACCGGACAACCGGAGGCCGCATCTTCAAGCTGTGAAAAGCTGCGAAGATGCGGCCTTTTTTGATGCGGTCCCGGCCCGCAAATTTTCAAAAATCAGAAAGAGGTGTTTTTAAGATGGGACAGGAAAACTGGAAATTCGACACCCGGAAAGTCCGTGCGGGATACGACCCCAAAGAGCACAACAACGCGGTTTCCGTTCCGATCTATCAATCGACGGCGTTCGAACTCGGCGACACCGAACGCGCGCTGCGGCTGTTCTCCTTTTCGGAAGCGTCGCCGATCTACAGCCGCCTCGCCAACCCGACGGTCGCGGTGCTTGAGCAGCGCGCCGCCTCCCTGGAAGGGGCTGCCGGAGCCGTCGCGACGGGCTCCGGGATGGCGGCCGTTTCGTACGCGCTGCTGAACGCCGCCGGGAAGGGAGGAAGGATCCTCGCCTCCCCGCGGCTTTACGGCGGATCCTTCGACAGTTTCCAGAAAATATACCCGGATTTCGGGATCGGTGTGGACCTGGTCGAGGACGCGGACGATCCGGCGTCCTACGAAAAGGCGATCCGTCCGGAGACGCGGGCGATTTTTGTGGAAAGCATCAGCAACCCGAACTCCGCGGTGACGGACCTGGAGGCCGTCGCCAAAGTCGCCCACGCCCACGGCATCCCTCTGATCGTGGACAACACGCTCGCGACGCCCTACCTGCTCAGGCCGTTCGACTTCGGCGCCGACGTCGTCGTCTATTCCGCGACCAAGGCGCTGACCGGGCACGGAAACGTGATTGCGGGGCTTGTCCTGGAAAGCGGAAAATTCAACTGGGCAAACGGGAAATTTCCGCAGTTTGAAACCCCGCTTTATTTCCTGCGCGACGTCCAGGGCAATCTGCGCAGCATCGAGCAGGTGTTCCCGGAGTTCCCGTTCACCGGACGGATCCGCGCGATCTACCTGAATTATCTCGGGGCCGCCCTCGGCCCGTTCGACGCGTACCTCGTCCTTTTGGGCCTGGAAACGCTTTCCGAGCGGGTCGACAAGCAGGTTGCGAACACCGATAAAATCATTCGGTATCTGGAAGGCAGAAAGGACGGCGTTTCCTGGGTCAAACATCCCCATGCGGCCGGAAGTCCTTACCGGAAGCTGGCTGACCGCTATCTGCCCAAGGGCGCAGGCAGCGTGCTGACCTTCGGGTTCAAGGGGACGGCCGAACAGTCCGACCGTTTTCTCAATTCGGTCAAACTCTTCAGCTATCATCCGAATATCGGAGACGCGCGGTCGCTGATCATCAACTCCCCGAAGACCACGCACGGGGAGCTCACGCCCGAACAGCAGCGGAATGCCGGCCTCGCGCCGGAAAGCATCCGCCTTTCCATCGGGCTTGAGGATGCGGACGACCTGACCGCCGATCTGGATCAGGCTTTTCAAAAAGCCCTGTCCTGAAAAATAAAATTTGAGGAGCGTATTCATGATGAGACATTTTCGTAAAGCGACCGGTGCGGCCGCGCTGATTCTTGCCCTCAGCATCGTCCTGACCGCCTGCGGCGGCTCCGAGCCCGCCGCAAACGCGCCCGGTTCCTCCGGCTCGGGTTCCTCTTCCGCCTCCTCCGGGGCGGCCCAGACCAAGTATCAATACGGCAAGATCGACATTCCCGGCAAGGACGGTTCCCTCTGTGCCGCGCCGATTTACATCGCCTATGAAAAAGGCTTCTTCGCCAAGCAGGGTTTCGACGTCAACCTGATCTCGGCCGATACCGAAACCAGAAAGATCGGCCTGAACAACGGGACCATCCCGGTCGTGAACGGCGACTTCCAGTTCTTCCCGTCCATCGAGGAGGGCGTCAAGGTCAAGGTGGTGGACGGCCTGCACAACGGCTGCATCAAGATCGTCGTCCCGAAGGGCTCGTCGATCAAGACCGCAAAGGACCTGAAAGGCAAGAAGATCGGCGTGGATGAAATCGGCGGCACCCCGTTCCAGGTGGCGAGCCTGTGGCT
>ENA-UOOI01003075-UOOI01003075.1-fermentation-metagenome-genome-assembly--contig:-NODE-3075-length-13178-cov-3.727120_pt1 | contig 13178 bp, 11 predicted proteins | sample MGYA00245779_ERZ724027 | MGnify/ENA primary metagenome ERZ724027 (study PRJEB28704, sample SAMN03018318) | fermentation metagenome | biome: anthropogenic terrestrial biome; feature: soil; material... | reverse complement strand
CAAAATAGCATAATCCTATTTATGCCCGGGCCTGGTTTCAAATTACGAATTGAAGGATTTTCTCATATCAGATTGACATATATGATTATAAGTGTTATCATATCCTTTAATACCAAAATTATACTAATAATAAGGAATATAAAGATTGTTTTGCCGGCAGATTCATATCTTTAATTCTGCTCTTAAAGGTATTTAACAAAAGAATATTTGCGGATAAAAGCGGTAAATTTTTCTACAATCGCTGAATCTTAAAGAGCGGGGAAACCATTTTTGGGGTGAATTCTGATTTTACATCAGATGGGTCAGTCTCATTCGATCCTAATCCGTCAGCTAACCTCGCAAGCGTTGAAAGAGAAGTTAATTTACATGCGGTTTTTATTTTCGTTGATAATAAAAGCTGTAGAGACTTCTCTACAGCTTTTTTAATTCATACACAGCAAATAAAAATACAAAAGCAAATCCATAAAATCCTATGCAGAAAAGCGTTCTTGATTTAAAAAAGGATTTTCATAAGTTAGGCAGCAGACTTTTCCGTTGGATAAAAACGGCAAAGGGATGCTTATACTTTTGATTTATGCAGACAGTAATATAAATGGATTTAAAATCAAATAAAGGAGTGGGTAATTCATGAAAATGGCAAAAATACTGTCAGCATTATTAATTATAAGTATGATTTTCACGGGTTGTACATCACAGAAAAAAGTGGCTGATAATTCGCAGACCGAAACCGATGGTGGAAATACAGCAAAAAAGGTGCTTGTAGGTACGGAGGGAACATATAATCCTTTCACATATAAGGATGAAAATGGTCAGCTCACAGGCTATGATATAGATGTCGTAAAAGAAATAGATAAGCGCATTGACGATATAGATTTCGAATTTCTTCCAACGCCCTGGGATAGTATGTTTTTGGGACTTGAATCCAAGAAATATGATATGATTGCAGACCAAATTTCCAAAGACTCAGAAAGGGAGAAAAAATATTCTTTCTCAAATAACAGCTATTTCATATCAGCCGCACACATAATAGTTAAAAAAGATAATAATAAAACCATCAATGGATTAGATGACTTAAAGGGTTTGAAGGTTGGGGTGTCGATCGGGACCTCATTTTCTAAAACCTTTGAAGAATATAACAAGAAAAACAATAATGCCCTGAAAATCAAATACTATGAAGGCAATGTCACTACCATACTTCAGGATATTGAGGCGGGAAGAATCGATGCGACATTGAATGAAAGAATAATTGCCGAAGATAATATTAAAAAACTCGGACTAAAAATAAAGACAGTCGGAAAACCTGTAAAGGTTACGCCTTCTTATTTTGTTTTCAGAAAGGGAGCGGATGGAGACGCCCTGAAAAATAAAGTTGACACGGCGCTTGAAAGTATCAAATCCGATGGGACGCTGTCAAAGATTTCAATGAAGTGGTTCGGGGAAGATTATACAAAGCAGTAATACGGTAATAATGGTTAAAGTACACACTGTAGCAGTGTGTACTTTATATCTATTTTAAGCATTGGAAGGTGGTATTTAAATGAGCTTGTTAGATTTGAATTATATGGCAAAATCTTTCCCGGAAATTATCCGGTATGCTCCTGTTACACTGGCGATAGCAGCCGTTTCTATGGTATTAGGCCTTATCATCGGCCTTATCACTGCGCTTATAAAAATATACAAGATTCCCATTTTAAAATGGTTTTCGGCAATATATATCTCTTTTACCAGAGGCACACCGCTTCTGGTACAAATGTATCTTGCATATTACGGGATCCCGAAGGTCCTCGATTTTATGCATACAAATTATAACTGGAATGTCGATGTAAGCAATATTCCGGCCATCGTGTTCGTATATATATCTTTCTCTTTGAATGTCGGAGCGTACCTAGCTGAAACGATCCGTGCCGCCATACAAGCCGTTGACAGAGGCCAGATGGAAGCCGCCTATTCTATCGGCATGAGCACGCTGCAGGCCATGAGAAGGATAGTACTGCCACAGGCACTTGCTATAGCGCTGCCCAACTTTGGAAATACATTTATAGGCTTGCTTAAAGATACCTCGCTGGCCTTTATAATCGCAGTAGTAGAAATAATGGGACAGGCAAAAATAATCGGAGCAAGAGGGCTGAAGTTTTTTGAGGTTTATATCGATTCTGCGATTATTTATTGGCTTATATGCTTAGTAGTTGAAAAAAGTGTGAATGTGCTGGAGAAAAGGGTTAGAAAATATCAAGGAGGGATCGCCAGATGATAGAACTAAACAATATCCACAAATCTTTCTATAAAAATGAGGTACTTAAGGGTATCAGCCTTAATGTCAAAAAAGGTGAGGTTTTCGTCATAATCGGTCCAAGTGGTTCCGGCAAATCAACACTCTTAAGATGCATTAATTATCTGGAAAAACCTGATAATGGAACCATTAAGATAGACAACCTTACCGTAGATGCAAAAAAAGTCAACAGGAAGCAGATATCTGAACTGCGCAAAAAAATATCCATGGTATTTCAGCATTATTGCCTGTTTAAAAATAAAACCGCCATAGAAAATGTTATGGAAGGACTTGTAACAGTACAAAAAATGGATAAGGGAAAAGCATACGAAAAAAGTATGGCCTGTTTAAAAAGAGTCGGTCTTGAAGACAGGGTAAACTATTATCCATCCCAGCTGTCAGGCGGCCAGCAGCAAAGAGTCGGCATTGCCAGAGCATTATCGCTGAATCCAAAAGTTATATTATTTGATGAACCTACATCAGCTCTTGATCCGGAACTTGTCGGCGAAGTGCTGGATGTCATGAAATCCGTGGCAAAAGACGGCATCACCATGATTGTTGTAACACATGAGATAAGCTTTGCCAGAGAAGTGGCAAACCACGTAATATTTATGGATGGAGGCGTTATCGTAGAAGAAGGTAATGCTTCCGAAATATTTGAAAATCCAAAAGAGGACAGGACGAAGCAATTTTTATACAGGGTAATGCACAGTAATTAAAGGGAATAGATTAAAAATGGCGGGGAAACCCAAATCGCTGTGAAAATCTCCGCTACCCTGATACATTATATCTTTTTCTAAATTCATATATTGTTCACACTAATTCAATAATATATTAAAAATATAATGTTAGTATATATTTGAAGTTAGATTTACATATTAATCCCCCTTTAAATATATATTAAAAGAACCGGTTTAACCGGTTTTTTTATTTGTATGCCCATCATATCCAGTGATCCTGTGGACGATTGAGCTTGAAAACTAGGGTGCATATTTTATATTTGAAGAATATTATTTCAATCGCTAAGGCTCACAGGACGCAAATTGACATCATAATGATAAAAGATTATAATTGTTAATAAATTAATTTGCGTGTAGCAAAACATGTTTTAAATAACACGATTCTCTTTGTACTAATTAAAACTTAACAGGTGAAAAAATGAGTACAATACAATTTAAAGAAGCAAACTGCAAAAACTGTTATAAATGCATACGAAACTGCCCTGTCAAGGCTATTTCATTTAAAAACGAGCAGGCACAGATAATGGAAAAAAACTGCATACTTTGCGGAAGATGTCTTCAAGTATGCCCTCAGAATGCCAAAAATGTCGTAAACGACGTCGACAGGGTAAAATATCTCATAGAAAAAAATGAGAAGGTCTATGCAAGCATTGCACCTTCATTCGCATCGGCATTCAATATAGATGATGCCGGGAAAATGTTTTCTGCCTTAAAAAGATTGGGATTTTCTTACGTTGAAGAAACTGCTGTCGGCGCTGCGCAGGTGTCGTTGGAATATGAAAAACTTATTGAGCAGAACAAAATGAAAAATATTATTACAACGGCTTGTCCTGTTGTAGTATCTTTAGTTGAAAAATATTATCCTGATCTTTTATGCTACCTTGCTCCCGTGGTATCCCCCATGATAGCCCATGCCAAGATGATGAAAAAGATGTACGGCCCCGGTGTCAAAATCGTATTTATCGGCCCTTGCCTTGCTAAAAAAGAGGAATACAAAGATTGCCAGAACGATAATGTTATCGATGCTGTCATAACATTCGAAGAGCTTGAAAAGTGGTTGGATATCGAAAATATTTCTTTAAGCGAACAGGACAGCGGCGGAATTCCGGATTTTAAAAAATTTACGGCAAGATATTATCCAATCCCCGGCGGAATATTGAAAACACTTTCTTCAAAGGATAGGAGCAGCTATAAATTTATCGGCATCGATGGAACGGAAAAATGCATGGAAACACTTGAATCTTTGAGGGGCAGCGATATTAGCGGTTATTTCATCGAGATGAACAGTTGTAGCGGAGGGTGCATAAACGGACCATGCATAAGCAATTCAAGAAAGAGCTTTATTGAATACAGAGACAGGCTTACAAGGTATATAAAAAAAGCCAGGGGGAATGGCGAACCTCACATATTACGGCAGGATGTCAAAGTTAATTTATCAAAAGAGTTCTTCGATAAATCCAAGCCTTATAATATTCCCGATGAAGAGACAATAAGGAAAATACTTAGAAAAATCGGCAAGTTTAAAAAGGAAGATGAATTGAACTGTGGAGCCTGCGGATATCCAAGCTGCCGGGACAAGGCAATAGCAGTTTACAATAATAAGGCTGATCTTCACATGTGCCTTCCATATATGAGGGAAAGAGCCGAATCCATCTCGAATATAATAATAAACTCGACACCGAATGCTATTATCGCTTTGAATCAGGAGCTTTGTATTCAGGAAATAAACACGACCGCAAGAAAAATGTTCAAGTTGGAAAAGTACGATCTGATCGGTAAAAACATTTACAATATACTGGACTGTCCGGATTTTCAAACCGTGAAAGATACCGAGGAAAATATATTCGATAAGAAATATCATTACGATAGATTTGAAATAACTGTGGACCAATCCATAATATATTCAAAAGAGCATGAAGCTATAATCATAATTATGAAGGATATTACAAAAGAAGAAAATCAAAAGGAGCAGATTTATAAGATGCGCTGCGAGACCGTTGACATCGCCCAAAGGGTTATCGAAAAACAGATGAGGGTCGCTCAGGAGATCGCAAGCCTCTTGGGTGAAACCACGGCTGAAACAAAAGTAGCTCTTACGAAACTCAAAAAATCCATGTTATCCGGTACAGAGGAAGATTAAAGAAGTGGCCGCGCAATGCATTGCGCGGCCACTTCTTTAATCGGTTCAGTCGCCAAGCTTCGGTTTTTGAGCCTCTTTAGAAACTTCAGGATGCCTGTTCATATCTACTTCATCGATCTTTAGAGCCCTCAGGGAATCGTTTACGCTTTTTTCTATCGCAAGCTTCCCATATTTATCTACTTCACCGCGATCTTTAATCCCGTGGCACAATGATGCGGCTCCTCCTATACATCCTCCCTGGCATGCCATGCCTTCTATAAAATTTCCTGCCAGCCTCTTAAATTTTGCAAGCTTTAAGTTTTTATCGCACTCCTTTAACCCGTCGCAAACGATCGGTTTAAAATCAATATCCATTTTATTCTGTTCCATCACATGCTTTATCGACTCTGCAACCCCTCCGGATCTTGCAAAAATCCTTCCATAAAAGGATGCATTATTAAGAGGCATGTCTTCGCATTCCTCAATTTTTATCCCGACAGCATCAAGCATGGCCTGCAATTCTTCAAATGTAAGAACATAATCGCAGCTTCCCCTTAGATCATCCTGCATAATCTCCATCTTTTTAGCCGTACACGGGCCTATAAACACGACATGAGCCTTTTCATCCATGTTTTTAATAAGCCTCGATATAGCGATCATGGGAGACACTGAAGTCGATATATTTCCACTAAGCTCCGGATATTTTTTGCGTATATATGATACAAACGACGGGCAGCATGAGCTTGTCATAAACTTTTTTTCATTTATGCAGCCTACAAATTCTTTCGCTTCATTCAATGCGACCATGTCAGCACCCAATGCAACTTCAACGACATCATAAAAGCCAAGCTCTTTTATACCGGCTACAACTTGTTCGATCCTTGCATACGTAAACTGGCTGGATATTGCAGGAGCTATTATCGCATAAGCATGAATATCTTTATCCTGCCTTGCCCTTTTTAACAAATCCACTACATCCACCACAAAGGATTTATCCATCATTGCCCCAAAAGGGCATTGGTATACACAGGCACCGCATTGTATGCATTTGTCATTGTCGATCACCGCTTTTTTATTTTCATCCATAGAAAGCGCCGAGGCACCGCATGCTTTCATGCATGGCCTCATCACATCTGAAATGGCATTATAAGGGCATACACTTTTGCATCTTCCACATTCTATACATTTATCTGTGTTGATATAAGATTTCCTGTTTATATAATCATAAGAAATAGCTCCCACAGGGCACGCTTCCTTGCATTTATGGGCAAGACATCCTCTGCAGGCTTCCGTTACTGTGAAACGATGTATCGGGCATTCATCGCATGCTTCGCTTATGACCTCTATTACATTTTTATTATTCCTGTCCCCTCCCATCGCAAGCTTAACCCTCTCTGCTACAATGGCTCTTTCCTTGTATATGCAGCATCTTGTCATGGGTTTTGGACCTGGAATAACGGTCTTGGGAATCATGGCGTATTTTTCATTCAAAGTGCCTTCCATGGCATATTTGACAACTTCTTTTAATATTTTATATTTTATAAGCTGAACATCGCTTTCAAAACTTCTCATATAACCGCCCCCATCTACAATAAAAAATTTGCACTGCTCGTATCAGAAAAACAACCCCATCCGCTTAATCCTTTTTAAAAGTATACTATTTAAGTTGTACAATATCAATGTTAAATTTTAATCATATTATTAAAATATTGACAGAGTCCCAGAATTGTCCGGATCTATCGATATAAACCTTAATGCAAATGTACAATATACTGCTTTTAACATCATTCACTTTATGCTAGCCGATTAAAGCCATTTGACAGCTAAATTGACACAAAAAGGATAAAATATTATAATTGTTAAGAAATTAATTATTATATTCTAAAATGGGGGTATTTTAATTGTTTAACGTTTATATTTGCGTTGGAAGCTCATGCCATCTAAAGGGTTCTTATAAAATAATAAAAATATTTCAGGATCTTATAAAACAGTATAACCTTGAAGATAAAATTGAGATAAAAGCATCATTTTGTCTTGGGCATTGCACAAACGGCGTCGCATTAAAATTGGGAGAAAATTTTATAGACAACGTCTCCATAACAAATGCAAAAGATGTATTTGAGAAACAGATACTCAAAGAAGCCGGTGTAAATATATAGAACGGGTGAAAAAAATGGATTTTTTCGTAGATGCAGATTATGAAAGCCTAAATAAATATAACGAGGAGCTTTGTGGCGATAAAGTTGAAATAATACGCAATAAAGACTCGGTTATCATAGTGCTGGCAGACGGTTTGGGAAGCGGAGTAAAAGCTAATATACTTTCTACCCTTACAAGCAAGATTATCGGGACGATGCTGTCCCATGAAGCCACTATAGATGAAGCCGTGGAAACTATAGCAAATACTCTTCCGGTATGCAAAGAAAGAGGGATAGCATATTCTACATTTTCCATACTTCAAATATTCAATAACGGAGAAAGCTATCTTGCTGAGTTTGATAATCCATCAATAATAACGCTAAGGAATGGTAAATATTTTAATCTCCAGGGAAAATCGAGAAATATAAACGGCAGAATTATAAATGAAAGCAGATTCCATGCAGGTCTTGATGATACATTTATAATTATGAGCGACGGTGCGGTTCATGCAGGCATAGGCCAGGTTTTGAATTTCGGATGGCAATGGGACAACATTAAAGAATACGCTGAAAGAATATATAAAAAGTCCATGACCGCAAAAAATTTTGCGAACCTCTTGCTTGCCGTATGCAATAATTTATATGCCCAAAAGCCTGGTGACGATACCACAATCGTCGCTGTCAAGATTAGAAAGGGTTTAAATGTCAATGTATTAATCGGGCCTCCTGTCGATAGAGACCTCGATGATTATGTTGTAAAAAAATTCATAAAAAGCGATGGCAAAAAAGTAGTATGCGGTGGGACGACATCCCAGATAGTATGCCGCGTCCTCGACAAAAAAATGAGGACAAATCTAAATTATGTCAATCCTTCCGTACCTCCTACCGCAGATATTGACGGCATTGACCTCACATGCGAAGGCGTCCTTACGATGAGCAAAGCCGTAGATTATGCGAAAAAATATATATCAGCAGATGCCTCCCTCCGCAACTCATTTGATTTAAACAAACAGGACGGTGCCTCGAGGCTTGCTAAACTTCTGCTTGAAGACTGTACGTCTGCCCACTTTTATGTAGGAAGGGCAATAAATCCCGCCCATCAAAACCCCGAATTTCCGCTGAGTTTAGGCTTAAAACTGAAACTTGTTGAAGAAATGGCAGAATGCCTCAAATCCCTCGGCAAACAGGTTACAGTGGAGTATGCTTAATCTGCATCGCTTCCCCTTACGGTCCGTACTTTTATTATACATTTTACTCCGTCAGCCATCGCTTGATTTCTTGATAGAGGCGCTCCGTTTTATCCTGAGATTTATCGTTGACAATTATATAAGCCGGATTATCCCCTTTCAATTTAAGGACAATGTATTTGTCGACTTTATTGTAAATGTACAGCATGCATTTCCCATATCCATTAATTGAAAAATGTCCGTAGCTTTTGTTCAGGCCTCCGTATCCGTTCGTACGAGTACCTACCGGAATTCTGTCGATTGTAGACAGCGAAACAACCTGATTCTTCTCAACGCTCCTGTCATACATGGCCGCATCAATTATAATCCTGGAACCATTTTCAGTTATCGTATAATCCTTGAAGCCTCCATAAAAAATAGTACTGAAAATAAGCAAAAGCAAAACAATGATCCCAAAGCCGATGGCCTTTCCGACAGGGTTTCCGATATTAATTGTAAAGCCCATGCTTGCAATCCTTTTAGGCACAATTATTCTGGGATCATTGGGATTATAGTAGCATCCCCATTTCCATGTGCTTTCCTGTTCAAAAATATCCCTTTCCTGCATTTCACCGAAAAAGTTGTTTTCCGCAGTGCGGATTTTTTTCCGCTGCCAGTAAGCGATCATAATTGGAACGGTTACCAGAATGATGGCCGATAAAACGACAAATATAGCATTTTTTTCATAGATTACAGAGATATTAAACATGACCCAAAATACAAACATGGCAAAAGCTAAAAGTGTAGCTGCCATTGTATTGATACGCTCTTCCGTCCTTGCACATGCCTTGTTGATCTCCGTGTTATCACTCAGCGCCGGTACATGTCTATGTCTCATTTGATAATATAAGTAAATCGCATTTAACTGGCACAGAGGGCCGATAAGACTGAATCCGATCGGATAAGACTCCCGTGCTTTTGCATGCAGGAGCAGAAAAACCGCAGGTATAAAGCTCAGAAATAGAAATAACCATGTCCAGATGGAGGCAACGCTCGATTTCCCTTTTTCCTTCGAAACATTCATATCAACAGTTACCACCCTGGTCCGCTTGTAAATCCATGCTTTTTCTTTTTTTATGGATAAAAGCCCCTGCTGATAAAAATGAATAACAAACCAATTTGCAAAAATGTTTGCCGTAATCAGAACCAGCATATAAAACTCGGCGTATTGTCCTATCATTTTAGCCGGCATCAAAAAACTAAACGCTATGGATATAAGCAAAACCAGATAACAGGCGATTTTGAATTTCTTGATAACTTTCTGCACTTCCGGATGCTTTGCATGCTCGCGGGAGAGTGTCACTCCCAGAATCTGATTATCACGATGATCCTTATAGGACAATGCGCACACTGACATTGTCCCAAAAATCAGCCATGTAGCAATGAGCAATAATTGAAGCATAAAGATTCCCCCTTAGTCGTAAACTGTGTCGATCAAATCTGAAATATGTTTTTTGATATCTTGCTTTGAAGCACCTTTCATACGCGCTTCTGAAACTAAAAGTTCCACCCGCCTGTCAAAATCAGATTCAAAAGCATTTCCCCCTGTTCGGCAATCGCTGATCTTAGCGCCATGCCTCCGTTCAATCACGATAATCCCTTCTTTTTTTAGAAGAGCATATGCTTTATTTACAGTCATCGGATTCACACCAATATCATTAGCCAGTTGGCGGACAGTAGGCAATGAATCGCCTGGCTTAATATATCCTCTGGCAACGCCAAACACGATTTTATTGCGGATTTGCTGATAAATCGGGGTGTCGCTGGTCATGTCTATCCTTAATATCAATTGCCTTCCCTTCTTTTTATTATTTGTATTATTTATACTAATACAAATAATACTTAATGTCAATTACCCTTTTCAGATGTATAAATATTATTTGAAGAATATATACCCCCTCTTTTTCAATTTTTATGATATTATTTATTTATATAAGTCCGTTAAAGGCATTTTGACTGATAATAATACCCCAAATTCAGCAAACTGGAACAATAAACTGCTTGTTATATACATTATCTTTGTCGTACTATTTGCCATGCGAATAGTCATTCACATTAAAATACATAATCACAATGATTATATGGAGATGATAAAATGAGTATCATAAGATCACATGATATAACTCTTTACGGAGGCAATGACACATACAATATTGTTCTGAAGCCTCTTTCTGATAAATATTTGCCGTATTTATACAGGTGGTGTGCCGACCCTGATGTCCTTTATTGGACTGAAGACGGCACAAACAATGTGGAACTTTCATACAATCCGGAAACTGTTCATGAAATCTACGGGGTAGTATCTCAAAACGCCCTTTGCTTTCTTATTGAAGTAAATGGTGTGCCAATCGGTGATTGCTGGCTGCAAAAAATGAATTTGCCATATGTACTCGCCATGTATGACAATACCACCGATGTTCGGCGCATAGATATGAGCATTGGGGAAAAGTCATATTGGAATAGGGGCATCGGTACACTGTTCATCGGCATGATGATCGACTATGCATTTAACGGCGAACATGCGGATGTACTGCACTGCCTTTGTGGAGACTACAATATCAGGAGCCGCCGCATGTGGGAAAAGCACGGCTTCAAATTGGCCTTGACTGAGAATTTGCCGCAACCCCAAAAGGGAAAATATCAATATCACTATACACTGTCACGCCGGGAGTACATTCAAAAGCGGCGATTTACACCTCCGCAAAACGAGATATTCAAAATGCCAATAAAAGCGCTTCAGCCGACCCAGCTTTATATAAGTCAGGGTAAACTGCGTCTGGTGCGCGAATGGTTTGATCCGTCTGATCCAGCACGTTTTGATCCGATCCCGGTTAAAAAACTGAACGGCCGAACTATAATGACCGACGGGCACACAAGAGCGATTGCCGCATACCTTGCCGGCTGGGATAGCGTCCCTGTTTATTGGGATACCGACGAACTCGACATGGAGGCATATGCACTGGATGTCAAATGGTGTGATGAAGAAAAAATCCATAGCCCTGCCGAACTCGCGGAACGTATCGTCCCCCACAAGGACTATGAAGAGCTTTGGTATAGAAGGTGTATGGAAAACTTGAATCCGGCGAATGAGTGTTCAAAATAACATAAGCTTATATCAGGGTTCATATTTTGTATTTGAATAATATTATTCAAATTATCTTTATACGCCCCTTATATTATGAAATGGTTGACAAAGCAGCAAACAGTGATAAGATGAAAATGACATAACCGTTAAAATTTCTACTATTAAGGCAGAATAAAGACTTTTGGTAAAAATACTTCGGAAGAAATTGTGAAATGATGGAAAGCATAAATAATTTAATTTTATGAGGGGAGAGTGTAAAAATGTCAATCAGAAGAATGGTATTGAATGAGACATCTTATTTCGGGAAAGGAGCGATTTCGGTTATTCCCGGGGAAGCAAAAAAGCGTGGATTCAAGAAAGCTTTTGTCACTTCGGACAAAGATCTCGTCAAATTCAAAGTGACAGACAAGGTGCTTGACATACTCAAGGAAGCAAAATTTCCTTACGACCTTTATGATAATATAAAGCCGAACCCGACGATCGAGAATGTACAGACAGGTGTCGCCGCATTCAAAAAGAGCGGCGCTGATTTCATCATTGCAGTTGGCGGAGGTTCTTCCATGGATACCGCAAAAGCTATCGGCATCATAATTGCAAATCCCGAATTTTCTGATGTTCGTTCACTGGAAGGCACTGCCGCCACTAAAAAACCGAGTGTACCCATTATTGCCGTACCGACTACATCCGGTACGGCTGCTGAGGTTACAATAAACTATGTAATTACAGATGTAGAAAAGAAACGCAAATTCGTATGCGTCGATCCCCACGATATTCCCATGATTGCCGTCATCGATCCAGATATGATGGCTACCATGCCTAAAGGCCTCGCCGCGGCAACCGGAATGGATGCCCTTACACACGCTATCGAAGGTTATACTACAAAGGCCGCGTGGGAACTTTCCGATATGTTCGAACTTAAAGCAATTGAAATGGTAAGCCACTACCTGCGGGATTCAGTCCTTAAAGTCGATATGGATGCAAGAGAAGGTATGAGCGTTGCCCAGTATGTTGCCGGCATGGCGTTCTCCAACGTCGGCCTTGGTCTTGTCCATGGAATGGCACATACATTGAGTGCATATTATGACACTCCCCACGGCGTCGCATGCGCCCTTTTGCTGCCGTATGTCATGGAGTACAACGCTGACGCTGCCGGTGAAAAATTCAAATATATTGCACAGGCAATGGGTGTCGACGTTTCAGGCATGACTCCAAAACAGTATAAGAAAGCGGCCGTAGATGCTGTGCGCAAGCTTTCATCTGATGTCAACATACCGCAAAAGCTTCACGATATCGGAGTGAAAGAGGAGGATATTCCGTCGCTTGCGGCATCAGCAATAAAGGATGCATGCACGCCCGGCAACCCGAAAGACACTACTGTGGCAGATATAGAGGCATTGTTCAGAAAAGCGTTCTAAGCAATCCGGATTTAGAGAAAATGATCTTTAAAAGCGTTCTGTTTAAACACAGGACGCTTTTTCATCTTATAATTGTTCTATATTTTTATTTCAAATCCATATTCATGCAATACAAAATCATCAATTTTTTTTTCATAGATTCCATCAACACGCTTAAATCCATTTTTTAAATATAAATTTATTGCC
>ENA-UOOI01003072-UOOI01003072.1-fermentation-metagenome-genome-assembly--contig:-NODE-3072-length-13189-cov-4.556875_pt1 | contig 13189 bp, 11 predicted proteins | sample MGYA00245779_ERZ724027 | MGnify/ENA primary metagenome ERZ724027 (study PRJEB28704, sample SAMN03018318) | fermentation metagenome | biome: anthropogenic terrestrial biome; feature: soil; material... | reverse complement strand
ACAGCGGGGGCACCCCGCTTAAAATTCCGCTTTCCACAGGCCGTGCAGATTGCAGTATTCGTACGCGGTGCCGTGTTCGGCGTCGCAGAAAGTCGCTTTCGGCTCATCGCCGGGCTTCAGATAGGCGAAGCGGAGCTTGCCCTCCGTTTCCAGAGCGATCCACTGGATGTAATGTTCCTCCGTCATGGGATGCGCGACGGAGCCGACCTTCACGACGATCTTGCCGTTTTCTTTCGTCACGACCGGCACATGTTTCTCTTTTGCCGCGTCGGTGGTGTTTGCCACCAGCTTGGTCATTTCCTGTCCGCAGCAGGAGAGCGTGCCGCCGCCCTTCCGGATCAGCGCGACGATATTTCCGCACCGTTCACAACGATAAAAAGCCAGATCAGACATTTTTACTCCTTCTTTCTTCACAATTTCTGTTTTCAACCCGCCAAGCGGGAGATTTGCCTTAATTGCGTCGCAAATTTACCGGAAAACCTTCACCCGGTCGGAAACGGGCAGAGAAGTCTTGTCGTCCGGCTTTGCCAGCGGCTTTCCGAACGGCATTTCGCCGAGCAGCTTCCAGCTCCGCGGAAGATTCCAGGTTTTCGCGACCTTTTCGTCGATGAGGGGATTGTAGTGCTGCAGGCTGGCTCCGAAGCCGGCGGCCTCGAGGGCGACCCAAACGAGGTATTGCAGCATGCCGGAGGATTCCAGCGACCACACGGGGAAATTGTCACGGTAAAGAGAAAACTTGTTTTGCAGCTCCTGCACCGTGGTCTGTTCTTCAAAGAACAGCACGGTCCCGTATCCGTTGCGGAACGCTTCCATTTTTTGCCCCGTCGGAGCAAATTTGTCCGCCGGAACGATGGCGCGCAGCACTTCGGTCGTCAGATCCCACAATTTGTCGTGCTCTTTGCCGAGCAGGACAACGATCCGGGCACCCTGGGAATTGAACGCGCTCGGCGCTTCTTTTGCGGCATTTTCCACCAGCGAGACAATGTCGCCGTCGGACAGCACCGGCTCTTTCCCGATTGCGTAAAAACTTCTGCGGCCCTTGACCGCTTCCCAAAAATCATTTTGCATCACAATTCGCCGCCTTTCCATTCGGATTCAGAACATTCTGTAACTGATCTCTCTGTATTGTCAAACACTGGGCGCCGTTTCGGCCCTCGGGACCGCTTTACCGGAACCCGTGGATTTTGTTTCTGTAATCAGTATAACGTATAGCCTATTTAAAATCCAGCCCAAAAAAGCCGATATTTCTGCCAAAAGAATTGTTTTTTTTGGCTAATTTCAATAATAATTATTATTATTGAAATTTTAAACATAGGAACTCCCTGCCGGCGGCATACGGAAGACGCCTTCGCCAGGGGAACCGAACTTCAAAAGGGCGTTACATCCACCGCACCGGCACCTGACCGGGAGCGTCGGTTTTGGCGCCCTCCGGGTCGGCCGGCATTGGAACGTCCTCCGTCTCTTCCAGCCACAGGCAGCTGTCCCCCTTGATCTGCTTGCTTTTCTTTTTCAGCTTGGCGAGCTCTTCCGACAGTTCCACCATGTTGCTGAAGCGGTGACAGCCGTTCAGCACCCCCGCGACGGAGAGCGAGACGAAGGGGAACTCCTCCGGCTCCCCGCGGCGGTTTTCCGCCATGATATAGCCGCGCTGCAGGTCTTCGCTCCGGTAATACTGGACCCTGCCGGCGCGGAACTCGGCGATGACGTTTTTGCAGAAGGCAGCGGCGTCGCCCGTCTGCAGAACGGCGACAAAGTCGTCGCCGCCCACGTGGCCGACGAACTGGGACGGCGGCAGGTGGGCGGTCAGCGCGCTTGCCAGCAGCCGGATGATCTTGTCGCCGCTTTCAAACCCGTAGACGTCGTTGTAGGCCTTGAAGTTGTCGATATCGAAGTACATGATGCTGTAGGGCTCTTCGGACGAGATGCAGCGGCTGATCTGCTGGTCGATGATGACGTTGCCCGGCAGCCCGGTCAGCGGGTTCTGAAATTTGGCGTTCGCAACTTCCACTTCCGTTGTTTTCTGCAGCAGGTCCTTGACCGTGACGGTCCCGAGGTAGCGCCCGTTTTTGACCACGACAATGAAGTCGTACAGCTTATCCGGCGGGCGCGACATGGCGGCGGTGGAGACCGCGTCGATGGGGGTGCGGCAGTCCACCATCAGAAAATTCTGGTCCATCAGGGAGGCGATCTCACGGTGCTGGTTCAGGCTGAAGCCGAACCTGCCGCTCAGTTGCAGCAGAAGGTTGGTCTTCGTGATGATCCCGAGCACTTTTCCGCCGACCACGACGCACAGCCCGTCGGTATTCGGGTAGCCCTTCATTTTTTCAAAGACTTTTTCCACGTTCATGCCGGGGGGGATGGTTTCGGTCGCCGTGCAGATGTTCTGGATGTAGATGTTGCTCACGAGGTTGCCGACCATATGGTTTTTGCGGCGGTTCCGCTCGACGATGTAGTCCCGCACGTCCCTGCCGATGTCGCCGATGTCGTCCTCCGGGCGCTTCAGGTAATACCCTTGCGCGTACTGCACGCCGAGGTCGATCAGCGTCGAGAGCTCCTCCCGCGTTTCCACGCCCTCCGCAATCAGGCGGATGTTCGCTGTTTTGGAAAGCTCCGCCATGCTTTTTACGAGCGCGTATTTCGTGCTGTCGTCGTTGATGCCGTGGATGAGGTTGTTGTCCAGCTTGATGTAGTGCGGGTGGATGTCGCTGATGAGGTTCAGGCCGGAGAACCCGGCCCCGACGTCGTCGATCGCGATGCGGTAGTTCTGCTCTTTATAATGCGAGACCGTTCCCTGAAAGCCCTTCATGTCAGAGATCACATGCCGTTCCGTGATTTCGAAGACGACGTTTTCCGGCTCGATTCCGTACTGGGTCAGATATTCTTTGGTGAAGCCGTTGCGGAATTTTTCGTCGTGCATGACGTTCGGGTTGACGTTGAGAAAGATCGTTTTCGTCTTGTGGGCGCGCTTGACGAGAAAGGCCGAGTGGAGCGCGGTGGTCCGGCACAGGAGTTCGAGGTCCCAGAGGCGGTCCTGCTGCCCGGCGATGTGGAACAGCTGTTCGGGTCCTGTAATGGATGTTTTGCACGTGATCCGGCTCAAAGCCTCGTGGCCCAGCACGCTTCCGTCCCGAAGGGAAACGACGGGCTGGAAGACGGTGCGGATCTGTTTTTCTTTGATAATTTTTTCCAATTCTTCCTGTTTCTTTTCGTCCATGCGACGTCTCCTTTCGGACACATTTCAACATTCCCAGCCAGATTATAAGACGGCTGGCCGCAGCTTCTGTTAAATCAGAGTTAACCCGGGTTTAAATTTTCATCTCCACCGGGCGGGCGTGGAAGAAATGCAGGCAAGGTAGTTCCTTTCGGCGGCGTCGAAGTTCAGGATGTGAAAAAAGGCGTCGATATAGTCGGCCCTGCGGTTTTCATATTGCAGGTAATAGGCGTGTTCCCATACGTCCAGCGGGATGACGGGGCACAGGTCGCACGACAGGGGGGTGTCCTGGTTGGGCATGTCGATGACCCGCAGCCTGCCGTGCCGGTCTGAGACGAGCCACCCCCAGCCCGAGCCGAACTGCGCGAGGGAGCATTCCTTCAGCTTGGCGAAGAACGCCTCCGTCGAGCCGAAGGCGGAGAGCACGGCCTCGTACAGCTTGCTTCCGGCGGCGCTGACGGGCTCGTTGCCCGCCGGCGGCCTCATGATGTCGAAATACATGGCGTGGTTGAAAACGCCGCCGGCGTTCTGCCAGACCGCCGCCTGGATTTGGAAGGGGAGGCGGCAGTTCTCGCGGATCAGGCGCTCCAGCGGCCAGTTGTGGTAGGCCGGGTAGTCCTGCAGCGCGCGGTTCAGCCCGTCGACATAGTTCTTGAAATGCCTGTCGTGATGCAACTCCACGATGCGGGCGTTCAGATACGGCTCGAGGGCGTCGTAGCCGTAGGGGAGCGCGGGCAGTTCAAACGGATAATGATTGTTCATGGCGATCTGCCTTTCGTTATGTTTTGGTTCATTTATATTCCCCCGGGCGGTGCATTAGTCCGGCAAACGCCCCGCGTGGGCGCCCGATGGAAGAAATTGTGGGTTGAACCCCCCGGCCCCCCGGTGTTACAATGGGGTCGTGTAAAAGTTACAGGTTTGTAATCTATATCGAGCTGTCCTTACATATTTGTAACGCAAACCCGTTTGACTCGGAAGGAGATCGGATATGAAAAAAAAGGTTCTTGCTCTTGTTTCCACCCTGCTCGTCTGCGGAAGCGTGGGCGCGTACGCGGCGAGCGGCAGCACATATTTTTCCGGTAAGCCTGCGCAGGCGGTCCTTTCCACCTCCGCCACGTCGGCGAAATCCTGCCCGTCTTCCATCTCCAGTGCCCTGAACCAGGTGCTGGCGAAAAAGTCGTCCGGTTCCAGTTGCGCGAACTCCTCGGCGGTCCAGGCGGCTAAGGCCGCCGCAAGTAAATCCTCCGCCAAATCGGCCGCGTCCTGCCCCTCCGCCGCGGCGCCGGCCGGCTCCAAGAGCAGCGCGTCCTCCGCGTCCGTTTTCTGCCAGAACGGCGGATGCGCGTCGAAGACATCCTGCCAGACCAATTCCTGCACGGACGGAACGACCTGCAGCAACGGCAACTGCACCGGCTCTTCCAACTGCGCCGGGAACGTCTATACCTATGTGACGTCCCCCTCCGGCGGTTCCTACAGCGACTGGCTGAACAGCATCCTGAGCCGGTACTACAAGAGCTCCTGCCCGAAGACGACCCCGACCGGCACGACCTCCTCGAAGGTCACGTCCTCCGCTCCGGCGGCTTCGTCGAAGCCGGCGTCCTCCTCGTCCGCTTCCGGCTCCGGCTATTCCGCGTTTCAGACCGAGGTCGTGAATCTGGTGAACCAGGAGCGCACTTCGCGCGGGCTCGGCGCGCTTTCCGTCTCTTCCGCCCTGACGAACACGGCGACGCTCAAGTCGCAGGACATGGCCAAGAACAACTATTTCAGCCACACGTCGCCCACCTACGGCTCCCCGTTCGATATGATGAAGCAGTTCGGCATCAGCTACCGCACGGCGGGTGAAAATATCGCCATGGGTCAGACGACCCCGGCGCAGGTCATGAACGCGTGGATGAATTCGGAAGGGCACCGCGCCAACATCCTGAATTCCTCCTTCACGAAGATCGGCGTCGGCGTCGCCCGGAACACAAGCGGCCAGTACTACTGGACGCAGCAGTTCATCGGCTGACAGGATTTTCAGGCGTTTTTCCGGCCGCGGGCCTCCGTTTTGCGGAGATCCGCGGCTTTTTGCGCGCCGCCCCGCCGCCCGACGGATTTTTTTCCTTGAAATTTTAAAGCCATAGAACTATCATAGACTTGATAACGACTGAAAAACGGAACGGAGGGATTTTTATGACAGATCTGGAGCGTCTTCAGCAGATGGTCGACGAGAGCAGCAGGATCGTATTCTTCGGCGGGGCCGGAGTTTCCACGGAGAGCGGCATCCCGGATTTCCGCAGCGAAGACGGCCTTTACCGGCAGCAGTACAAATATCCGCCGGAAGAGATCATAAGCCACACGTTTTTCCGCATGCACTGCGAGGAGTTCTACGATTTTTACCGGAAGAAGATGCTTTTTCTGGAGGCGGAGCCGAATGCGGCGCACCGCAAGCTCGCGGAGCTCGAGCGCGCCGGCAAACTCACGGCCGTGGTCACGCAGAACATCGACGGCCTGCACCAGAAGGCGGGCAGCAAAAACGTCTTTGAGCTGCACGGCTCGGTCCACCGGAATTACTGCCAGCGGTGCCACAAGTTTTTCAGCGCCCAGTATATCCGCGACAGCACCGGCATTCCCCACTGCGACTGCGGCGGGGTCATCAAGCCAGACGTGGTGCTGTACGAGGAATCGCTGGATTCGGATGTGCTGACCGGCGCGCTGCAGGCCATTTCGGACGCGGACATGCTGATCGTCGGCGGCACGTCGCTCGTCGTCTATCCGGCGGCGGGGCTGGTCGACTATTACCGCGGCCACCGGCTCGTGCTGATCAACAAGTCGGAGACCCAGCTCGACTCGAGGGCCGACCTCGCGATCAACGGGAACATCGGGGAGGTCCTCGGAAAGATCACGGTCGCTCCGCCGAAGGACCGGTGAGCCGTTTCCCTGAGGGGAATCGATTCCGCCGGGCGGGTTTCCATGGGACCGCCGGGGGACACAGGAGGGAAACAGATTGAAAAAATTTGCGGTCTTTTTGCTTACGGCCGCTCTGCTGTTGGCGGGCGTGCCGCTTCCGTCCCCGGCTTCGGCGGCCGGGAGCGGCGACGCGGTCATCGACCAGCACGGAACGAAGACCTACATCGGCCTTGCGTCGGACTGGTCAAAAAAGTGGGATCCCGACAATTCCGACAACTTTACGGACATCACGGGCCAGGATTACCCCGACATTCCGGGGGACGGCGATGTTACGGTAAAGGCGGGCACGGTCGGCAAGCTGACTGTGCCCGGGAATCTGACCGTTTCGGGCGGCGAGATCGGGGACGCCCACTGCGAGAAACGCGCCACCGTTTCGGGCGGTTCGCTCAAATCCCTTTATGCCGTCGACGGCATCAGCATGACCGCCGGGACGGTGAGACACGACCTGACCTCGGATGAAGGCGGCGTTTCGCTCAACGGCACCGTCACGGTCGGGGGAGCCGTCGGCGCGGGCGGCGACATTTCGCTCAACGGCACCGTTACGGTCGGGGGAGGCGTCACCGCGCCCGACTTCGCGGTGACGTTCGGCGGCGGCAAGGCGGCGGTCTCCGGTTCCGTTACGGCGAAGGACGTGACGCTCGGTTCTTCGGCGTCTGCGAAGATCGGCGGAAAGGTCGAAGTCTCCGACACGCTGCTGCTGAACAGCGGCTCGCTTACGGCTGCCGGTATCGACGGCGAAAGCGCGACCGTCGAGGCGGCCGGCTTCACCGGCGCGCTGCCCGCGATCTCGGGCATCGACGCGTTCAAGGTGGACGCGAATAAAAAGATCATCCTGAACCAAAAGCTGACGCTCGTGACGCTGGAGCTTGCAAGCGGTTCCGAGCTGGTCGACTACGACCCGCTCGAGGTCGATTCCCTCTCGGGCCCCGGCACGCTGTGCATCGACTCCGGCGAACTGACCGTGCATACAAGCATCGCGGAGACGCCGATGCTTCTGTTCAACGACCCGGTGGGCTCCGGCGACACGGCTTTCCGCGCGGACAAGAATGCCGTTCTGGAAGGCGAGGTGCAGACCTACGGCTATTCTTTCGAGAAGCAGACTTCCGGGGACAGCGATCTGTTCCGGCTGGTCACGGCGGGTTCCCAGGGGCTGTCCCTCGACCAGACCTCGCTGACGGTGGCCGCCGGCTCTCCCGCGACGGTGCGCGCTTCCGTCAGCCCGAGCTTTTCCAAATACGCCACGGGCACGCAGATCGTCTGGCAGCTCGACGGCGATTCCTCCGTTTTCTCCGTTTCTCCGGATTCGGGCGGGCTGAACTGCAAGGTCTCCGCGTCCGCTTCGGTTTCCGGCAGGCACAGGGCGATTCTGACCGCGTATCTCGCCGACCGGCAGAAGACCTACCTCTCCGGCTACAAGGCGAGGTCCTGCGTCCTTTCGACGGGCAATGCCAGCCAGACTTCCCCGGCGCTCGACACGTCGTACGTCTCTCTGCTGGTGGGCAACAGCTACGGCCTGCTGGCCACGACGAACGCCTCCGCCGCGCCGGCCGCCATCTCCTATAACTCCGCCGTCGCCGTGATCACGGGGACGAAAGCGGCCAGGGATAAAAACGGGAATCCCGGCTGGCTCTATACCGTGACCGGGCAGGGGAACGGCTCGACCATCATCGACGTGAGCGGCAGCCAGATGGCGGTCACGGTCAACAGCGGCATCCTGATGGACACCCTGTCCTACACCATGGCGCCGGGCGCCTCCTACTGCGCGGGCGTGCTGGCCCGCGGGGTCGGGGAGAGCGACATCGGCGTTTCCTCGAGCTCGGCGGATGTCGGCGTGGCGTTCTACAAAAAGGGCTCCGACGGCATGATGCTCTACCGGATCACGGGCGTGCGGGCCGGCAGCGCGGAGATCGTGTTCGCCGTTTCGGGCGGCCAGTCGGTCAAGATGTCCGTGACCGTCAAGCCGGGCGCCGCTTCCTCCGGGAAGAGCGCGCGGCTTGTCGCGCTCAAGCAATAGCGGCGTGCCGCCGCGGCCAATGTCAGGCGTGAGGCAACATGAAAATCTCGCGCTGTCTTTGCCTGGACAGTCTAAAAGATTGCTCCCGGGACAAATGTCTCGGGAGCTTTTTTATACTCTCCCGCCGGAACAAGCGAATTTTTTCGCTGAGCTATCCGGCGGGGCCTGACGGCGGCGGCACGCCGCTACGGCTTCATAGAAGTTTCGTTCGTTTCCGCCTCGAACTCGGTCCCGACCTCCCGGATGTCCTCTTTGAGGCTCTGATGACGCAGCCGGATACCGGGGATGAAAGCGACCAGAGAGCCGACGATGATGAAGACGATCCCGACCAGCAGCTGCCGCGTGATCGCTTCGTTCAGCAGGACCAGCGCGAAGACCGGGGCGAGCACGGGTTTGATGTAGAAGACCAGGGAGGCCGTCGCGGCCGACGTTTTTTCCAAGGCCAGAAAATAGAAGGTATAGCCGAGCCCCGTCACGAAAATGCCGACGTAGGCGAGCCCCGGAAGGGTCTGCAGGCTGATGCCGGCAACAAGCGGGATATTCGCGAACACCGGCAGCCCGACCGCGCGGAACCATCCCGCGAGCGGAGGCAGATGGCTCAGCAGGATGAGCAGGAACATCTCCGCGCAGCCGAACAGAAAGGTGTAGCACGTGAGGGGGATGCCCCCGTATTGATCGCTGTGCGTGCGCCCGATCACATTGTAAAGCGCGAACGTGACCGCGGCGGCGAGGGAGAGGATCACCCCGACAAAGCTGCCCCCCATGTGGAGCGGGTTGATGATGATCGCCATGCCGATCAGGGTGATGGCGATCGAGATCACGGTATGGCGGTAGACGTGCTCCGCGAGGATCAGGTAGGCAAACAGGACCATGAAAACGGAATTGCAGCTGAACAGCACGGCCACCACGGACGCCGGCGAATAAAGGACCCCGAGCTGGAAGACGATCATGCTGACGACCACGCAGATGAACCCCGTCACCATAAAGAAAGCCCAGTCGCCTTTGCGGAGGACGGCCTTTTTCCGCCCGGTCTCCCGCAGAGCCATCGGCAGCAGAACCAGCCCGCCGATCAGAAAGCGCAGAAAAGTGAGTTGAATGGCGTTGAAGCTGCCGCCCGTCATTTTCAGCGCGACCTCCATGCTGCTGAACAGGACGGTCGCCAGGGCGACGTACAAGTATCCTTTTTTCACCGAAGTTTACCCTCTTTAAATATGTAGAATGCGAGTGACCCGAAAAGGAAAGCCGCTTTGCTTTTTACTATATCACTTTTGGGCGACGGAGGGCAAGGCGGGCGTGCCCGGATCTTTTGTGTGTTTTCCCATACCCTGCCCGCCGCTTGACATTGCGGGCGCTTGGGAATAGAATAAAAGCGACAAAAATGTTCCGACCGGCTCGTATGATTTTGCTGAAACAGGAAAGGAAGACAGCCTATGGAATCCTTTGAAATGCTCTTGAAGCGGCGCGCCATCCGGTCGTTCCGCACAGAGGCCGTACCGTCCCAGATCCTCGAAAAGATCCTTCTGGCGGCCAGGTACGCCCCTTCCGCCCTGGGCCTTCAGAACCGTCATTTCACCGTCGTCGAAAACAAGTCGCTGATGGCCGACATCGTGACGGCGACCGAGCGCCACGGCGGGAAGTTCGTGCCCGGCCATATCCCGTTTTACAACGCTCCGGACGTTGTGGTGCTTTCCGCCCCGGCGGATTTCCAGTACAACAGGGAGGACATCGGCCTCGCCGCACAGAATCTGATGCTTGCGGCCTACGCGCTGGGCCTCGGAAGCTGCTTTATCGGTTCGGTTCAGCCGGGGCTGCGCGACCCGGAGATCCTGAAGCGCCTGCAACTGCCGCAGAATTACCTGCCTTTTGCGGGCATCAGCGTCGGCTATCCCGCCGGAGAGGCCCCCGAGCCGAAAGAGAGGCGCACCGACGACGTGAACTGGATCCGCTGAAAAAAAAGACCGGGCAGGCTTACAGCCTGCCCTAACAGGAATCTATCCGCGTCGCGCGTCTCCGAACGGGATATTTTTCTGCCGCTCTTTATCATCTCCCGCCCGGGCGGCGGTATGAGTTCCATTTTTTTCACAGCTTCAGGAATCATCGAAGCATAAAATTTTGAAGAGGCGTCCGCGCTTTTCCCGCGGACGGATGGAAGGAATCCGACGGATGAAGTGGGAACTGATCGCGATGGACATGGATGGAACTTTGCTGAAATCGGATAAAACGGTGTCGAAACGTTCCGTCGAAGCGTTGCGGGCCGCCGTGGAGCGGGGGGTCGCCGTGATCCCCGCGACGGGCCGGGTCGCCCGCATGCTGCCGAAACCGGTTGCCGCGCTGCGCGGTGTGCGTTACGCCATCACCTCCAACGGGGCGCTGGTCGTGGATCTGCAGGAGCGCAGGGCGGTTTACCGCAATCTGATGACCCTGCGCCAGGCGGAGCGGCTCCTCGCGCTTCTGGATTCGTACGGCCTGTTTGCCGAAGCCTACTGCGGCGGCGTGTCCTATTCCGAAAAGGGCGCGCTCGCCCTGGCGGTCAAAGCCGGCCTTCCGGAAAACGTGCTGGCGTATATTATGGAATCGCAGCGTTTTGTGGAGAGCCTGTCCGGGGAGATTTCCCGCCAGCCTTTTCCCCCGGAGAAGGTGAACGTCCCCTACGTGCCGGTGGAGCTTCGGGCGGAGCTGAGGGAAAGGATCCTCTCCCTCTCCGGCCTGTCCGTGACTTCTTCCGAGTGGGAGAACCTCGAAATCAACGCGGCGTCCTGCAGCAAAGGCGCCGCGCTGCGCTTTCTCTGCACGAAACTCGCGGTCAGCCCGTCGCGGGTCCTGGCGGTCGGCGACGGGGACAACGACGAGAGCATGCTCCGCTATGCCGGGATGGCCGTCGCGATGGAGAACGCGTCCCCTGCGCTGAAGGCCGCGGCGGACTTCGTGACCGGGACGAACGACCGGGACGGCGTCGCTTACGCCGTCGAGAAATTTGTATTGGCCGGAGAGGATTGCGGTTGATTTCGCCGGCCCCGCGTGCTATCATAGAAAAAATACGACGGGGAGGTGGAACCGGCGTGAGTCCTGTGTTGAAAAAGCAGTTGCAGTCCTGCGCCCTCGGACGCGGGGAACCCGATTTTGTCCTGAAAAACGCGACCGTCGCCGACGTGTTCTCGGAAAAGCTGTTCCGGGCCGATGTTGCCGTGAAGAGCGGCTTCATCGCGGGCGTCGGCAGCTATTCGGCCGCACGGGAGATCAACCTCACGGGGAAGACCGTCGTGCCGGGCTTTATCGACGCGCACATGCACCTCGAATCCTCCATGGCCTGCCCGTCGATCCTCGCGCCGAAGCTGCTCGCGCGGGGAACGACGGCGGTCGTCGCGGATCCGCACGAGATCGCGAACGTCTGCGGCCTCGAGGGCGTGCGCTACCTGATGCGGGACAGCGCGAAGACGCCTCTGGACGTTTATTTTGCCCTGCCGGCGTGCGTCCCGTTGGGCCCGCTCGACCACAACGGGGCGGTTTTCGGCGTGGAAGAGATGAAAAAGCTCCGCTTTCACCCCCGCGTCTGCGGCCTGGGGGAAGTCATGAATTTTACCGCGGCGGCCGGCGGGGACGACGGGCTTCTGAAGAAGATCGAGCTGATGCAGCACGGCACCATCGACGGCCATTCCCCCGGCATGGCCGGAAGGGCCCTGCAGGCTTACCGGCTTTCCGGCGTACAGACCGACCACGAGTGTTCCTCTTGGCCGGAGGCGCTGGAGAGGCTCCGGGCCGGCTTCATCGTCCAGATCCGCGAGGGGTCGGCGGCGAAGAACCTGAGGGCGATCGTTTCCGGCATCCTCCGCGACGGAGTCGCGTGCGACCGGTTCGTTTTCTGCACGGACGATGTTCATCTGGACGACGTGGAGCAAAACGGCCACATCGACCGGAATATCCGCATGGCGATCGCGCTGGGCATGGAGCCGGTCCGGGCCGTCAAGATCGCCACGCTCAACGCGGCGCGCGCCTACGGCTTCCGGGACCGGGGCGCGGTCGCCCCCGGCTACCGGGCGGACCTTGTGGTGTTGGACGATCTGGCGGAGGTCCATATCCGCCAGGTTTACAAAGGCGGCGTCCCGCTGCAGGATCTTCCCGGAAACCGGCGCAGAACGCGCGCGGGGGCCAGGCTGACGCACAGCGTCCACATCCCCGCGCTGAAAGCGGACGCTTTCGCGCTGCGGGCGTCCGGGGATTTTCCCGTGATCGGCATCGTGCCCGGCCAGCTCGCGACGGAAAAACTGATGCTGCCGCTGCCGGAGCGGGGAGGGCTTTTCCGCCCCGCCGGCGGTCTTCTCAAGATCGCGGTGGTGCAGCGCCACGACGGAACGGGCCGGGTCGGGGTCGGCGCCGTGAAGGGGCTCGGGCTCCGGAACGGGGCCGTCGCCTCCACGGTCGGCCACGACGCCCACAATCTGATCGTGGCGGGCGACAGCGACGGGGATATGCTGGCGGCCGTCGAAGAACTGAAACGCTGCGGCGGGGGATACACGCTCGTGAGCGGGGGCCGGGTGCTGAAGACCGTCCGCCTGAATATCGCGGGACTTTTTACCGATCGCGCGGAGCCGGACGTCTCCCGTGAGATCGCGGAGATGGCCGCTGCGGCGCACCGGCTCGGCGTCCCGGAGAACATAGATATTTTTCAGGACCTTTCGTTCCTGTCGCTCCCCGTGATTCCCGCGCTGCGCATCACGGATTCCGGCGTCTTCGACGTGCGTGCGGGGCGCTACCTGACCGGGACCTCCGGCAGAAAAATTGGGTGATGGTCTTATACAGAACACTTTGTTTCGCAAAGTCGTATTCCAAAGGGCTTGCCCTTTGGAATTTTCCCGACAAAACGGCTGTATGCTCCCATAGAGGGTGCATACAGCCGTTTTGTCGTCGGCAGTGGAATCCAGGATATTAAAGCAAAGATATTCTTTTGAAATTCTTACGGCGAAGGATAGAGTACAATAAAGTTCGCAATTTAAAAGAAGGCATAGAAAAGCCATTGG
>ENA-UOOI01003071-UOOI01003071.1-fermentation-metagenome-genome-assembly--contig:-NODE-3071-length-13189-cov-9.288031_pt1 | contig 13189 bp, 13 predicted proteins | sample MGYA00245779_ERZ724027 | MGnify/ENA primary metagenome ERZ724027 (study PRJEB28704, sample SAMN03018318) | fermentation metagenome | biome: anthropogenic terrestrial biome; feature: soil; material... | reverse complement strand
CCAGCCGACCATCTCCCCCCGTTTCTTGGCCTCTATGCAGTCGCTGTAGGCTTTGACCGCGATCTGGCCCAGTTTGTACTTCGCCGAATTCGGATCCGGCGCGCGCCGTTTCTTTTTTGCTTCTTCCGCCATCATTCAGAACCTCCTCATTCAAATTTTATTCGCTTTATCACAGGCGTACAGCGCTGCTCCCAGCGCGCCCATGAGCTGCGCATTCTGACCGGTCAAAATCCTGACCCCGAGCTCCTTTTCCAGCGCGCTGCGCACGCCAGCGTTTCTCGCCACGCCGCCGGTCATGCAGACCGGCTCCCGGACGCCGATCCGTTTGACCAGCGCGGCGACCCGGGACGCGACGGACCGGCAGATGCCGGCGACGACATCCGGAATCTTGATGCCCGACGCGAGCTGAGAGATCACTTCCGATTCCGCAAAGACCGTGCAGGTGCTTGAAATATCGGCCGGATCCGTCGCCTTTGCGGCCTGGTCGGCAAGCTGCGAAATATCCAGATTCAAAATATTGGCCATGACGTCCAGAAACCGCCCGGTGCCGGCCGCGCATTTGTCGTTCATGGCGAAATTCACCATGCGGCCCTCCTCGCTCAGGGACAGGACCTTCGCGTCCTGCCCGCCGATGTCGATCACCGTCCTGACGCTGCCGAATTCGCGGTGGGCGCCGATCGCATGGCAGGTGAGTTCGCTGACCTGAAAATCCGCATCCGGATACGTTTTCCTGCCGTAACCCGTCGCAACCGTCACGCGGATTTCCTCCCGTTTCACTTTGCTTTCCCGCAGCACGTTTTCGACGGCCTGGGAAACGCCGTCCGTCCCCACCGTGGCGACGACGATCGAGGAAGAAACGATTTCCTTCCCGTCCTTTAACAGGACGGCTTTCGCGGTGGTTGATCCAATATCGATCCCTAAGGTAAACATCATACTCTCCTTGCCGGCTGGAACCGTTCATCCAAGCGGTTGCTCGTTATTTTTTTGACATTTTAAGGTAAACAATAAAGAGCGGATCATCCCATTCCCCGTACGGCGGCCCCAGGCGCCCTGCCCCGCCTCCTTACCGTCCTGGTATTCTTGTACTCTTGTTTTCTTGTAGACTTGTATGTAAGTTTACTTGTGCTACCATTGTAACCGATGGCGGCCCCAATGTAAATAGACGATTTTTACAGAATATCTTTTGGAAAATTGTATATATTTTTTCGATGGATTCCCGACGATTCATAGGAAAAAGCGCCAAAAACTTCCGGCTGTTTCTCGATAATGCCGCAAAAGCGATCATTTTCTTCCCAATCCGCCGCATACTATAATAATATTTTTTATTCTTCTAAAAAAAGCCCGGTTTCAAAGTTCTCCGCAGGGTCGAAAATATGGATCCGGCCTGTTCCATCTTGGCTTTCGGTATGATAATATATGGAAAGAATTCAAATAACAATCTGGAAAGCAGGCTTATCGCATGACAGGAGATCCAAGATTGGGAAATCCGCAGCCTTATACGGCTGACGAGGTATACCGGGGCATTCTGAACGATATCATTCAGTTGCAGTTGAAACCGGGGGAACGCATCAGCGAAAATCAGATCGCCCAGCAATACGGGGTTTCCCGCTCCGTGATCCGGACCGCTTTCACGCGGCTGCAGCAGATCAGGTTCATTGAAATTTTTCCGCAGAGAGGCACTTACATCAGCCTGTTCGATCTGAATTACATTGCCGACCTCCTCATGCTGCGCACGGCGGTCGAAAAAGAAGTCATCTATGAGATGTTCACCTTCCTGAAAAGCGAGGACAGGCTGTCTCTGGTCAAAGCGCTCGAGGCCAATCTGGCCGAGCAGGAAAAATGCCGCGACGAACAGGATTATTACGGGAAATTTCCAAAGTACGACTCGGCCTTCCACAAGACGATGATCGACAGCGTCGGCCGGTACGCTCTGATCGAGCTGCTGGACAACGACATGCTGCACATCGCAAGATGGAGAAATTTCGACGTTGCGTTCGACCGCAGGATTCCCGAGCTGATCGAACAGCACCGGGCGATCGTCAACGCGATCAAAGCGGAAAACATGCTGCTTGCCCAGCAGAAGATGGCGGACCATCTGGAAACCATCTCCAATATTGCGGACCGGGCCAAGGCAAAATTCCCAAGCTATTTCAAATGACGCCCCCGACGGAACAATCCTCCCCGGAGTCCGGCGGACGGGGGCCGTTCGATTTTTCGTTTGACATTTGGCGCGTCTTATGTTATATATGAAAAAGACAACAAAATACGATCAAACACGACGACGGAGAGAGTAAGCCGATCGAGAAACCGGACAGAGAAGTTTCCACGAATTTTCGTGCTGAGAGGAAACGGGCGGAAGATCGGCCGAACATGGCTCCCGAGCGGCGCACCGAACTGACGCTCCACCGGTCACTGAGGCTGCGACGGGATTTCCCGTTACAGAAAGCGAGTATGGGCGGGACCTGCCCGGCCGTACTCTCAGAGGTCCGCAGCCGCAAGGCGCGGACGAATGGAAGTGGTACCATGGAAAATGTTTTCCGTCTTCTCTTAAAAAGAGGCGGAATTTTTTATTTTCCGATACATCGTGAAGGAGGAATCATCCATGTCAAAAACCGCAGTGACGGGCTTTCCGCGAATCGGAGGCCAAAGGGAACTGAAATTCTGGACGGAGGATTATTTCAGGGGAAAAATCTCGGCGGAAACGCTTCAGGAAAACGCGGCCGGGCTGCGCAAAAAGCAGTGGCTGCTTCAGCAGAAAAGCGGGATCGATTTTATTCCGTCCAACGATTTTTCGTTTTACGACGGCGTGCTCGACGCGGCCCAGCTGCTCGGCGCGGTGCCCGGGCGCTACCAAAAACTGAACCTGAGCCCGCTGGACACCTATTTCGCGATGGCCCGCGGCTACCAGGGGGAAAAAGGCGACGCGAAGGCTCTGCCGATGAAGAAATGGTTCAACACGAACTACCACCATATCGTGCCGCTGCTGGACGACGAAACGCAGATCCGCCTGAACGGAAGCAAGCCGTTCGACGAATACAGCGAGGCAAAATCGGCCGGCGTCGAAACGAAGCCGGTGCTGATCGGGCCGTTTACTTTCCTGAAGCTGGCCGAGTACGGCGGGAAAAAGCGCGCCGGGGATTTCGCCGCCGATTTCGTGCGGGCGTACCGGGAGATCCTCGCCCGCTTCGACCGGCTGGGCGCCCGGTGGGTCCAGATCGACGAACCCGAGCTGGTTCGGGATCTCGGCCCGGAGGACGTTACCCTGTTCGTTTCGCTGTACCGGGGTCTGCTTTCCGGAAAAGGGAATCTGAAGATCCTGCTCCAGACCTATTTCGGCGACATCCGCGACATTTACGGCGAGGTCGCCCCGCTCGGCTTCGACGGCATCGGCCTCGACTTCGTGGAGGGCAAAAAGACGCGGGAGCTGCTTTCGAAAAACGGTTTCCCGTCCGGCGCCCTTCTGTTCGCGGGCGTCGTCAACGGAAAGAACGTCTGGCGGAACTCGTATGAAAAGACGCTCGGCATCCTGGACGAGGCGGCCCGGTCCGTCCCGCGCGCAAACATCGTCGTCGGCACGTCCTGCTCGCTGCTGCACGTTCCCTACACCGTCGCGGAGGAGACCGGAATCGACGAGGACCACAAAAAGCACTTCGCGTTCGCGCAGGAAAAGCTCGGGGAACTGCGCGACCTGGCCGCGCTGCTGGACGACGGCAATTACCGCGAAAATCCGCTTTACAGGCGGAACGCCGAGCTGATCCGCGCGCGGGCGGAGACCGCCGACCCCGAGGTCCGGCGGCGGGTCGCTTCCCTGACGGACCGGGACTTCACCCGGCTTCCGGCTTTCGGGGTGCGCGAAAAGATCCAGAAGCAGACGCTCGGGCTGCCGCTTCTGCCCACGACGACCATCGGTTCGTTCCCGCAGACCAAAGAGGTCAAGGCGCTGCGCGCCAAGCTCCGCAAAAAGGAGATCACCCCGGAGCAGTACCGGGAGGGCATCCGGGAAAAGATCGCCTCGTGTATCCGGCTCCAGGAGGAAATCGGCCTCGACGTCCTGGTCCACGGCGAATTCGAGCGCAACGACATGGTCGAGTATTTCGGCGACCATCTGTCCGGATTCCTGTTCACCAAAAAAGCCTGGGTGCAGTCCTACGGCACGCGCTGCGTCAAGCCGCCGATCATCTGGGGCGACGTGAAGCGCACGGAGCCGATCACCGTGGAAACCAGCGCCTATGCGCAGAGCCTGACCAAAAAGCCGGTAAAGGGCATGCTGACCGGCCCGGTGACCATCCTGAACTGGTCCTTCCCCCGGGAGGACATCTCCGGCCGGGAAACGGCGCTGCAGATCGCCCTGGCCATCAAGGCCGAGGTGCAGGACCTGGAAGCCGCGGGCCTGCGCGTGATCCAGATCGACGAACCGGCGCTGAAGGAAAAGCTGCCGCTCCGCCGCGCGGACTGGCATTCCGATTATCTCGACTGGGCGATCCCGACGTTCCGTCTGGTCCATTCCTCCGTCAAGCCCCAGACGCAGATCCACACCCATATGTGTTACAGCGAATTCGGGGACATCGTCGAGGACATCGACAACATGGACGCGGACGTGATCTCGTTCGAGGCTTCCCGCTCCAACCTCGAAATCGTAGACGACCTCAACCGGGTGCATTTCAAGACCGAAGTGGGGCCGGGCGTCTACGACATCCACTCCCCCCGCATCCCGGGCAAGGACGAGATTGTCGGGGAAATCAGGTCCATGCTCCAAAAGATCCCGAAGGAAAAGCTGTGGATCAATCCGGACTGCGGGCTGAAAACCCGCCGCGAGGAGGAGGCCACGCCGAGCCTGACGAACATGGTCCTCGCCGCTGAGGAAGTCCGCGGCACGCTCTGACATTTTTCCCCCGGGGCCGGAAAGCCCTCCTTCCATTCCCGCCTGTTCCGGGGTGCGCGGGACCCCGCCCGGCGTTCCCGGCGAACGCAGAACCGCGGGCCCGGAAAAGCCACGGCGGAAGACATTGCGCACAACGCGGAAGCCCCAGGTCATAACATACAAAAATTAGTTCTTATTTTATTCACAAGATGTTCATTATTTATATGAAAACTGTTTTCATAATCCGTCGAAAACCTGCTATACTTTAGGAAGGAAGGGAAAATGATTCTGCTTGAAAGAAGGAGGCGGAAACTTGAAGAGAGGCAGGGCAAGCGTCCTTGTTTGCGTGACCGGACAGCGTGACTGCGACCGGCTGATCCGCGCGGGGAAAAAAATTGCCGACAGCCGGTCCATCCCGCTGCAGGTTCTGTGCGTGCAGCCGGCGTCCGCGGGATTCGACGCCGACTGCGAGGAACTGGAGTATCTTCGCCAGACGGCAAAAAACGCGCAGGCCGAAATGTCCGTTTATTTCGACGACAACGCGCCGGTGATGGCGGCCGGCGTCGCGAAAAATATCCGCGCGGAGCATATCGTCACGGGGATGGCGGAAGCGCCCGTCAACGGCTTCGTTGAAATTCTACATAAACTTCTGCCGCATCTTCCGATTTCGATGGTGGCCAAAGACGGAACCATTTACAACATCTGCCCCACAAAATCGGACGAACACACGGCGAAGCATCTGATCTATCAGAATTAGGCGGATCCTGACGAAGGTCCGGATTCGGAACCTCGGAATGCCCCGGCACAGACGTGGGATTCCGCATGACAAACAAAGCAAAGCCCGGAAGAACGCTTGGACGTTCTTCCGGGCTTTGCCGCGACGGCCGTCCGCCTTTTTACTGATGGTCGACCTTGAACATGTGCTTGATCAGCTCGAGGACCTTGTTGCTGTAACCCCACTCGTTGTCGTACCAGGAAACGAGCTTGACAAAGTGGTCGTTCAGCATGATGCCGGCCTTGGCGTCGAAAATGGAGGTGCGGGGATCGCCGAGAAAATCGGAGGAGACGACCATGTCCTCCGTATAGCCGAGGATGCCCTTCATCGGGCCCGCGGCCGCTTCCTTCATCGCGTCGCAGATTGCCTCATAGGCGGTCGGCTTCGCGAGGCTGACGGTCAGATCGACGACGGAAACGTCCAGGGTCGGAACCCGCATCGACATACCGGTCAGCTTGCCTTTGACGGAGGGGATCACGAGCGCGCAGGCCTTCGCGGCGCCGGTCGTGGAGGGGATGATGTTGCCGGACGCGGCGCGGCCGCCGCGCCAGTCCTTCTTGGAAGGACCGTCCACGGTCTTCTGGGTGGCGGTGGTGGAATGGACGGTGGTCATCAGGCCCTCGACGATGCCGAACTTGTCGTTGACGACCTTGACGAGCGGCGCCAGGCAATTCGTCGTGCAGGAGGCGTTCGAAACGACCTTCATGTCCTTTTTGTACATGTCGAGGTTCACGCCGCAGACGAAGGTCGGGGTGTCGTCCTTCGCGGGGGCGGAGATCACGACTTTTTTCGCGCCGGCCTTCAGGTGAGCGGAGGCTTTTTCGGTGCTGGTGAACACGCCGGTCGATTCCACGACATATTCGGCGCCGACCGTGCCCCACGGAATCGAAACGGGATCCTTTTCCGAAAAGACTGAGATCGCTTTGCCGTTGACCACAAGTTTGCCGCCCTCGGCCTTGACTTCTCCCTGAAAATGGCCGTGCATGGTGTCATATTTGACCATATACACCATATAATCGGGATCGATGAAAGGGTCATTGATCCCGACGACCTCGAAGGTCTCCGGCTGTGCGACCGCCGCACGGAACACGAGACGACCGATGCGGCCGAAGCCGTTGATGCCGATTTTTATGGACATAAGCTGCTACCTCCTAAAAATTTTTATCCGCCCCAATATTTTATTACATTTGGAAGGCTTTTACAAGCATTCCGTCAATATTTCAACCGATCTTCCCGCTCGCCCGGATCCGCTTCGGGATAGAACGGGCTTTTCGTCCGATCGACAAATTTTTTTTCGCTGCAAAACGCGTCCCTGAGCGAACCCGCGCAGGCCGCAAGCGGATCGTCCGTCTCCGGCGGGCGGTTCCCGGTCCCGGCGGAGGCCTCCCGTTCCCCGCGGTCCGGCGACGGATCCGGGCGCGGCCGCGTTTCGGCCGGCCTCAGCGGAGAACGCTCCAGCGCCCTCAAAAACGCGACGATGTAAAAGGCGAGCACGATATTCGCGAGATGCAGACCGATCGGGACGGCGCCCGGCGTCCGGCCCTCCGAAAAAAACTGCACGCAGCTCGGCACGCCGGTCGAAAGCGCGAGCAGCGCCGCGGGCAGGCCGACCACAACAATCATCTTTCCGCTTTTCGCGCTTTCGATGCCGGTGAACAGTTTCGCCTGCGTAAACAGGAATAAAAGCAAAAAGACAACCGTACATGTATGGTAGACGTTTTCGACCTGATTGACGACCGCCGAATAGGTGATGAACAGAAGCACCAGAAACAGGCACCCCCAGACCGGCGGGACCAGGGCGAGAAGCGGATGCCCGCCGATCACGCGCCCCCCCGTCGCCAGATCGTACGCCGTCGCCACCAGGACCGCCCCCGCGAAGATTCCGGCGACCGAAAAGATCCGGAAGAAAACAAGTCCTTCCGCAGCCGGAGCCGAACCGATCCCGACGACGGACTGGACCAGAACGAAAATCCCGGCCAGCGCGCCGAACGCCGCGGCGGCGACGGCACGGACCGGTTCGCCGCCCGCGCGGGCGGCGGAATCCCGCCAGCCGTAAAACGCCGTCAGCAGGATCCCGAGCGCAAGCGCGGCGGAAACGGCGCCGACCGTCCCCCCACCGTCCGTGTAAAACCCGCTCCGCGGGTCCAGATACCGCAGCACCGTGTAGATCCTGGCCGGCAGGACCAGGACCAGGGTCGCCGCAAATGCGAGCCACGCCCGTCTCATTTCAGTTTTCCTCCCAAAAAATCATTTTCTTTCGTCAAGCGGAACATAAGAAGCGTTTTTGGACAGGGAACGGTAGGCGGGACGCATGATCCTGCCGCACGTTTCGATTTCCTCGATGCGGTGCGCGCACCAGCCGGCAATGCGGGAAACGGCGAACAGCGGCGTGTAGAGGTCGTCCGGAATCCCCAGCATCTCGTAGACGAGGCCGGAATAAAAATCCACGTTCGCGCACATGACCTTCGGCTTTCCCGTCACCTTTGCAAAAACCCCCGGTGCGAGCCGTTCCACCCGTTCGAACAGATCGAATTTTTCCGTTATCCCGCGCTTTTCGGCAAGGCTGCGGGCCTGTTCCTTCAAAATGACCGCGCGCGGGTCGGACAGGGTGTAGACCGCGTGCCCGATGCCGTACAGCAGCCCGGAGCGGTCGCCCGTCTCCCCGCGGAGAATCTTTTCCAGATAGGCCGCGACCTCGTCGTCGTCCTTCCAGTCCCTCACGCTGTCCATCAGGCCGCCCATCATCGTCATCACGCGGTGGTTCGCGCCGCCGTGACGCGGTCCCTTGAGCGAACCGATCGCGGCGCTGATGGCCGAATAGATATCCGTCCCCGTCGAAGACAGCACGCGGGCCGTAAACGTGGAGTTGTTGCCGCCGCCGTGCTCCGCGTGGACCATCATGCAGATGTCCAGCAGCTTCGCTTCCTCGTCGGTGAACGAACGGTCCGGCCGGATCGCGTTCAGAATGGACTGCGCCGTCGACTGGCTCGGATCGAGCGGATGGAAATACATGCTCTGCTTGTCGAAATGCCTGCGCTTGACCTGATAGGCGTACGTCATGATGGTCGGCAGGCACGCGATGAGCTGGATCGCCTGGCGCATGTTGTTTTCCAAAGAGGGATTGTCCGGGTCGGCGTCGTAGGAATAAAGCGCCAGAACGGACCGGGCCAGCTTGTTCATCACGTTCCGCGAAGGGGCCTTGATGATCATGTCCTCCGCAAAATATTCCGGCAGCTCGCGGCAGTCGGCAAGCACTTCCCGAAACCGCAGGAGCTGCCTGCGGTTCGGCTGTCTGCCGAACAGCAGCAGCCACGCGACCTCCTCGAATCCAAAGCGGTTTTCCCGCACGCATCCGTCCACAATATCGTCCAGGTTGATCCCGCGGTAGGTCAGCCTGCCGACGTCCGGCACGCGCTCCCCGTCGTCGATCAGATATCCGTGAACGTTGCAGATCAGCGTCAGGCCCGCCATGACGCCCGTGCCGTCCGGGTTGCGCAGGCCGCGCTTTACCTGGTAAAGCTCAAAATTTTCCGGGGCGATCCGGTTGTTCGCCCTGAACTCGTTGCAGAGGGCTTCCAATTCGGGGCTGTTGGCTGCCAGACTGACTCCCGCCATAGCAAATATCCTTCTTTTCTCGTGAAATGGAAAAGCGCAGCCGCGGCCCCGTCACGGAAGCCGATGCGGCCGGCTGAAAGCGGATCGATTCTCCAACGCGAATATCTGTATTTTATCTCACGCGGCGGGCAAAGTCAAGTAATCCCGCCAAAGCGGCGGGCGTTTCCTGCATCCGTGTGCGCTTATTCCTTCATTTCAAGCCCCGGATTTCCGGATTCTCCGGATCCCTCGCGGGGATGATGAATCATTTGAAAACCCGGATTGTAAATTGCAGAAAAGCAAAGGAGGAAAATCAAAATGCGGCAGCGCAGGGGAGAACTCCTTCTCGGGCTGATCCTGTTCCTTTCGATGTTCCTGATCCCGTTCCTCGCGTTCGGACGCCCGGCGTCCGGAAAAACCGGGTCCTCCAGGCCGGACGGCGGAACGACCTCCGCCCTTTCGTTCCGAATCCTGGACACCGGGACGAAACGGGTCGTGACGGTGGAGGACCGGGACTTCGTCCGCGGCTCCGTCGCGGCGGAAATGTCCCCGGCCGCGCAGACGGAGGCGCTCAAGGCCCAGGCCGTCGCCTGCTACACCTATTACAGCCGCCTGCGCGAAGCGCGGCGGAAAGACCCGGATCCCTCGCTGAACGGCGCCGACTTTTCCGCCGACCTGAAAAGCGGCCAGGCCTACGCGACGGAGGAGCTCCGGAAAAAGCGGTGGGGCAGCCGCTACGACGAATACGCCAAAACGCTTTCCGCCGCCGTGGATCAGGTGTTCGGTCAGGTGCTGCGCAGCGGAAACGATCTGATCGAAGCGACGTTTTACGCGATTTCCTCGGGCAACACGGAAAACTCGGCCGACGTCTGGGGCGGAACGCGCCCGTACCTCGTTTCCGTCGCGAGCCCGGGGGACCGGTTCGCGGGCGGGTACCAGACCACCGTCGTGCTGCCGCAGGAGAAAATGAGGGAGCGCATCCTTTCCGCCGCTCCGGACGCGGATCTTTCCGGCGACCCCTCCGGCTGGGTCGGAACGGCCCGGCGCACGCCGGCGGGCTCGGTCAAAACGATCCTGCTCGGCGGGAAAAGCGTGACGGGCAGCCGGGCCCGCAGCGCGTTCGGTCTTCGTTCCGCCGATTTTTCGGTCGGTTTCTCCGGCGGAAATTTTACGTTCGTCGTCCGCGGCTACGGGCACAACGTCGGCATGAGCCAGACGGGGGCGCAGTACATGGCGAAGGAAGGCGCCGATTACCGGCAGATCCTCTCGTGGTATTATCCGAACACCGCCCTGGCCAGCCTTTGACGCGCGGGCCGGGACCGGATTCCCTGCCTCACGGCAAAAAGAAAGCCGCCTCTGCGGGGAGGCGGCTTTCTTTGAAAGGTTTTTTTACTCGATGACGGTCACGTTCGCGGCGCGAAGTTTGCCGTTGCGGGAATCCGTCTCAGTATCGTAGGTAACCTTCTGGCCTTCGGTCAGGGTTTTATACCCGTCCGACTGGATTGCGGAAAAATGCACGAAAACGTCGTCGCCGCCGTCATCGTTGGAAATAAAACCGTAACCTTTTTCCGCGTTGAACCATTTTACCGTGCCTTTATTCATAAAAAGCACCTCCTGACAACAAATAGTATGCCCTCCTGTGAAATGAAAAACTCACACCTTCGCAAATCATTAAACGTTCAATGACTTACATTAGATGTGAGTTACATTGGCACATTTAGACGACGGTTATAGTATAGCACGGGATTCCCGGATTGTCAATTTCCGGCGGCAATTTTTTTTCATTTTTCCAAAGTCCTGCCGCCCGGTTAAAACGGCGGATCCGGGAAAAGCTAAAGGACGGGAAAGGAGGATCCCTATGAAACTGAAAAGAGACCGGAAAAGCGACAGAAAGCCGGAACAGGAAAAGCCGGAACCGACGATCAAGCTGAAGGACGACGCCTCGTTTCTTGAGGACAGCACCGTTGCCTCCGCGAACGAATGCACCGGGCTGATGCCGTCCGCGCCGGCCACCGAGGACGAGGCGGAGGAATACCAGGACCTTTACGCGGTGCCGGCCCCTCCGCAGTGGCAGGACGACGGAAAAAAAGACACGAACGGCCCCCGCCCGCAGCAAAAACAATAAAACGGGACCCGATGCCCCGAAAGGCACCGGGTCCTTTCCGTCCGCCGCCGCGCAAAAACAAAAAGCAAGGCCGTCCCGGGCCAAACGGCCATGCGGGACAGCCTCTCGATCTACAAGCCGCTTCCTCAACGGAAGAAGCTCAAAACGCAGGAAAGGGTTATTTCATGCCTTCCTCATACTTCTGGATCATGTTCTTGACCATCTGGCCGCCGACGGAGCCGGCCTCTTTGGAAGTAAGGTCCCCGTTGTATCCCTGCTTCAGGTTCACACCGACTTCGGACGCGGCTTCCATCTTGAACTTTTCAAGGGCCGCACGGGCCTCCGGAACAACGTGTCTGTTTGCCATAACCAACACTCCTTATTTCATCTGAAATTCTTTTCCCTTGCGTTTGCTCTAATAGCTTGCGTCGCGCGCCCCGGTTTATGACTGACAATTTTTTGCAGACTCATTCGAAAATCAAACGGTATACCCGTCGCGCGAATCGATCCCCGCGATCAGAAGGGCGGCGCAGACCATCAGGAGCTGATGGGGGCTGCGCGGCTCGGTGAATTTCACCGGAAAATCGCGCGGTTCCAGCGTTTTGCCGTCCAGCGTTTCGAGGGTCCGCTGCAGACTGAGCGCCGCGGAGCTTTCCTCCAGCGCCGCGACGCTCAGCGTGTCCTTCGGGCCGGTCCCGCAGGTCACCGCCGCATTTCCCGAAGCCTTGACGAGCGCGGCCGCCCGGCGGTTCTTCTCCTCCATCACGCACAGAAACCCCGGAGGGATGCGGACGGGCTTTTGCGCGGGGACGCGGTTGCGGAACAGGATGATCCCGTCTTTCAGCCCGATCTCCGGCAATTTTTCAGATTCGTAAAGCTGGAATTCCTGAAACGGGCCGCTTTCGAAAACGCGGCCCGGACCGGCGTAGCGAAAACCGCCGTACCGCTCCAGCGCGGAAAAGAGCGCCGCGGAAACGGAGGTGTCCGCCGGATTTCCACATAAAATGAGATTTGTCATCGAAACGCTCCGTGATTCAGATTTCTGAAAACAGTATGCTCCGGACACACGGATTTATGTAGCGCCGGACCGCCCTGTCGTTCCGGGCGGTCCTGATGAAAAATGTCCGCCGGCCGGAAAGCCTGCGGACATCATGTTTGCGAAAAGCCTCAGCCGGATCAATCCAAAGGGCCCATGTCGTTTTCGATCAAATGAATCAAATAAGCGTTCAGGCTCATGCCGAGGGATTCGGCTCTGGCTTTGATTTTGTCTTTTCGGCCGCGCTGTACTCTGAAGATGATATCGTCCAGCTTCATCAGGTACTTTTTGTTCGCCCGGTTCCGCGCTTCGTTCATCATCACCACCACCTCCCCTTCCGTTTTCATTATCGGCAGTCCGGCAAAATAATTAATATTTACTTACGAAATCACATCGAAAACCGGAAATTTCCGGTCCGCGGCTCGCTCCGGACCGTGCGCGTGCTTCGATAAAAAAGCGTTTCACGCGCGTGTTCCCCCACATCCCCGCAAAAACCGACCCCGCCGGCCGGGAAGGCCGTCGGGGCGTCTTTCTTTTCAGATGCGGTTTTCCGCGGCCGGAAAGCCGCCCCTAACGTTTCGCCCGCTGGTTCGGGATCTGCATCCCGGCCGCGTCGACGGTGTAGTTGTCCCTGAGGATGAGCTGGGAAACCGGCACGATCGAATACCCCTGCGACTGGAGCGTCTTAAGGACCGTCGGCAGCGCGGCCGGCGTGTTTTTCGCGCCGTTGTGGAACAGCACGATCGAGCCGGGCTTTACCTTCGAGACGACCCGCTCCGCGATCTGCTGCGGCGTCGGATTTTTCCAGTCGAGAGAATC
>ENA-UOOI01003070-UOOI01003070.1-fermentation-metagenome-genome-assembly--contig:-NODE-3070-length-13189-cov-52.351074_pt1 | contig 13189 bp, 16 predicted proteins | sample MGYA00245779_ERZ724027 | MGnify/ENA primary metagenome ERZ724027 (study PRJEB28704, sample SAMN03018318) | fermentation metagenome | biome: anthropogenic terrestrial biome; feature: soil... | reverse complement strand
GAACGCTAGCCTGTCACGCTAGAGGTCGACGGTTCGATCCCGTTCCGAGTCGCCAAATTTGCCTCTGTAGCTCAGTCGGTAGAGCAGGGGACTGAAAATCCCCGTGTCGATGGTTCGATTCCGTCCGGAGGCACCAAATTAAGCGGATGTAGCTCATCCGGTAGAGCGCCACCTTGCCAAGGTGGAGGTAGCGAGTTCGAGCCTCGTCGTCCGCTCCAAATTCCCGGAAGACAATGCTTTTTTGAAGCGTTGTTTTTTCGGGATAATGGCGTCATAGCCAAGTGGTAAGGCAAGGGTCTGCAAAACCCTGATTCCCCAGTTCAAATCTGGGTGACGCCTCCAGCATGATCATAATAATCACCGATACACTGTAAATGCAGTGTATCGGTGATTATTGGTTTACCGGCATAATTCATGAATCATCGCTTTATGCTGCCGAGAATTGCTCACTCAACTGTTGTCCTCTATAAGCCGTTATAAATCATCAGTTTATGCCTATCGATGGCTCCTAATGGTCTCAGGCATAGAGCAATTTCTTTCCGCTTTTATTTTATGCCATGCTTGTTTTCCCACATCTTTTTCAGAGGTTTTTGCTGACCAGCGGCGAAATCATATTCTCTACTTTATAATAATTTTGCCTCCGAAAAGCCCGCAGAACTTAATCTTTGGGCTTTTCGTTATATTGCGGACTGTAAATTCTGTTTTCATTTGTCTTTTTTTGTCTCATTTGACTTTCTTTCCGCCAAATGTTAAACTGATCACAAAGACGATTCCGAAGAGGGAAGAGGGGCGTGAACGGTATGCATGAACTGCCTGTTGTCCTTGATCTGCTGCGCGTGATGGATGAGGAAACCAAAAAGCGCGGCCTGCACAAGGTAAGCCGTATCCGCCTTGTGATCGGCGAGCTTTCCTCCATCATAGACGAATCGGTGCAGATGTATTTTGAGATTGCAGCGAAGGACAGCGTCTGTGCGAATGCCGCGCTGGAATTCGAGCACCGCCCCGCCGTTTTGAAATGTCTGAAATGCGGAAAAGAATTCCCGCATGAAAAAAGCTTTTCCTGCCCGGACTGCGGCGGAGACGCCACACTGGTAAAGGGGACGGGACGGGAATTTTATATCGAATCCTTCGACGGGGAATAAAAAACATAGAAAGGTGAAATTCCATGGAAGTTATTTTGATGAAAGAGCTGCTGGAAGCAAACGACAAGCTGGCCGAAGAGAACCGCGCCTATTTTTCCAGCCGCCATATCCTGGCGGTCAACCTGATGGGGGCGCCCGGCTCCGGAAAAACGACTTTGATTTCCGCAGTTGCCAGGGAACTGCCCGATCTTCGCATCGGGGTGATCGAGGGCGATATCGCCTCCTCCATCGACGCTGAAAATCTGGAAAAGCAGGGCATCCGCTCTTCCCAGATCAACACCTGCGGGGAATGCCATCTGGATTCCCATGTCATCCGCGAAGGCGCGGATCAGCTCAATATGAAGGATGCGATCGTCTTTATCGAAAATGTCGGGAACCTGATCTGCCCGGCGGAATTCGACCTGGGCGAATCGGTGCGCCTGCTTGCCGCCAGCGTTCCGGAAGGGGACGACAAGCCGTTCAAATACGTCCCGATGTTCAGCTATATCGACGCCGTGGCGCTGACCAAATGTGATTTGAAAGACGCCGTGGGCTTCGATACCCGGAACTTTCTGAAAGGGCTCAGAGCCGTTTCCAAGGCCCCTGTTTTTGAGGTCAGCCTGAAAAAGGGGGCCGCGCCCAGCGGTGCGGCCGAAGTTGCAGCGTATCTGAAAAAGAAATATGAGGAAATAAAATAATCCGGTTTTTTCCGCTCCCGCGTCCGCTGTCTGTGCTGAAAGGCACAGTTTTGTACGGCTGCGGGATTTTTTATGCTTTTTTGTTCCGTCACAGCATATACTTTTTTCGAGGTGATGGTTTTGAAAAAGTATAAGATTCTGACGCTGGTGCTGATCCTTTGCTGTCTGGCCTTTGCCAAGCTGACCTACCTGTCGTTTGAGCGGATCGACAAAATGGTCTCCGCGCTGGGCGGGGAGCGTATGCCGACGATCGTTCTCGACGCCGGTCACGGCGGCGAGGATGGCGGCGCGGTCAGCAAATCCGGCGTCGTGGAAAAAGATATCAACCTTGCGATCAGCCTCGACCTGCAGAAGATGCTTCAGCTCGCCGGGTTCCCGGTCGTCATGATCCGGGAAAGCGACGTTTCCGTGGGCGACAACACCCTGGACACGGTGAAGGCGAGAAAAACCTCGGATCTGCACAACCGGCTGAAGATCGTCGAAGAACAGGGCGACTGCATCTTCATCAGCATCCATCAGAACCATTTTACCAACAGCAAATATTACGGCTCCCAGATCTTCTACTCCTCTTCCAATCCGGAAAGCGCGGTCCTTGCCCAGAAAACACAGGAAACCATCGCGGGGCTGCTGCAGCCGGACAACAAGCGGGAAATCAAGCCCGCCACAAATTCCATTTACCTTCTGTGGAACGCCAAGGTTCCCGCGATGATCGTGGAATGCGGCTTCCTCTCCAACGAGAGCGAAACGAAAAAGCTGAGCCGGCCGGATTATCAAAAACAGATGGCGTTCGCCATCTGCCAGGGATTCCTCCGCTACTGGAACTCCGGTACCGATCCTTCGCCTGCTCCGGCCGAAAGCGGAATATAAATGAGAATTGCAGTCTTTCTTCGGGAGGTTTATAATAGAGTTTGACGGGTCGGCCGCACAGCGGATGATCTGCCTCAAGCTTTTGATTTCGGGACATTGCAGCAATTCGACTTATGATTGCGAACCCGGAGTCGTTTCCTTAAGCAAGTTTTATCAGAACGGGACGTGAAAAAATGGCATCAAAAAGCAAAACCGTGTTCGTCTGCTCCCAGTGCGGATTCGAATCCGCCAAATGGTATGGCAGATGTCCCTCGTGCGGGGAATGGAACTGCATGAACGAGGAGGTGCGCGAGCCGGCCGCAAAGACCTCTTCCGCGCATTACCCCCGCAGCGCGTCATCCGTTCCGGTCGCCATCAACGAAATCGACACCACGGACGAACAGCGTTATCATACGGGCCTTTCGGAACTCGACAGGGTACTCGGCGGCGGAATCGTCCGAGGCTCCCTCGTCCTGATCAGCGGGGACCCCGGAATCGGGAAATCGACGATTCTGCTTCAGATCTGTGAGTATCTTGGGAAAACGCTTCAGATTCTGTATGTATCGGGGGAAGAATCCAGGCGGCAGATCAAGCTGAGGGCTTCCCGGCTGGGCGTGAACAGCGGGAACCTTTATATCCTGACTGAAACCGATATTCAGTTCGTCACCGAGCAGATTCGCGAAACGAAGCCGGATCTGGTGATGATCGACTCGATTCAGACCATGAACCACACCGACCTGAATTCTTCCCCGGGCAGCGTCACGCAGGTCAGGGAGTGCACCAACACGGTGATGCGGACCGCAAAAGCGCTGGATATCCCGATTTTGATCGTCGGCCATGTCAACAAGGACGGCGCGGTGGCCGGGCCGAAGGTGCTGGAGCACATCGTCGACGCGGTGCTCTATTTTGAAGGGGACCGGCAGATGTCCTATCGGATTCTGCGGGCCGTGAAAAACCGATACGGCTCCACCAACGAAATCGGCGTGTTCGACATGGGAGAAAGCGGCCTGACGCAGGTGGACAATCCCTCTCTGGCGCTTTTATCGGGCCGCCCGAAAAACGTATCGGGGACGTGCGTGACCTGCGTGATGGAGGGCACAAGGCCCATTCTGGCAGAGGTGCAGGGACTTGCCACAACCACGGGCTTCGGCACCCCGAGAAGAATGTCCACCGGCTTCGACTACAACCGGATGTCCCTGATCCTTGCGGTGCTGGAAAAACGCGCCGGCTACTATTTTTCCAATCTGGATGCCTATGTCAACATCGTGGGCGGGCTGAAGCTGGACGAGCCCGCCGCGGATCTCGCCGTGGCCATATCGCTGATTTCCAGCCTGAAGGATGTCCCGGTCGGCGAAAAGGCCATCGTGTTCGGGGAAATAGGGCTGACCGGGGAGCTTCGCTCTGTTTCTCACATCAATGCCAGAATTTCGGAAGCACAGCATCTTGGGTTTCAAAAATGTATTCTGCCGTATTACAGCCTGAAACAGGTCAATTCCAATTTTGACGCGATCGACCTGATCGGCGTCAGGAACATCAGGGAAGCCTTTGAGGCGGCGGTTGGCTGACCGCTTTTCCGGAAGGACGCCTTGCCTGGCCTTTTTTTCCCGAAACGCGGATCTGATGGACGCATCCCTGCCCCGTGTAATTGGTGATCACCGCGGGCGTCTCCAAAGAGCAGTAGCCGTCGCGCTGGTAAACGCAGTCTTCGTCGCATTGAATTAAATTCATAAGTTCTCACCCCGAAAATATTTTTTGATAACATCCTGAAATTATTCATGTAAAACTTCGGGGTTCCGATTAATAATTTCCATTTCCCCATCACAAAATAAGGACGGGGGGATGAGAATGAAAAAATATGTAATGCTTTTCACCTTTACAATTATAAGCGCCATCATGATTGTCACAGTGGGAAATTTTTACAAGCAGTCCTTGATTCAGGTGTCGCTGATAAAGGTATCTCCCATTACAGCAGAGAACTCCATCAGCTGCAACAACGGCAGGGTGGAGCGGGCCCAGACGAAGAACGTGTACGCCCCCGTGAAAGCCGTGATCAAAGAGGTTTCCGTAAAGCCGGGGGATAAGGTGCGGCGCGGCCAGACCCTGATGACCATCCTGCCGGTTCAGGAATCGGATGCTTCGTCCGGGCAGTCCTATCAAACATACCAGGATCTGCTGGATTCCTATGAAGGGGCAGCCGGCGGATTTTCTTCGGGGATTCCGTCTTCTCTTTTTCCATCTTCTTCCGCCGCGGAAAAACCGTCCGGGGAGACCGAACAGAAAATCACCTCTCCATCCGACGGGACGGTCACTTCCGTCTTTTTTGGGGAGCAGGAATATGCGGACCCCGGAAAGCCGGTGATCGCGATCGCGGTATCGTCCGAAATCCAGGTGCGCCTTTCCGTGAACGAAACGCAGATCTCCGATATCAAAATCGGGCAGAAGGCCGTGGTTACGGGGGCGGGCTTCAAAAACGCCTATCCCGGAAAAGTGACTTACATCTCTTCGGAAGCCCAGCAGCTTTATACTTCGACAGGGCAGGAAACCGTCGTGGAAGTGCTGGTGAATATCGAAAATCCCGGCGCGGACATCAAACCCGGCTTCACCGCAAAAGCAAAGATCATCCTGTCGGAAAGCAGCGACGTTCTCGTTGCCCCCTACGAGGCCGTAAGGGCCGACGAATCGGGGCGGGAGTACGTTTTTAAGCTGGAAGGGAAAAAGGCGGTGAAAACGCCCGTCGTGACAAAAGAGGAATTCGAAACGGGATTCGAAATCGTCTCCGGCCTTCGCAAAGGCGATGAAATCGTCGCGAATCCGGATGTCGTTTCGGACGGCGCGTTCGTCATTCCGCAGCGGAATCAAGAGGTGGCCGTCAATGGGTGATCTTTTCCGTTCCGCTTTTAAAAACCTGGGCAGAAAAAGGGTGCGGACATCCCTGACGATGCTGGGAATCTCCATCGGCGTCGCTTCCGTCATCCTCATCGGCAACATCAGCCAGTGCGGGACGGATGCCCTGACCACCGAAATGGACAGCCTGGGCCTGAGCGGGCTTTCCATCAGCGCGGCGCCCGGCAACACCGGCGTTCTGCTGTCCGGGACGGATCTTGACCTGGTGCGCAGATCGTCGAGCGTCGAGCAGGCAATGCCGCTGATGATGCAGACGACGGATATGAAAACGAAGCGCGTCAGCAGCAAGGCTCTTCTTTGGGGGATCGATTCGGACGCCAGCCGCATCATTTCGCTGAACGTGCTGTTCGGGCGCTCCATCAGCAGCATGGATGTCAAGTCTTCCTCAAACGTTTGTTTGGTGGATGAAAACTTCTCCAAAAGCGCCTATGGCCGCAGCAATATCATCGGAAAGAACGTGTCCATCCTCTGCGCGGGGATCCTTGAGGATTTTCAGGTCGTCGGCGTCGTCAAAACCGGCAGCGGGCTTCTTCAGAACCTGATCGGCGACTATATTCCGACCTTTGTCTACATCCCTTATACCACGATGCAGGATGTCCTCGGCAAAGACTATTTCGATCAAATCGCCGTAAAGGTAAAGCCGGGGACAAATGTCGACGCCGCAGGCGCCAGTCTGACCAGCAGCCTGGACCGCAGCAACAGCATTGCAAACGGATTCGTGTCGAACAACCTGGTCAAGCAAAAAGACGGGCTGACCAATATTCTCGGGATGATCACGCTGATCCTTTCCGCGGTAGGGGCGATTTCCCTGCTGGTGGCCAGCCTCAGCATCATGACGGTCATGCTGGTCTCCGTGAACGAGCGGACAAGGGAGATCGGCATCAAAAAATCGATCGGGGCAAGGCGCCGGGATATCCTGTTCGAGTTTTTGCTGGAAGCGCTGCTGATCACCGTGATCGGCTCGGTCATCGGCGTCGCGGCGGGGTACGGCCTGTCCTTTCTGGGAGCCATTTACCTGCACGTCACCCTGGGGCTGCGGTGGGATATTATGATTCTCACCGTGGGGTTCGCTTTGCTGACCGGCGTCGTGTTTGGGGTTTATCCAGCGTTCAAGGCTTCCAATTTAAAGCCGGTGGACGCGCTCAGAATGGAATAAAGGGGAGAAAGTCTCTATGGCGGAACGGTTTCTGGAAATTCCGAACCTGCCTTCGGGAGCCGTGACGCTGGCCGCCGTGTCCTGCGCGCATCCGCAGATCATCCGCGGGCTGGAACGGCTGGGGATCGAGGCCGTCCCGGTCTCCGCCTGTGAAGGCCTTCCGCTGCCGGTCCGGACTCATGCGGACATGATCTGCATCCATCTGGGCGGTTCGGACATGATCGTTGCCCGTCGGAAAAAAGATCTTGTCGAAGCATTGAAAAGGAACGGTTTCCACATCGTGGAAACTCAAAGAACGCTTGGCGGAACTTACCCGCAGGACTGCCTGCTGAACGCCGTTCTCCTTAGAAAACATTTGTTCGCAAAAACAGACGGATTGGACCCGGAGCTGATTTCGGCGTGCCGGACAAAAGGACTGGAAATCACGGATGTCCGCCAGGGCTACGCGAAATGCTCCACGGCCGTGATCGGCGGCAACGAATGGATCACGGCCGATCCGGCAATCGCGCGGGCCGCACGGTCGGCCGGCGTAGACGTCCTGCAAATCCGGCCCGGGCATATCGAATTAGCTGGATACGGCTACGGATTTATCGGCGGATGCTGTGGCTGTATTTCCAAAGACGTTGTCGCATTTACGGGAAAACTGGATTCTCATCCGGATGGCTTCGCCATCCGTTCGTTTCTGGAGCGGATAGGGAAAAGGGCTCTGGAGCTTTCGAACGGGCCGCTGATCGATGTCGGCGGAATTCTGCCGCTGAAAGAAAAAGATTGACAGGAGCCTTTTTTTCATATATAATTATACAAAATGAATATTTTGTATAATTCAGGGCAAAGGTCGCCCTGAATTTTCGCTTCGCAAACAAAATATGCGTTTTGCCTGATCGCCCTATCCCGCTACTCCTTTCGTAGGATTCGCCGGGCAATTTCATCATAGCGCACAATACCAGATTTTGTCAATCACTTTTTTCCGGTCTTGCGGCGGGTCAATTCGTCGGCCATCGCATAAAGCACGGTCACAGCCTCATCGGTATGGTTCAGCAATTCGCGGACGCGCCGCAAGCTCCCCGTGCGCTTGTAGGCGTTCACGGCGTAAATCTTCCGCGCACTGTGCGGGCTGATCTGACAGCCGTGCAACCGAAACAGCTTTGCCGCGCGCTTCAAATCCTTGTAAACCGCCTGCCTTGTGCGCGGTTTCCGGTAGCTTTCGCGCCCTTCAAACACATAAATCTTCCCGGATTGCGCGATCAGACGGTCCAGCAGCGCGCAGGGCAGCCGAACGCGCCTCGTTTTGCCTGTTTTGAGCTCCCGCACAGTAAAACGCTCCTGAAGCCTGTCAGAACGCAGATTCAGCACGTCCGATATGCGCAAACCGGTACAGGCGGACACCTCACAGGCCAGCCTGTTTGGCGGGGTCAGCGCCGCCAGTAGGTGCTCAAATTCGTTGATTTCCAGCCAGTCAGCCCGCATTTTTTTCACCACTCACCTTTCCTTAAAATGTCAACTAAGAATTAAAAATAGAATCCCGGCGGGAAAAACCCGCGCCGGGCGCGTCAATCTTCGTGGCGGGAAAGATACTCGCGCTCATCGTCGAACGCGGCGGGCGAAGAAGCCTGTAAGGCCGATAGAAAGTCTCCGGCTTTCGAAGCGTCGTTGAGCTTTCGCAGCCCGTCAAGGGCGCGGAAGCGGTCGTAAAAGCTAAGTTCGAAACCGCCCGCGCTGGTGTAGCGGATCGTGCTCACATTCCGCAGGTCGAGCCCGTCGATCGCGGCGGGGTCGGGCATCGCCTTTCCGACTTCCAGCAGCAGCTTCACCGCGTCGGTCACATCGCCGTAAGCCAGCAGTTCCAACATCTTTTTTTCGTTCATTTTTCTTGTCATTTCGTCCCCCTTATCCCAGCGCGGGCCAGTCGCCGAAATAATCCGGCATGGTCCGGCTGACTGTCATCAGATCGTTCAGCGCGCCAAAAATCGTATGCCCGGCCCCCTCGGCGACCGTGCCGTCCTCAAAGCAGACGATCAATCGCACGCCGCAGCCCGTCACAGGCTCGCCGCAGAGGTAGCTCAACAGCACCTCGCGCACCCGCCGCCTACAGGCGCTTACCACATACAACACAAGCTCGCTGCTCATTTCAGCACCCCCCGCGCAAGGCCGGAATACCGCAGCACGCGCCGCAGCCGGTCGCATGCCTTGTAAACGTGCCGTGCGGCGACGGCTTCCGTGATTCCCATCTGCGCCCCGGCCTGTTTCAGCGTCATGCCGCCGTAGAAATACAGGGACACGGCTTCCCGCTGCCGGTCGGTGAGCTCGTGCTTCACGGCGTATCGCACGAGCTCAATCCGCCGCTGATGTTCCTGCCGGGCTTCCTCGGGGTCGCCGGGCAGCGGGTTGCTGATGCCGATGCGGTTTTCCAGCCCGCAGGCGTCAAGACTGACCAGCTTATGTCTCATCGCGTGCGTCCCCCTCTCCAACAGAGTTCCTTCCCGACGGTGCGGAGCTCGTACATCATGCAGCGCAGTGTGATTTCCCGCTGCTTCGCTTGCAGCCGTTTGTCGCCGTATTTCGGCAGTTTTGGCAGCCCGGCCACGCGGCGGCGAATTTCCTCCGCTTCCCGCAGGTATTCCAGCCCCAGCTGCAAATCGTTCATGATGCGTCGCCTGCTTCCCCGGAATCTGCAACGTCCAGAATTTCCTGAAAGGTCAGCTGGACGCCCAGGCCAAGCGTTTGCAGCCGTTCCAGCGTCATCAGTTCCACCGGCTCGCGGAATGATCGAATCCAGTCCAGCGCTGCGCCGTAGCTGTCGAACGCGCCCCAGCGGAACACATAGCCATCACGGTTCAGCCAGAAGAGGGCCCAGCGCTTCCCCTCGGGGTGCAGGGCCAGCCTTACGGTTTTCGGGTTCTTCTTTTTCATCGTCTTTCACCTCATGATAATGCCCGTAGGCAAAATAGAATTTGCGGGTCGCGCCCCCGGTCAGGGCGGCTTCCTCGTCGTTGTTCAAGTCGATGCGGAGCTCGCGCGCCGCCTGCGCGATGCAGCCGTAAAGCTGCAACAGGCGGCGACCGCGCAGCGCCCGGTGCAGCACGGGCAGAACGCGCCGATAACCGTCAAGGTCAAGCTCCATGTGAAAAGGTTTCACGGCGTATTTCGCGACTTCCGCAACGGCGTTGTTGCGTTCGCCCTCGCGAATCCGGGCCATGTACACCTGAAACAGGGTAAGCCGGTCAAGGTCATAAAGCGGCGCGGCGTAGCCGGTCCATAGCAGCCGCATCAGGTCACGGCTGACGTAGTCGCGCCCGGTGAAATACGACGGCCTGACGGCGACAAGGCAATGCAGGTGCGGGTGATAGTCGTCGCGCTCCCGGTTGTAGGTCACTTCCAGCGCCCGCAGCACGCCGCGAAACGCCCGCTTGAAATGACAGTGCCGGGCAAGCTGATCGCCCTTCGGATACAGCCGATCGGAGAACAGCGCGGAGGATCGGCGGAACAGGAATCCGATCTGCTCATACAGGTCGGCGGCCTTGCAGTTTGGGATCGTCAGCACCAGATGAAGGTAGGCGTAGCCGTCCGGTTCCAGCCGATCGAGAATTTTCTGCGTCTGCCCGTACACGCGCAGCGAACGCCGCCATTGGCACAGCGGGCACAGGCGTTCCCGGCACAGGTTTGACGCGACGAGAATCCCGTCGCCGTCGAGCTCAAGGTAAGTACCGCAGTTCTCTAAGGAAATTTCTTTTTTAGAAAATTCTGGGATCTCTGCCATCGCGGAAGCAACGAGGGCGGCATAGGCTTTGTGCTGCTCAAAGGAACCGAGCAAAGCCTTGAAATCCGGGTCGCCACTATACACGTGGCCATTGCATTTTTTCAAGCCAGATGCGGGTTTGGCGGTGTTTTCCATGCGAAGAGATGTTTCTATAGTATCAAGATAAGGACGCGCGCACGCGCGCGGAGGGGGCCGGAAGCCGCCGGGAAGCCGGTTTGCGGCCAAGGTCGGGCCGCAAACAGCCGCTACCGAAGCGCGCGGGGGTCGGGCCCCCGTCGAGGGCGGGCCGGTTCCCCGCCGCCCTCGCGCAGCCTTCCCGGCGCGGGCGGGTGGAGTGGTAGAACAGGGGGCGCTCCCCCGCCCGCCCGCGCCGCGCCCGGTCCGTGCAAGCACGGCCCAGGCACGACGCATTTTCGGTGCCGGGCCATGTGTCTCCGCGGCGCAACGCCGCGCTGCGGCCTTGCGCCGCTCCGCACGGTCCTCTCCTCCGCTTCGGCTGGCGCGCCCCCCCGGGGGATAGCACAGACCGGCGTCCGGCGCAAGGGCTAAAGCCGCCTTCGGCGGGGCGCAAAGGGCGCGCCCCCTTGCCCCGGCCCCCGGTCTGTGCTGCGGGGAAGGTTCGGCGCGCGTCCCTCCGGGCCGCGCGCCTGTCGCTGCCCCCGGGTCCCCCCCGGCCAGCCCCCCTTCGGGGGGTTCCCTCGCTCCGTCGCCCCCGGGCGGGGCGCACGGCCCCGGCAAGCCGGGGCCTTTGGGAAATCTCGCGCCGTTCCGCCCGGGGGGAGTTCCGCGCCCTGCGGGGCGCGGTTCCCGGCCAAAAGCGGCAGCACAGGGGAAAAGCCGGGCGCGGTTCGGCGGCCTGCGGGCCGGGTCCGGCAGCCGGTCCCAATCCCGCGGCGCGGCCCGGCGCAAGCGCCGGACGCTAACCCCGAAAACGCCTTAGGGCGTTCTGCCGCCCTCCGCCGGCAGCCGTGGCCGCCTTGCCCTCTCCCAGTGTAACATCTGGTCAAGGGTGGCGGGCAAAGCCCGCCCCCGCCCCGATGGGGCGGCTTCGCCCTTGACTTTCAGATGTTCCTCTGTCCGTGGGCAAAGCGCCCGGAAAGGAGAGAACAAAAATGACGTCGGAAACCGCAAAGGCCTTGCACAGGGAACGAAAGATCACACTCGCTGTCATCGAGCGCGATCAGCAGAAAATTGACCGGCAGTTTGAAACCACACAGGAGGAGTTCATGCGCTGGGCGCTGCTCAACCAGTGGAAGGCGCTGGAAAAAATCAAGCAGCAGATTCAGCGCAGCCCCGATTACCGCAAGGCCGCGCAAAGCGCCTACCAGTCGCATTTCTTCCCGCGTTTCAACCCGGAAAAAGCCGAAAAAGCATAGAAAAAGCCCGGCGGTTAACCGCCGGGCGATCAGGCAGAACTTCGTGAATATTTTGTATAATTCAGGGCAGGATGCAAGTTCTCGTTCGGTAAGTTTTTAGAAACTCCGCTTTTTTTGAAAGCTTTGAAAATCCAGCTCTGCAAATGATTTAACCCGTTTAAGGGTTTGTTCAGAAATTGGGTGAATGAAATGAAACAGGAATTGCTGCAGGAATCCCCCGCGATTGTTCGGGAATTCCTCGGATACCTTGGGACCATCAAAGGAAAATCCCCGAAAACCGTGGAAGAATACTATTTAGACCTGCGTACCTTTTTCCGGTATATGAAAAAAAGCCGGGGCCTGGTTCCGAAATCCACGCCGTTTGAGGAAATCACGATTCAGGATGTGGATCTCGATCTGGTCAAAAGCATCACGCTGGAAGACGTTTTCGAATATATGAACTATCTGAATACGGAGCGCCACAACAAAGCCGCCACCAGAGCGCGCAAGGTTTCCAGCCTGAGGTCCTTTTATAAGTACCTGACCAATAAGGCCAACAAGCTGAAAACCAACCCGCTTCTGGAGCTGGAAACCCCGAAGCTGCGCAAGTCGCTGCCCAAATATCTCACGCTGGAACAAAGCATCGATCTGCTCAATGCCGTGGATGGGCCGGACCGCGAGCGGGATTACTGTATTCTGACGCTGTTTTTAAACTGCGGCATGCGCCTTTCAGAGCTTGTGGGAATCAACCTGAACGATATCAGGCATCACGATTCCACACTGCGGATCGTCGGCAAAGGAAACAAAGAGCGCATCGTATACTTAAACGCGGCCTGCCTGGATGCGATCGACCGGTATCTCACGGTGCGGCCCCGCGACGGCCTGATCGACCGGGACGCCTTGTTTATCAGCCGGCAGAGAAAGCGGATCAGCCCGAAGACCGTACAGCACCTCGTCAAAAAATATCTGGCTAAAATCGAATTCGGCGGTCCGGGATATTCGGTTCATAAGCTGCGCCATACCGCCGCGACGCTGATGTACCAGCACGGCCACGTGGATATCCGGGTGCTCAAGGATATCCTTGGCCATGAAAACCTCGGCACGACGGAAATATACACCCACCTTTCCAGCCGGCAGATGCAGGACGCGGCAAACGCGAATCCGCTGTCGAAAATCCATCCCCGACAAAGCACAGTCACGGCCGGGAAGATCAAAAAGATCAAAACAAAAAAAGGAACCGAGGAATAACGGTTCCTTTTTTTGTTTGCTTAGCTTGTTAAAAATTTATCCAATGGGATTCAGCGGTCTTTGAAGACCGTTCCGTCGCCGTCGCCGTCTGCGGAGTCTCCGGA
>ENA-UOOI01003069-UOOI01003069.1-fermentation-metagenome-genome-assembly--contig:-NODE-3069-length-13191-cov-3.219245_pt1 | contig 13191 bp, 15 predicted proteins | sample MGYA00245779_ERZ724027 | MGnify/ENA primary metagenome ERZ724027 (study PRJEB28704, sample SAMN03018318) | fermentation metagenome | biome: anthropogenic terrestrial biome; feature: soil; material... | reverse complement strand
GTCAGCCGCCTGGCGATGACGTAGCCGATGCCCTGCGCCGTCACTGTGTGGAGGGCTTCCGAGAGCGCCTGCACCCACGGTTCTTTATTCAGCGCTTCTGGGAGCCCGTCGGTCAGACGGGCATCGGTCAGCTTAATCATTCTCAAGGCCTCCGTAAGTTACAGCCTGCGTGCCGAGGGCCGGAATCTGGGTCTCCTCTATCGCCTGATAGGTCGGGGCGGTGATTTCCGCGCGCTTCGCACCGGCCGCGACAATCCGATGTGTAAGTTCAGATGGGTTGATGTCGCGGCCGATTTTGCGCTGCCAGGCGATGTAATCTGCGACCGCCTCGCCGACCGCGCTCTGAATGGTGCCTGCTTTGGAGGAATCGTCCGAATTGATGTAATAGGTAAGGCCGATGTTGTAGGGAACTTCCGCCGGCGCAAAACACTTGACGACATCCGTCAGCGGCCGGATGTCGTCGGCACTCAGAAAGGCCTGAAGCCCGGACAGCACGTCGGCGCCGGGAATCTGCCCTCCGGTGAGGACGCAGTAAATGTCGACCTCGTTGCCCTCGGGGCTTGTGACGAGGACGTCGTCGATATCCGGCCGATACTGTTTGGCCCAGTATTCATAGGCCTTGACCGGCCCGGCGACGCTGAAAGACGCAGGCGCCTCATAAATGCGCTTGGTCAGTGCTTCGTCGCTTTCTTCGTCGGCCCCTCCTCCGGTCTCGCCAGTGTTGGAAACGGTCGCCATGTACGCGATCGGGTCGACGAGCGTATCGATGGTGCCCGCCGGGATTCCGTTTGCCGCTTCGCCTGCCGTTTGGCAGGTACCGGGAACGTCGACCGTCGTTTCGCTCGCGGGGATTTCAGCATATTCGTCGGTCGCAAAGTAAAATCCGCTGTCCCCGGTAATGCGGGTACCGACCGGGATCCCAATAGCGCCGGGCTGAGGCGCGCTGAGCGTGAAGCGGAAGGTCGTCTTCGCGGCAGCCGCCGGCCGGCGTGTGATTTTTTTCATCAGCGCGAGATTATCAAGATAGCTGCCATAGGCATATTTGAGCAGATCCTGCTTCCCGGCACGGTCTGCGAGCTGATAAATCTGGTAGAGCGGCGAAACGAGCGCCTTGAGGATAATAACCGCGACGTCCGTGTCCGCCATCGTCGGTTTCTGCCCCGTTGCCGCCTGGTATGCCACTTCATAGGATGATTTCAGCATCGCGTCGAGGTCGTCGATGGTCGTATTGTCAATAAAGGAAACGTCCGGGATGTTCGCAAATTCCGCGATGTCAGACATATTCAATCGCCGCCTTTCCCCGCATCCGCCCGGTCAATGGGTCTCGCGTCCAGGAAACGCCGGAAACCGCCACCCTGGGCTCATATCTTTCGGTTTTCTCGATCACTTCGGCCGAGAGCATCGCCTTAGCTGTCTCGAGCGGCATATCGACCGCTGCCCAGTCGATTCCGAAGTCTCGGTCCATTGAAAGCTCTCCCGCCCTGGTGCTGTAAAGCAGGTTCAGGCCGTTCAGGATGGCCTCCCGTTCGTCGGCCGGAGGTGCTTGGCTGATTTCTTGGATTTCAATTGCTCCCGCGCTCACCTTTTTATCGCCTCCTATGCGTATTCCTCAAACGTGCAGCTGACCGAGGCGGACCAGAGTTCTCCGCCCCGGTAGACCGCACCCCATTCGTCCGACAGCTCGGTAAGGCGCATCGGATTTCTTGCGAGCGGCCGACCGCCGATAATAAGCCGATAAGCCCGGCTCTTTTCGGCGATTGACCGAAGCTGTTCTATTTCGTCACGCGGGCGCACGCCGAGGCCTGCGTTGAGCTCGATGTCAAGCGATACGGAGACGAGCCTTTTCCCGGTGTACTCGGTGCGCGGGCGGCCTCCGATGACGTCGTGCGTCGCCCATGTACTCCCGCTGGTCCGCTTAATGCTGGACGGAACCAGACTATACTGGTCCGAGGACCGGAAGACGACCGGCCCGAACGATCCTATGGCCATTTGCCCGCCTCCTCAATCGAGTTTTTTTCCGCCGATCGTGATGCCCCCGCTGTCCGCAACGATATTCAGCGATTTGCAGTGTATGGTAACCGATCCTGTCGCGACATTCATGGCGACCGACCCGAGAAGCTGCAGGAGCTGCCCGGGCTTAATGGAAAGCGTACCGGTTGCCGGGTCGTAGGCCGCGTAGGCCTGCCCTTGGACGTTGGTAAGCTCCTTACGGAAAACGCCGGCTCCCGTCTGGGAGGGTTTGTTGAAAGCGTTGAAGAATTTTCCGAGCACGACGCCACCTTCGGAGCCGTTAGAAAGGTGCGCGACAGCCACCATGTCCCCGATGGCCGGCAGGAGATACTGATCCGAAAGCGTCGGAATTTCTTTCGTTACGGTGCTGTCCTGGTCGGAGTAAGTCACGCGGATAGTGCCGGCGGCATAATTGACGCTGGAAACCCGCCCGATGCGGATAATGTTTTTGTCTGCCATGAAAACCTCCTCACTTGACGAACGATGCCGCGATCCAGCCTGTGACATTGCTGCCAACCGGCGTCTTTCCGACGCGGCTTGGGCTGTTGGTGATGCGGTAGCGTCCGGAGACCGCCTTGCCATCGTAGAGATAGTAGGTCCCGCTGACCGTCGCAGCCTTGCTTCCGGCTGTCGAGCTGACGTAGAGCGGACAGTTTTTGAGGGAGAGCACTTTCCCGGCGCCGACCGCCGCAGTTGTTTTTGCGGCCGCTTTTGCGGCCGTTGCCGCAGTGACGACCAGGTCGTAAACGTGGTATGATGTGCCATTCACCGTTACAAAAATGCCGGCGCGGCCAGGTGAGAGCGCCTTGGCCTTATAGTAGTAAGTGCGCTTGCCGGCCTCGATGCGGTCCAGCGCGAGGGAGATGGATGCGACCTTGGCGTTGTCGACACGCGCGGCGAAAGTATCTGTGTTGCTCATGGCCGTAATCTTGACCTGGTAGGTCTGACCGACGGTCTTGCTGACCGGCATTGTGGTGTCGGAAACGAACTTGCCGGCGCCGCTCGGGTTGATGGGCTTCGCATCGGCCGCCCGGAACGGCGGCGTGCAGAGCGTCAGCTTATACTCGCAGACATAGCCGTCCGACCGACCAACCGTGTGGGTAACCTCGTCGATGTAATACTTTCCGTCAAATCTTCCGAATCCGGAAACGTTGACACACTGACCGGCGACGAACCGAGTATTTCCAATTTTGGTGATCTGAATCGTTGTTTCGCCGTGATTGTTTTTGTTCAAGGCGGCGGAGAGCTGCATCCCGGCGTCCGCGAAGCTGTCAACCTTTTGGTTTAGACTGAGCATTCTGGGGCCCGCCCCGATCTGGCACCCGATATCGATGCCCTTCTCGGAGTCGGTGTAGATGAGCTGCCCGCCGGTGTAGGTCCCGGCGATGTCGGTGTCCGCCGACCATGCACTGCAATCGCCTAAATAAATGGTCCCGACGGCGGGCTTCTGCTTATAGGCCTCGCGGTCAAAAAGCACGATCCGGTTCCCGTAAACCTTCATGGCAAGGCCATACTTGTCGGCGAGATCGCTTAAAAATGCGCTGTCGGTCTGTTTATCCTGCTCGAGCGCCGCAAGCGTGATTTCTGCGGCGTCGTAAACAAGCCCGACGCCGTTCCGGGATGCGATCTGCTGCGCGACCTGGTGAATTGTGACGTTCTGCCAATTCTGGGTGCGCTCGGTCGCGCTGAACGCTTGGCTGACCGGAGAGCTCACCCCTTTGATGCTGAGAACTGCCGGAGGGCCGGAGAAACCGATATCGTCAACGATGAATTTCCCGCAGCGGAGGGTATGGTCGTCACCTTCGTCCTCCCAGTCCTCAACGGAGATGGTGGCCGTCAGTGAGTTGCCCTTTCCGGGCATCCACTGGTTGAGCCACTTATCGTCCTGGGCATCGATGGAGATTGAGTAGCTGTCGCTTTCGCCGGACGCGGGGTCGGTGTAGCTGACCTGCTCGAGATCGCCTTGGATGCTCTCCATCAGGGGCGTCTTATTGTAGATGCAGTCGACCGATGCCTGCCGCGTTCTCATTCCTGCCTCCAGGGCGGCAGGAACCCGTCCTCCTCCTTATCAAGCTCCGGGACCTGAAGCACTGTACCGGCGTCAAACTGAAAGATGTCGATTTTGTCGGGATTTGCCTCCATCAGTTTCCCCGCATAGTGCTCGTCACCGTAGATCTTCTTGGAGATCTGGTCCCATTGCTCTCCGCTGATTGTGGTGTAATTCGTCATTTCGTCACGCCTCCCGAACCGCTAAAACTCGACGCGGGCCTTGTCTTTTTTGTAGAGTTCCATAAACTGTTTGAATTTTTTGAATTCGTTCGACGTCACCTGTTCAACGTCTTTTTTATTTGCGTCTCCGTAGATTGCAATGTGAGGCGAGTAAACGAAGCTCCCCGCGCCCCCGCCTTCTGGTACTGGACCAGAGGGTCCGCTGCGCTCCATCTCAGCGCCGAGATATCCGTGCGCCGGGATGGTATCTCCGATCCGTGCGCGCACGCCTACAGTCATATCCGAGGACAGGCCGTGGATGGCGTTGGCTACCTTGTACTTATTTGCCGCGATACCGGTCGCGAGGCCAGTCATCATGTGCGGCATCCACTTTTCATAGTCTCTCAGCGGGCCCTTGTCCGGGCGGCTGAAATGCAAGAACGAGCGGATGTTTTGGGCGACGTTCCCGACGGCCGTTTTGACGTGGTCAGCGGCCGATCGGATGCCGCGGGCGATCCCGTCAATGAGGTCTTTGCCCCATTGCATCGGGTTGAGCTTCTGGAAGCCGGATTTAATGCTGTTCCAGATCCCTCCGAACCAGGCCCCAGCTCCGTTCCAAGCGCTTTTTACGGCGCTCCATGCGTTGGAAAACCCCTGAGAAATCAGGTTTGGCTTAAAGGCGCTTTTGATCCCGTTCCATATGCCTTGGAACCAGCCGACGACAGCGCCCCAGACGGCCTTTATCCCGTTCCATGCGCCCTTAAAGATCCCGACGTAAAAGGTGATTACGACAGAGAAAATCTTGACGATTCCGCCCCATATGCCGGAGAAAAAGCCTGTCACGCCGGACCATGCGGCCTTTATCCCGTTCCATGCACCGCCGAAAACGGTTCGGAACCACCCTCCGACAGCTGAAAAAACAGATTTTATCCCATTCCAGATGCCTCCGAAAAAGCCGGTGATGCCGGACCATGCCGCCATGACGCCGTTCTTCGCGACGTTGAAGGCATTTTTGAACCATGCTCCGACGGGCGCGAAGGTATTTTTGATGCCGGTCCAGAGATTTTTGAACCACGCTTTAATCGGGCCCCAGTTTTTAATAATCAAGTAGGCCGCTGCGGCGACGGCCGCGATCACCACAAGAAGCAACAGCGCTTGGGGCGGAACTTTGAAGATGTTTTGGAAAATGTTCGCCGCTTTTTTGGCTCCGCTCAGCCCATCAACGGCTTTTTTGACGTCTTTGATTTTTGCGACAACGTCGCTTACCTTTTTGATGATCCCGGCAGCGGCGATCGCACTGCCGATCCCGACGATGGCCGCGATGACGAGCTGTTTGTGGGTGACGATGAACTCGACGACGTTTTTAATCACGTTGAATAGGATGGGGAGAATTGTTTTTACAATTGGACCGACCGTGGAAACAACGCTCTGGGCCACCCGGCTGATTACGCTCATGACCACGGGGCCGTACTTCTCAATGGCCTGCACGGCCTTGCCGACGAAATCGGCGACCTTTCCGATCGCATTGGAGATGTCTTTCTGGTGGTTGCTGATCCATCCTGCGACTTTCTGCCCTGCGCCGACGAAAAGAGGGACCACCTTGCTGATGGCCGGCATGAGGGAGGTCCCGACCGTTTCACCTATCTCGTCCATGGCATTCTTTGCGATCGTCATCTGCCCCGGGAAGGTTTTTCCCGCGGCCTCCGCGCTCCCGCCGAACTCCTTGCTCAGCTCTCCGAGAATGACTTTTTGAGCTCCAGCCGTGTTTCCGGCCGCTTGCATCGACTTTATGGCCTTAATCTGGGACGCGGTAAATGTGACACCGACACGCTGCAGCTTAGAATAGCCGGTCGCCGGATCGTTCAAGGCCTTGCCGAGCTGCTGGGCCGCCTGAGTCGGACCCATCTTCATCGCGGTCGCCATGTCTTCGGCCGCCTTGATGGTCTGCGGAAAAACGTTCGAATGGATGTTGGTAAAGGTCAGGAGCATATTTTCCGCTTGTTTGGTGGTGTCGTCGTCGTACTTGGTAACTTTTGCCTGCGCGGTAGCGAGGTCTTCAAGCTGGGCCGCCGTCATGCCAGCGACGCCGCCCGTTGATTTCAAAACAGCGCTCATCTGGGCGGTGTTGGCTGCGGCTTCGCTTGCATTTTCGATCATGTTCTTGAATGTAAAGGCCGTGCCGACGGTGGCAGCGACGCCGGTGACCACCCCGCCCAGGCTTACAACATGGGATGCAAAGCTCGAAAGATGGGATTTTATTTTTGAAAATGCTCCGCCGGAGGCGTTGGACGCCACAGTCCCGGCCCCCTGCAGGGCCTTGGAAAGACCTGACGCCTCGCTTTTCGCCGAGCTGATCGCGCTTTTATAAGAATTTTCAACCTGCCCGGCTATTTTGATTGCAAGCTGGACGTTGTTTCCCGCCATACTTCTGCCACCTCCTTGTCGATCTCGATAAAATCAGACAAAGACAGGCCCAGATAATAATCCAGACCTGTCTTCGTTACGATGGAGAGCCGCACGGCCTCTTTTCGGATTTCGGGCAGATTTATCCGCCCATGCCGAAAAAATTGTTACACACGAGCGTCCTGATCTTGAATCCTTCCGCCGCGGGGAGGCCCTTGAGAAATTCAATCGGGACATCCATCACGATGGAAATATAGTCGCAGATGAAATTGTAGTCGTTTTCCTGAAGCCCGGAAACCTCGCCGGAGTTATTGAACATATGCTGGGTCTTACAAAGATCGTTGATGGATCCTTTGCTCAGCGGAGAAAGGTCGATTCCTTCGTAGGTCTTCCCTTCGAAGGAATACGGTTTGCTGAATTTGGCATAATTCGGATTGTCTTTGTTAGCCTCGGCGGAAGACGGATCCATTTTGGCGGGCGCTGCATCCGTCTTGCGCGCAGGCTTCGATTCGATTTTTGCGTCCATTTAGCACAGCCCCCTCGCTTTTTGGAGGACGTCGACGCCGCGGACCTTAAAGACGTTGTTGAGCTTGTCAAGCTCAATTTGCGGCTCGCCGTTGCACTCGATGTAAATATAGGTCAGCGCTACTGTAATGCCGGATTCGCTCGCCGCTCCCTGCTGGATTTTGCCGGCCGTGAGTTTGCTGAACTTTCCGCGGATCACAATGCGCATACCCTCGAAATCCGTCCCGCCGTCAACCGTGCTGTACTGCTCCGAAGCACGAAGCGTGAGGTCAACTGCCGCGAGCGGGTCCATCAGGCTGAACAGATCCTCATTGAGGACGCTGAACGGAATTTCGAGCTCCATGTTCTCAAAGTACCCGGGAGTAACGGCTCCGTACTCGCCGAGGATGCCAGGACCGCTGATGGTTTCGGCTTTAGAGGAAAAGTCCGGAAGTTTGATTTCACCGGAAATCCCGATGAGCTTCGTCCCGCCGCGATAGACGTTGAACATATTGATTTTTTCAGGGATTCCGTTCATTAAGCTGCGCCTCCATTCAGCTCGGCCTCAATCGCCGTTGGATTGAATTCGAGAATAAACTCGATTGCTTCCGCCGGCGTGTAAGGCGCGAGGTACATATGAAATACGATCTTCCCTCCGAGAATCTGGGTAATCGGATTTTCGGATTCCGAGAACTGGACGTGCGCCTGAGCGCAGTAACCGCGGTTGACATAGCTGTTTCCAGTGATGTTTTCGCTGTCCACGATATTCTCGACGAGCCGGTAATTGGTCAGGTCATCAACCTTTTGGAAAAACGTCGAAATCAGGTTATTTCCCCACCAGTCAAAGAACCGCCGTACACCGATCCAGCGTTCGATCGGATCCGTGCTTGCGGGATAAGCGGCGGTGTTGTTGCCCCAGCTCCTGAATCCGCCGAAGTTAACGGCCGTCACGACGCCATAGCTGTTGACGATGTTCGCCTGCTCCAGCGTGAGCAGCACCTCCGTCCCGTCCTCGAGAACCATCGCGCTGATCGGGAGCGGCTTGTTCGAGGGGCTGAGATTCGGGACGTCGTCGTTTCCCGCGTCGGTCGACGCGATCGACGCTGCAAAAATCGAGGAATAGCAATATATTTTGTCGCCGATTTTAGCCTTCGGCCAAACGGCGATCTCGTGCTTCCCGTTGAGGCCGGCCGTCTCTTTCGCAGTCTTGACGCCGGTGTAGACGATGGCGCCGTTGGCTGCCGCGGAACTAATGTCGACCACGCAGTTGCAGGTGAACTGAGCTCCGAGATTGGAGCACATGGCGTTCATGGCTGCGGCGACGCTTGCGCTGGACGACCATTTCGGCGCCACAATGATGCCCGGCACGACGCCGAGCTTCGGAAAGATGTCGCGCACCGCCTGCAGGCCGGTGTTTTTGCCAGTCGTCGGGTCTGTTGCCCCGACGATGTCGGCATCCGTGACCTTGCTGGGGTCGAGCGCATCGGCTGTAACCGAGATTTCCTCTGCGTCGGCGCCGGCGCCCGCAGGGAGCAGCGTCACGACGAGGTTTCCGCCGTCATCGAAGCTCAGCGTGTAGTCCGTGTCTTTGACGAGAGCGGTCTCTCCGGCCGTGACAGCCACGGTCGCCGGAAGAATGCCGGGCTGCTCGATGACCGCCTGGTGATCAGTTACCGGGGCGGTAACGGCCTCGAGGGTCTTTTTGTGTTTCGCCGGATCGAGGACATTGATGAGGATGATGGGTGCGACCGCAAAATTGCGGAATGATGCGTCGATATCCTCGCAAAGCGTATAGTCCGCGAAATCATCTGAATAGCCGACGGCTTCCTGCGCCTCTGCAAACGAATTGCAGAGGACAGGGATATTGACCGCGGCGGTCGGGTTTTTAGCCTGGTTGATGGGAGCTGTGCCGACGCAAACCTGCAGGCCGGCGCTCGTTGTGGACGGCGTCGTCAGGCCGGTCGGCTGCTCCTGTTTGTAAATACCGTGCTGGTAGACTGCCATTAAAATTCCTCCTCTCGGACGTCATACAAGCGTGCTGTCCGGCTCCTGGTTGTAGGATGGGACCGAAAGCGTGAGCTGCATGGCGCCGAAATTGTACGGGCTGGTATTTTCTTGGTTGATGGCCCACGGGATATCGTCCTTATGAACCTCGAAATTTTTCCCGACATACGGCTTTGCCTTGACGCTTGCGATGACGCGCTGAATCATCGAGACGACGTCCCGATATCCGCTGCGGTCGTTCGCTTGATCGTAGGCCCCAAAAATCAGAATGAGGAGGATGTTGTTGTCATCGCCCTCCACCTTGCCTTCCGTCAAGCGAGTGATGATGTAGGGGGTCTCCGTCACGGCCGGATCGCTGTCGACATCGTCGTCATTGCCGTTTGGGACCGGGAGGTCCTGAGGGTAAATGCTGACGGGCTTTCGCACGCCGGCCGCGCTGTTATAGGTGGTGCCGCTGAATATCTTTTCGAGCCTGCTGCAGACGGCGTCCTGCGCGTCGAGGATCGTAAGGCCTGGATCGTTTTTCATAATGCTGCCTTCGCCGCCTTTTTCGCAACGCTGTTCATTTGCTTTTTGACCTCCTGTTCCAGCAGATCGCCGATCTTCGGTTTAACAATATTGAGGACGCTTTCTTCGTTGCCGACCATTTTAGAGATTGAAAGCGAGTAGAGCGTCTTCACTGGAAGCCTGGCGTCGCCTTTGCGCTGGGCGATCGCGACGTGCCCGGACTTAAACCGGATAAAGAACGCTTTCCGGCTTCCGACGACGAGGTCTTTGTAACCGCCGCCCTGCTTTACTTGAGCCCGGATCATCTCCGGTGGAATGCCCCCGACGGACGGCTTCGGGGAAACCTTGAAGTGCGCCAGATCCGTCACCGGGCCCTTCGTGGTGATGGTGGCCGCGAGCCGGCTCTTGGTCGCGCTTTTGAGCTTCATTTCCTTTGCAAACCCGGATTTTCCGATGGCATAGGTTTTCTTTGCCTGGTCATCAAGGAGGTTCCGGGCTTGGCGGGCTGTAGAGTTGAGCGCGTTTTTGAGCACATTCGGCGTCTGGTTGCTAAACTCTCCGAGCGCGGCGCTAACTTTTTTATCAAGGTCGCCGTTGTCAAACTTAAAAACAATCATCCTCGGGTCGCCTCCAGCGTCATGGAGTAGATGCCGTCTTCGTCCACGCAGTCAGTGATGCTGTAAATCCGCCTCCCGTCCAGCAGGAGGCGCTTGCCGATTTGCGGCTTCGGGCCGTAATCCGCGACCGGGATATAGATCAGGAGTTTCGTCCCATAGACGCCGTCCTCAGCATTCAGCCCAGTCTTTTGCTGCCTCTCGATCAATTCGTTGTTGTCGATGAGCACCCGCATTGCCCTTCCGTCGACGATGCGGGTGTCAAAAAACACGCTCTGATCCGTAAAGGCGTTGTCGATGTCGGCCTTGGCGACGTCTTTGAATGTCATTTTGAGCCGCCTTTCGATGCTCTCTTTGCCCTTTCGGGCGCGGGGCTTCCAATGGCGAAGCCTGCCTTAAGCCACTTTCCTTCCGTCGCAGAATCCGCCCGCGGCAGAGCGTCGCCGGGTTTGTACCTTTTGCCGGCGTAGGAAATCCGGCTGTTTGCAATTAGCATCGCCGCCGCCCCCTTAACCCGGCAGGCGGACCAGCACGGTCCCGTCTCCGGTGGCTGCAGAGGCGATCGCATATCCGCACGCGATGTTTTCAGTTGCCGTGGCGGTTACAGCATCGTCCGCGGCGCTGAAATAAACGTCAACGCCGGCCGCGATCGCTTCGTCCGCTTTTTTTGCGAGCTTCCAGACGCCGGAAACAAGGAGCGTCCCTGTCCCTCCGGCCGGGATGTCGGTCCCGGCGACGCCGACATGGGTGCCGAGCGCGACAAGGGTGTTCGCCGGGATGGTGCTTTCTGTGGCGTTCGCGAAGTCGATCGCGTCGCCTTTCTGCCAATAGATAGCTTTCATCGATTTTTATCTCCTCTCACGGTTAAAGCGTGGGGATGGCCACGCCGGGATTTTTCACGAGGCCGCGGAAATCCATGACGGTGATGCCCCAGTCAAGGTAAATGTCCCAGGTGAAGCCCAGAACACCGGGCGTTTCCATGCGGCGGAACGTCGGAGTCTCCTGCCCGTTAAGGTAGTCGACCTGCACCCCGGCGACGTCGGTCTGTGCGCCGAACAGGAACCACGGGCAGGCATTCGCGCCGGCCATGGTGTTCAGCGTCGCGTCTGTGACCACGGTCAGCGGTTTGTTGTAAATCGGGTTGGCCGCCTGAGTATTCTCAGGGGTGTTCACGCTCTGCGAGTGAAGGGACGCATAAGCAGCGTTTTCAAACCCGACCGGAAGAATGATCCCGGCCGGCTGGATGTTGATGGCGTCGCCGAACGGATCGGTCTGCAGCGCAAGCGCCTGGAGCGCGCTCTGAATGGCGGCGATGGTCGGCTCCGCGCCCTGAGTCAGGATATTTTTATGATCCGCGCTGAAAAGCGCCTTGCCGTCGTAGATGGCGCCGTTGCCGTAAAGGATTTCATAGCACGCCTTATTGATCTGCCTCTTGGCTTTCGCGGCATAAAGCCCCGGTACCTCGGAAAGGAATCCGATGTCGTCGTTGATAAAGGCCTGCCGGGACATGGAGAACTGCCGGCCGTAGGTGTCCAGCTTGCGGGTCGGGAGCTTTTCGGTGCTCGGAACATCGGCCTTGAGTTCGCCGTTTTCCGGGACCAGCAGCAGATCGCCGGCGCCGCCGATCAGGTAACTGTGGCCGTCCGTGCGCTTGAAGTCAGTCAGCGTACCGGTGCGGGTCCAGAGCTGATAGGTCGTGTTGACGCCGTTGTAAATGTGAACGATGTTTTTCTGGATCGCCGTGTCGAGGATGGCAGGGAAGGCGGCGGTCGGGTTGTAGAAGCTCCGCGCGAGTTCGTCGTAAAACTCGGTCTTGTCTTTCCGCATCAGCTCGGAGACGCTCCGCGATGGCTCTGAACGGGCGACGCTCTCGATGGCAAGGTCACGCAGGCTCATGCCGCGCAGGTCAGCGGCTCCGTCCGCCGGGTGTTCAAGCCTGGTTCCGGAGCGCATGACGAGCGCGTCAGACGCCGCGGCGCGGAATTTGTCCGCCTCGTCGTGGGTAACGGACGCGCTGACCGGGCCCCTCTGCTGTTTCAGGTGCTCCAACACGGCCGAGCGAACCTCGTCCATCGTTTTCCCGTCCTTGATGTACTCGTCCGGGGCGATATCGAATTCGCGGCAAAGCGCCGTGATGTCAGAGACGCGCTGGCGCTCGGCCGTGACGGCCTGCTGACGCGCCTGTTCGGCAGCTTGGCGTTCTTCTTCCTCGGCCTGAGGCTTCAGCGCGTCGATTTCGCCTTGGAGGGAATTGAATTCACGGAGTTCCTCCGGAGCGAGATCGCGATCCTCTTTGCGGGCCGCCTCCGTAATCGCCCGCTGCCTCTGGATTTTCTGTTCCAGAATCTGTCTTTTAGTCATGTTCTTATCCTCCTGTCAAAGTGAATTAAGATTAAGCCGAACGAGGCTCTCAGCGAGCGAGCGGTTCGACGGCTTTTTCTGGAGAAATTCTTCCGGCGCGGGCCCGTACTGGCGCCCGACGCCGACGGTTGGATCCGCCGGGACGGAAACAATGCTGACTTCGAGCGGCGTCCACTTGTGGAAAATGATGCACGGCCCGTCAAAGCGACCGTCATCGGACTTGTGATCCGCTTTCACGTCCTCGGCGGAATTCCAGTCAGGGACATAGCCGACCGAAACGCCCTTGAGCGTTCCGCCGGCAACCTTATCCCGGACCATTTGGCTCGCATCATCGCCGTCGAACGTGATTTCCGCGCATCCGCGTCCGTCCTCGATCCACGCCCGGTTGATTTTTCCGCAGACGGCGTTGACGTTGTGGTTAAAAAGCACAACACCGATGTCGTTCAACCGCGAAAGGTCGACGGAACCAGGGGAATGATCGAGGATTTCCACAAAATCCACCCAGCGTTCATACGGTTCCTCGCTCGAAAAGCTAATAAGATCGGAAGAGCGTCGTGTAGGGAAAGAGTGTAGATCTCGG
>ENA-UOOI01003068-UOOI01003068.1-fermentation-metagenome-genome-assembly--contig:-NODE-3068-length-13205-cov-8.115285_pt1 | contig 13205 bp, 9 predicted proteins | sample MGYA00245779_ERZ724027 | MGnify/ENA primary metagenome ERZ724027 (study PRJEB28704, sample SAMN03018318) | fermentation metagenome | biome: anthropogenic terrestrial biome; feature: soil; material... | reverse complement strand
GTTTACGGGCCATTGTACAGATAGGTTGGAGGTTCTTCTGTATGGCGAAAAGTAGCCTGATTCTTATAAACTAAATAGATGGATGAAATGAAAAAAATAATTATTTATGCACTGCTTATAACAGTAGTAATGGCTTGTAATCATAATAAAAACATATCAGAAATGAATGAAAAGCAAGTAAATGAATGGTTAGACAACTCGGAGTGGAGAAATTTAAAAATAGTGCCTGATGAAAGTCTTAACAAATATTTATTTGTCAAGCAAAACATAATTAATCCAACTGAATGGAAAGCTGCTTTAAATTTTTTAAAAGAGAACGAATTCTTGAAAATAGAATTAGGTAAATATATTTTGACGCAAGAAGGTACTTATGTTACTGTTTCCGAATATCTCACAAAAGATCACGATACGACTTTTTATGAAGCTCATCGAAAATATATTGATATACAATATGTTGCAAATGGGGAAGAATATATTGGATTGACCAAACTAGAGGATTTAGAAGCAAAATGGGAATCTTATAGTGAAGAAAAAGATATTGTGTTTTTTTCGAGACCTGATGAAAAAATGCTGTTAGCAGATTCTTCTAAGTTTTTCGTGTTCTTTCCTTCCGATGCTCACAAACCTTGCCTGAGAGTAGATACCAACCAAATAGTTAGAAAAATAGTTATTAAAATACCTTATGTGCAATAAAATATTAGAATAATGGAATCTTTAAACAAATCAATATGAAAAACTGTACATTTTTTACATTATTAGTTATTTTCTTTGTAAATACATTATTTGCTCAAACAAATAAACCCCCTGGTGTGGTAATCAATCATATCCCTAAATCAACAGGAAAATATATTGGCTCACCAAGTATTTGTATTCTTCCAAATGGTGATTATGTGGCTTCTCATGATGAGTTTGGGCCTAAATCAACAGAATATCGTTCTGCATTCACGAATATATTTTCTTCTGAAGACAAAGGAAATACCTGGAAAAAAATTGGAAGAATTGATGGACAATTTTGGTCGAATTTATTTTTTCACAATGGAGCTCTGTATATAATGGGAACAAATAAACATCATGGAAATCTTATTATTCGAAAGTCTAACGATGGAGGTAAAAGTTGGTCGAATCCTTATGACGGAAAAAATGGATTAATTCTGGAAGGAGAGTATCATACTGCGCCAGTTCCCATGATTGTTCATAATAATAGGGTTTGGCGTGGAGTAGAATATGCCACAGGAAAAACAAGTAGATGGGGTGAGCGATATAGCGCAATGATTGTTTCCGCACCGATAGATTCGGATTTGTTAAATTCTAAAAACTGGACACGTTCTAATCATTTGCCCTTTGATTCCACTTATTTAAACGGAAACTTTAAAGCTTGGCTCGAAGGAAATGTGATTGCGACCAAAGATGGAAAAATTTTAAATGTCCTGCGTGTACACACGCCTGGCATGCAAGATGAATATTGTGCAATTGTTAACGTGAAGAAAAAAGGTGAAAAAATAGATTTCAATAAAAGTAATTTTTTCACAATGCCGGGAGCTTCAAAAAAATTTACTATTCGTTACGATGTAAAGACAGATAAATATTGGGCACTTGTAAATTATATTCCGGAAGAATTTAAACACTTACAGACAAATGCAGCACGAAACACATTGGCGCTTGCGTCATCTTCCGATTTAAAAAGTTGGCAAATTAAAAAAATCTTGCTTACTCACCCTGATCCTGTTTATCATGCTTTTCAATACGTTGATTGGTTATTCGATGGCAATGATATAATTTTTGTATCGCGTACCGCATATAACGACGATGAAGGTGGTGCAAAAGCAGCACATGATGCTAATTTTCTAACATTTCATCGTATTGAAAATTTTAGATGAAAATCCAATTTCTTAGTTTAATCAACTAATTTTAAAGAAAAATAATATGAGAACAAAAATTTTAATTCTTATTCTTTTATTTTGTGTGGTTAACATTTATGGACAACTTAAAAATATACAAGGAGTTGTAACAGATGTTGACGGAAATCCTTTACCAGGAGTTACAGTAATGGTAAAAGGTACGACAAATGGAACAATAACGGACATTGAGGGTAACTATATAATTAATGAAGTTCCTCAAAATGCAACATTGATTTTTTCTTTTGTTGGAATGCAGACAAAAGAGATTGCTTCTGCAAATCAGAATGTTTTGAATATTGTGTTGGAGGAAGAAGCAATTGGTTTAGATGAAGTTGTGGCTATTGGTTATGGAGTTCAAAGAAAGATAAATTTAACGGGGGCTGTTGGAAGAATTGATGCTCGAGAATTCCAAACTAGGCCAATTACAAATGTAACACAAGCACTTCAGGGTAAAATACCTGGATTACTAGTAAATCAAGTAGGTGGACAACCTGGTGATGAACGATTTAATATCAACATAAGAGGAGTAAGTACATTTTCAAGTAATAGTCCTTTAGTAATAGTGGATGGTATTGCAATGTCATTGGTCAATCTTAATCCTCAGGATATTGAAAGTGTATCTGTTTTGAAAGATGCTTCTTCAGCTGCTATATATGGAGCTAGAGCATCAGGAGGTGTAATTCTTGTTACTACAAAAAAAGGAGTGGCCGGAAAACCACGTGTTTCCTACGATGGCTATTTAGGTGTTCAAACACCTACAATGCTGCCTGATATGGTTAATGCTTATGAACATGTTATGCTATTCAGAGAAGCTGAATATAATGGTAACCCTAAAACGACAGTTTATAAGTACACTTTAGAGGAGATGGAAGGATACAGAAAAGGTGAATTACCAGAAGCTGATAGGGTAGATTATCTATTTAATTCTGCATTTCAGCATAATCATAATTTATCAATATCGGGAGGAGGAGAAGTTAACCAATTTCTACTATCGATTGGTTATATATCACAAGGTGGTACTTTAAAAAATACATCTTCAAACAGATTGAATTTAAGACTAAATAATAATATTAAAGTTAGTGAACGCTTTAATATAAATCTCAATCTACAATATTCTCCTTTAAACCGTCATCAAATGTCAGAAGCTACTTACCCGTCTGGCCCTACGCGAGGTTTGGAAGATATAATATATAATGCCGGGTTTAGGCGTGGGGCAGATGATATTATTTTCACTAGTGACGGAAGATGGGCTTCGGTAACCGCATGGGCAAACCGTATTGGATTGGCTTCGGAAGATGGAGGATTTCAAAAGTTTAAATTAAACAGATTTACAGGGGTCGTTAATTTAGATTATAAGCTGACACCAAATATTTCAATTAATGGAATGTATGGTGGAAAATACGATCATACTCGACAAATGGATTACAGCAAAAGAATGCAATTTATAAATCCTGATGATTTAGTTACTGTTGATTTTGATTATAATATAAATTCATTATTGATATACAATCAAGACAATTATCAACATAATGCTCAACTATTATTTAATTACAATAAAATATTTAATGATATTCATGAAGTTAAAGGACTACTTGGTTTTTCTCAAGAATGGAATAATGACACTTGGGAAAGAGAAGGTCGTAGAAACTTTGTAACAGATGATATTTATGTGATCAATGCAGGTAGTAGTGATCCTTCAGTTTGGACAACTGAAGGGAGTGCATCTGATTGGTCACTTAGATCATATTTTGGAAGAATAAATTACTCATTTAATAATAAATACTTATTTGAAACAACTATGAGATACGATGGGTCCTCAAGATTTAGTTCTTCTAACCGATGGGGATTTTTTCCTTCTTTTTCTGTTGGATGGCGATTAAACGAAGAACCTTTTTTGTCTGGTGTAGATTGGTTAAATAATTTAAAACTACGTGCATCGTGGGGCCAAGTTGGTAATCAAAATATCGCATTGTATCAATATTATTCTACTGTTTCAACTAGTGCATATTATTTTAACGGTGTTGCTCAAACTGCTACTTACTATTCAGGAACACCAAATACTCTTCTTGAATGGGAAACAAAAACAACAAGTAACATTGGTTTTGATATGGGAATAGGTAACAAATTAAATTTCGAATTCGATGTGTTCAAAGAACGCACAAGTGGTATTTTAATGAGACCACCTGTTCCATCTTCTTATGGTCTTGGCGCTCCTTATCAGAATGTTGCAACAGTTGATAACTTTGGTTGGGAAACCTTAATATCATATCGTGATAAGTTCAAAGATTTATCCTATAACTTAACCCTGCAAATATCGGATGCACAAAATAAAGTTAAGTCGATGATAGGTAGTCCTCAGATAAGCAGTAACAGAATTACAGAAATAGGTTACGAAATGAACGAGTGGTTTGGTTATAAATCGATAGGAATTTTTGCAACTCAAGAAGAGGTCGATAATTATGCAAAACTAAATCCTAGAACTGGAATAGGTGATTTAAAAATTGAGGATTTGAATAATGATGGAAAAATAACAGCAGCCGATAGACAAAGACTTGGTAGTTCTCGTCCCCGATTTCCATATGGTGTTAGTTTAGAACTAGGTTGGAAGCAATTTGATTTCTCCGCATTTGTTCAAGGTGTAACTTATAAAAAAACATATATTGACCGTCCTACTCAACCTTTTGGTGGTAGTCTTGAAACTGCTCAAAAAAATCATCTTGATAGGTGGCGTTTAGATGAAGATAAAACTACGTGGATACCAGGGAAGTTTCCAAAGATGAGAATTAGTAGCTTTAACAATACATTTTCTTCGTTTTGGCTACAAAATGCAGCCTATTTGAGAATGAAAAATATTCAATTGGGTTATTCTTTTCCAAATACAATTTTAAATAATTTTGAAATTGAACGTTTTAGGATTTATATAAGTGGTGAGAATTTATTTACAATCACTGGAATCTATGGTTTTGATCCAGAAGCTCCAGATAGTAGGGCTACTTTTTATCCTTTGAGCAGAATTGTAAATTTTGGTATTAATCTTACATTTTAAAAAAACTTAGATATGAAAACAATAAAAAACTTAGCTTCGCTATTTGTGTTGATACTTATATTGTTATCATGTGATGATAACTTTTTGGACACAAAACCTTTATCAGCTATTTCAGACGCTACTTATTGGAAGACAGAAAATGACGCAATTATGTGGATAAACTATGCATATCGGAGCTTACCAAATATTAATGATTATCGTTTTGACTCGATGAGTGATGATTGTGTTGGCGCAGGAGATTTGATTGCTCAAGGATTACACGCACCAACTGATGGTCTTGTGAATATTAAATGGGGATATAATACAATTAGGCACTGTATTGAGCTTGTGGAAAGAGTTGATAAAATGGAAAATCTAGCCGCTGAATCTAAAGATAAACTTCTTGGACAAGCACATTTTATTATAGCTTATCAATATTTTGAAAGAATAACACTCTATCGAGATATTCCTTTTTTTGATAAAGCATTGCCTTTGGATGAATCAGATTTACCCAAGACTGAAAAAGAAATAATTTTGGCTTATGTATTGGAACAATTAGATTTAGCTATAAGTAAATTACCCATCACTTGGCCGACTTCAGAGACAGGCAGAGCTACCAAAGGTGCAGCCTTAGCTCTTAAAGCTAGAGTTTTATTATATAATAATCGTTGGGCGGAAGCAGCTAATACTGCAAAACAGATTATGGATCTTAAGATATATAACTTACATCCTAAATTTAATGAATTATTCCTTACCAGTTTCAATAATAGGACAAAAGAGGTAATATTAGCACATCAGTATGCAAAAGACTTATATACTCATACTTTGCAATTTCCATATAGTTTTTATAGAGTCGGAGGTACAAGTGCGAGTTTACCTTTACCAGATCTGGTCAACTCATTTGAATGTATCGATGGATTGCCCATTAATGAGTCCCCTATGTATGATCCACTAGATCCATTTAAGAAAAGAGATCCAAGATTTAAAATGAGCTTTATCGTTCCCTTTGACACTTTATCAGGTGTTGTATACGATCCTGTAAACAATATGGATGATAGAACACCTGCTCGAACTTATATATACTTTAGAAAATATATAGCAGATATGGTTTCACAACAGAGGACATCATGGGTGAATTGGATATTATTCCGCTATGCAGATGTCTTATTGATGTACGCTGAAGCTAAGAATGAAGAAAGTGGACCAGAAAACAGCATATATGACGCGATTGATGAAATAAGGCAAAGAGCTGGTATGCCATTGATTGACAGAACTAAATATAATACTAAAGAAACTCTTAGACAAGCAATAAGGAATGAGAGACGAGTTGAATTGGCGGGAGAAGGATTAAGATATTTCGATATTCTAAGATGGAAAACCGCGGAAACAGTACTTAATAAAGAAGTTGTGAGTTTTCAGATACCAGGTTTATTACCTTTAAGAAATATTCATAAGAGAAGTTTCGATCCTAAAAAACATTATGTTTGGCCGATCCCTCAAGGTGCTATAGATAATGCTAAAAATTTACAACAACATACAGAATGGAGTTAAAGAAACAAACATTATTAAAATAAATTATGATTAAGGATAGAATTTTTATTAATTCCATATGGATTGTTTTATTGCTAGGTATTAGTCACTGTATATTTTGTCAGAAACTTGAACGTTTACCCTATAATAATCCAGGATTACTTGTTGATCTCGGCGTTGGGCTTTGGGCTTGGCCTCTTCCAATGGATTACAATGAAGATGGTTTAACTGATTTAATTGTTGTATGTACAGATACACCTTATAGCGGAGTTTATTATTTTGAAAATTCCGGCTTAACTGATATTGACACAGATATGCCTATTTATAAACCATCTAAGCGTATAGGTGATGCTGTAAATAATGTAAGTATCTCATATATTAATAAAAAACCAATAATAACAACCCCTGGTAAATGGTATCCTGATTTTAAAAATTCTACTTTCGAAAATCCTGAAATAATCTCTGCTCCAGATATTAAAGAGTTTTTCTTTAAAGAAATAAATACTCGATCGTACCAATGGCAATTTGTAGATTTTAATGGGAATGGGATTCTGGATTTGATGGTTGGTATTGGTGTTTGGGGACCAAGAGATCATGTAGGAAGTGAATATTATGGCTGGGATAATGCCTATGATAAAGATGGTAAATGGACAAATGGACCTTTGCATGGTTATATATATTTAATAGAAAATGAAGGAAGCAACAAAATTCCGGAATATAAAGATCCAATTCAACTTATAAATACTGATGGTTCCCCGCTTAATGTTTACGGTAGACCTTCTCCTAATTTTGTAGATTTTAATGGAGATGGTAAACCAGATATAATATGCGGTGAGTTTCGTGATGGTTTTACTTTTTTTGAAAATGTAGGTTCCAACAAAAAACCATTGTTTGCGCCGGGAAGACCACTTACAAACGGAGATCAAATTATTCGTATGGATTTATGTATGATAACACCTGTGGCTTATGATTTTACAGGTAACGGTTGGCCAGATTTAATAGTTGGAGACGAGGACGGAAGAGTTGCTTTGGTTGAGCATACTGGAAAAATAGTTGATGGGATGCCTATTTTCTTGCCACCTCGGTATTTTAAACAACAGGCAGATGAGATAAAATTTGGTGCTTTAGCTACCCCGGTTGGTTTTGATTGGGATGGAGATAGAAATGATGATATTATTGTTGGTAACACTGCCGGACAGATAGCTTTTATCAAAAATCTCGGAGGTAGTCCTGTAAAATGGGCTGCGCCACAGCTTCTCGAAGCAGATAAAGAAATTATTAGAATACAAGCAGGAGTAAATGGTTCTATACAAGGCCCTGCCGAAGCTAAATGGGGGTATACCACTCTATCAGTTGCTGACTGGAACCATGATGGGTTGCCGGATATAATTGTTAACTCCATTTGGGGAAAAATTATATGGTTTGAAAATATTGGTACTCGCAATCATCCAAAACTAGCAAGAGAAAAGCCAATAACTGTGGAATGGAAAAATAAAAATCCAAAACCAGCTTGGAATTGGTGGGATCCAAAAGATAACAACCTTGTTACGCAGTGGAGGACAACTCCCGTAGCCGTTGATTGGACAGGCGATGGTTTGACTGATCTTGTGATGTTGGACCATGAAGGCTACCTTGCCTTGTTCCAACGTGAAAAAAGGAATGAAAAACTTGTTCTTTTGCCTGGAAAGCGAATATTCCGACTAGAGAATGAGGTTGAACCTTTACGTCTAAATGAACGCAGTGCCGGTGGCAGCGGACGCCGAAAAATTGCAGTTATCGATTTTGATGGTGACGGACGGTTAGATCTTTTAGTGAACAGTCAAAATGCTAATTTTTTAAAAAATATAGGTAATGAAAACAACATTACAATTTTTAAAGATATGGGGCTGTTGGATGAAAAACGATTAGCAGGACACACAAGTAGCCCTTCTGTAATTAATTTGTCAGATAATAATTTAGAAACATTGATTATCGGTGCAGAAGATGGTTACATTTATTACAAAAATAACTTAAGAAAAAATAATAATAAATGAAGTACAGCAAGAATTTTATTAACTCCATTTATATAATTTCTTTTATCTGCTTTATAATATCTTGCAATGATACACAACAAGAAAATTCACTAGAAATTCAACATGGAATTGTTTTTTCAGAGATAGGTAAATACGGAGGTTGGCCTGCTAATAATGGAATTTGGTCTTGGGATAATGAGATATTAGTCGGATTTGTCCAAGCAGATTATAAAGAGGTAAGCGGCAGTATGCACACATATGATCGCAGTACTACAAAAAATATGTATGCCCGCAGTAAGGATGGAGGATTGACCTGGTCAATTGAGGATGCATACAAAGATCAGGCAACGGAATCACAAATATTGCAGCAAAGTATGCCTGACTTTACAAATCCTGATTTCGCAATGGTGTTTCAGAGATCTGAGAATGATAATAAAGTCACCAATTTTTATTATTCCAACAACAGAGGAGCAGACTGGAATGGCCCTTACCTATTCCCTGATTTAAATACAGGCGGAGTGGAAAGTCGCACCGATTACATCATAGATGGCCAGCAGGAGATGAATGTATTTATTACAGTCGCAAAATCAAACAAAGAAGAAGGCAGGGTTGCTCTGGCAAGAACTATTGATGGAGGAGTAAACTGGGAGATTGTCTCCTGGGTTGGTCCTGAACCTGAGGGTTTCGATATAATGCCATCTTCACTAAGATTATCACCAACAGAATTGATTACAACAGTCAGATCAAGAACAGCAGACGGACAGGATTTAATAACAGCCTACGCTTCAAATGATAACGGAGTGACATGGGAAAAGCTTAAAAATCCGGTTGCCGACACCGGTAAAGGGGGGTCACCTTCAGCCTTGCTTAAATTGCAGAATGGAAGACTCGTATTGGGATATACATACCGAAGTAATTACGGGTCAAGAGTAAACATAAGATTCAGTTCCGATAATGGAAGAACCTGGAGTGACGAGATAATGCTCAGAGGCGGAGACGGAGCCAACAGAGATTGTGGATATCCAAGAATGGTTCAAAGGCCTGATGGCAAAGTTGTAATGATCTATTACTGGAATAATGTAAATCAAGAGGGTACTGCTCCTTACAGATATATTGCATCAACAATTTTCGATCCTGATCAATGGAAATAAATATTTAACAATAAACTAATTAAAAAATAATCAACAATTTAAATATATTAATTATGACTCAAGTACTTAATGGAATTATTCCACCACTAGTGACACCTTTATTAGATAATGATACATTAGATGTAGAGAGTTTGGAACGCTTAATTGAGCATGTTATTAATGGTGGTGTGCACGGTATATTTATTCTTGGAACTTCAGGAGAATCGCAAAGTTTGAGTTTCTCACTGAGGGAAGAGATGATAAAACAGTCAAGTAAAATTATCAATGGAAGATTGCCTCTATTGGTTGGTATTTCAGACACATCACTTTCAGACAGCGCCCGTCTATCTTACATTGCAGCAGATAATGGAGCCGATATAGTAGTATCTGCAGCCCCATATTATTATGCTGCAGCCCAACCTGAGCTGATCGATTTTTATGAAGCTTTGGTATTCAAGATTGCATTACCACTCTATCTCTATAATATGCCTTCACATACAAAGGTAACTTTTGCTCCTTCCACACTGTATAAGCTTTCCGAAAATGAGAAGGTAATAGGGTTTAAAGATAGTTCAGCCAACGGTACATATCTGCAGACAGTACTATATACAATGCGTGACAGAAAAGATTTCTCAATATTTGTGGGACCGGAAGAGATGACTGCTGCGGCAGTTTTAATGGGTGCAAACGGTGGAGTTAATGGTGGTGCTAATATATTTCCAAAACTATTTGTAGATTTGTACAATGCTGCAAAGGCAGAAGATCTGGAAACTGTAAGAAAATTACAACTTAAAGTGATGCAGATCTCTACAACTATTTATAACTTAGGTCAATACAGCTCAAGCTTTTTAAAAGGCGTAAAATGCGCACTATCTGTTCTGGGTATATGCAAAGACACTTTAGCATTGCCATATTCTAAATTTGATGCAGAATCCAGAATAAAAATCATCGATGCTATTAAAGAATTAGATTTATAAAACTCAATAACGTGAAAGAAAATTTACACACTGATCAAACAGACCAGGAATGGTTTAAAAATTCAGAATGGTCAAAATTATCAATTCAGCCGGATCAGAGTATCGATTTACGAAAATTTGTTGAGCAGAATATTTTGAATCCCAAAGATTGGCAGGCTACATTTAAATTCATGAGCGAAAGCGATTTTAATAATATGAATGAAGGCAGATATGAATTGGGAGGTGAAGTATATGCAACCATCACTGATTACAATACAAAAGATGTCAGTGTGGCTGATTATGAAGCTCATCGTAAATATATTGATATTCAGTATGTGGCTAGTGGAAAAGAGTATATCGGTTTAACTTCATTAGAGGAGATAATATCTGTTGTAAAACCTTATGATGAAGCAAATGATATAGAATTTTTTCAAAAACCCGACAATAATCTATTACTGGCAGATCCGTCACGATATTTTGTTTTCTTTCCAACAGACGGACATAAGCCCTGTTTAAATGTTGAAAGCGTTGATAAAGTGAGAAAGGTTGTTGTAAAGATTCCTTACATAAAATACATGAATTAAATGCAAAATAAAAAATTTTATCCATGGCTTGTCGTTATATTACTATGGTTTGTTGCCCTATTGAACTATGTTGACAGACAAATGCTTACAACGATGCGACCATCAATGATGGTTGATATTGAAGAGCTGGTTTCAGCTGAAAACTTTGGTAGGCTAATGGCTATATTCCTTTGGATTTATGCGTTAATGAGTCCGATTTCCGGAATTATAGCTGATAGATTAAACCGCAAGTGGCTGATAGTAGGAAGCTTATTTGTCTGGTCAGCAGTAACATTATTAATGGGATATGCCCAAACTTTCAATCAGCTGTATGCACTACGTGCATTGATGGGTGTAAGTGAAGCATTCTATATCCCGGCAGGGTTGGCATTAATTTCAGATTATCATCAAGGATCTACCCGGTCTATAGCAACAGGTATTCATACCTCAGCTATATATCTTGGTCAGGCACTTGGCGGGTTTGGAGCAGTTTATGCGATAATGACTTCATGGCAGTTTACTTTTCATTCCTTAGGGATGATAGGTGTAGTTTATAGCTTGGTACTGATAATATTCTTGAGAGAAAAGAAAACTTATTTGATAGATAAAGATCAAAAGAAGAACCCTTTAAAAGATTTTGTAAGTTCACTTAAAGGAGTAACTATACTTTTAAGCAATATCTCATTCTGGGTTATTATGTTTTATTTTGCTGCACCTAGTTTGCCTGGTTGGGCAACTAAAAATTGGTTGCCAACTTTATTTTCTGATACTCTGAATATTGATATGACACAGGCTGGACCAATGGCCACTATAACAATTGCTATGGCTTCATTGGTCGGGGTATTGCTGGGAGGTTATTTATCTGATAAATGGGTACAAAAACATTTAAAAGGAAGAATATATACCGGTATTCTGGGTCTTTCACTTACTCTCCCGGCTTTGCTGTTCCTTGGTTTAGGAAATAGTTTATTTTCAACAATTATCGGAGCTTTATTCTTTGGATTAGGATTTGGTATGTTTGATGTAAACAATATGCCTATTTTATGTCAGTTTGTATCATCTCGTTATAGAGCAACAGGCTATGGATTGATGAATCTCGTTGGTATTTCCTCAGGTGCATTAATAACAGGACTGTTAGGTAAATCAGCAGATTCCGGAAATTTAGGCCGTGACTTTTTAATGATGATTATACCGGTATTAATTGCAATCGTACTTCAACTTGTTGTTTTGAAACCAAAAACAATAAATATGACTGAAGATTTTGATGAACAATAACCTTACATTGATTTTGACAATATGTTTTATGTTATCAAATAAATGAAAAACAGGTCAGGAAGATTATCAAAAGGTGCTGGAAGATAACTGGCAGGAACGATCTGTAGTTGCACCAGAGTTACAGACAAATCCTGAAAGATCTTTCCTACGATGAACGCTTTCGCAATCACCCACGGAACAAGGATAGAGCTAGGAAAGCTGATAAAAAAGTGCGAACCATAATCGGCCGGATGGTATGTAACAAGGTAAGAAATCCTTTTGACGAGTACGAGTGTGGCCATTGGTTTGCCCGGGCAATGGCCAGTTACGGATTGATGCAGGGATTAACCGGCACTTATTACGATGCCGTGGATAAAACCTTATATATCGATTCCCGGATTGGTGATTTCAAATGTTTTATCAGTGTCCGATCGGGATTTGGAACAGTTGAATTCAAAGCTGGTAGCCCGATCTTGAATGTGGTGTATGGAACGATCGAAGTAGAAAAGTACAATATTAGCGGTAACATGCTTGATTTATAATAGAATTCGTTAATTATTTAATTCAGGATAATTACACGTTAAATGACGAAGAAATTTTATATTTGCCCGATAATGATAATCCAAATCTGCTATTCATTGCAAAAACAGGAGTTTATTCCATTAAAATATTGTAGAACCAAATAAAATAAGCAACTATGAACTTAAAATCAATTTACATTACTTTTTTATTATTTGTTTTCACGGCAGGTATTTTTGCTCAAAACCGTGAGTTCAATGGCCTGGATATGAACATGGGTAACTTGTACAAGCTTTCAAATGCCGAAACCCGTTCCAT
>ENA-UOOI01003067-UOOI01003067.1-fermentation-metagenome-genome-assembly--contig:-NODE-3067-length-13212-cov-8.247929_pt1 | contig 13212 bp, 26 predicted proteins | sample MGYA00245779_ERZ724027 | MGnify/ENA primary metagenome ERZ724027 (study PRJEB28704, sample SAMN03018318) | fermentation metagenome | biome: anthropogenic terrestrial biome; feature: soil; material... | reverse complement strand
GGTGTCTTGTTATGAACTGGAAAACCCGCATGTACCTGTCCCTATGGCTCTGGAACGACCTGACCTCTCACACACTCGTGGCAATGATTCACCGTGACCCGGAACACGCAGTGATCTATCGCCGGGCGCTCCGGATGATTGAGGAGGGACGCGTATGAAACTGCTTGAAAGAAAGGCCCTCAAAATTCTGAATCGGATGCTGACAGAAGCCGATTCGGAGGTCATGGAGGTAGACTACTCCAAAACATATCGGATCGGTAGATGCAATTTGCCGGTCAGCGATGCCAAAATACTCCGCGAGTACATCGAAAGCAGAAAAGAAGGTGAAAATTAATGGATTGGTCCAGATGCTTCCAGCTCATGGACGCGCAGGGCTGCCCCGAGCACGACCGGACCGTCCGGACGCTGGAAGACCTGATTGAACACGATGCGCCGCGCAGGGCGTTTTGGCAGCGGTGCTTAGCGCTGTACAAGAAGGAGGCGTGGGACCTGTGAAACTGCTGATACTGGCCGTGCTTATCGGTTTCGGGGCGGCGACCATCCACAATGAGGCGACGCACCAAAACGACCGCCGTACGATTGCTATAATTACCGCAGCTTACGCCCTGATGTGCGTGGTAGTTGTGTTATGAGAAACGTATTGAAATTCCCGGAACCACCGAAGCTGCCGGACATCGAATCATTTCCAATTTACCTGAATCACGATACCAACGAAATCTTGATGCCTTACATTCCTGATAATCGGGATGATGCGGCACTCGTGCTGGGCAATTTTATGACAATTCTTCTGGAGGACGAAATTCTCAGCGACAACGATATTTTACAGGTTGCTTTACAGGCAACCGAGGAAGGGAGCGGAAAATTGTGAAAAGCATAGGTATTGTGCGCCATCTTGACCATCTCGGCCGAATCGTATTGCCGAAGGAGCTGCGGCGGACGCTGGACCTGCCGGAAGGCACGCCGATGGAAATCTCCGTGGACGGCAGCCGAATTGTACTGCGCAAGTACCAAACCAGAGAAGCATGGACCACCGACGAGCTTAAAGAGGCTCTAATCGCCGCAGCCGAGGATGCCGGGCATGATCCGGTAGCGTACCTGACGCAGGCGCGAAAGGAGATAAACTGATGCAAGTATTAGGCCGCGAGCTGACAACCGACGAAATCATCCGCTTTGTGCGGGACTTTGCTGCACAGACGCGCCGGCACAAGGATTGCCATGATTGCCTGTATATCGACATGGCTTTGGCACTGGCGGACGAGGTCGAAAGGCTAAATCGCCGCGCCGCCCCGGAAAACAAGGCGCTGACGCTGGAAGAACTCACCTCTACTATTGAAAATGAGCCCAATGGCTGGTTGTGGCTCGAAGCTCTTACAGATAGCCGGGAAAGCCTGTATCAGCGAAACGAAATAACCTATCGCTGGTCGAACATCACAAATTACGGCAAAACGTGGTTGGCATACGCCCGCCGCCCGGATGGAGGCAAATAATGTTCAGACGAATCGGTCAAATTAATAGCTTTAATGAAATCCCGTGGGGGAAGAAAGTCATGATTATGGGAAGCGTTTGTCATAACGATTGGTGCTATGGCATGCCTGGCGCTTTCAGAAAAAATGAACGCGGATATTACTTTGAAAATGACTTTGGAATGAAAACGTATTTCAAAAAAGAGGACTTCATTGGAGTAAATCTGATGGAAGCCTACGCCCACCGCCCGGAGGACGCGACAGAAGGGAGAAAGTCATGAAATACGCACTGATCCAGATGCCGAGCAGCGCGATCCTCATCGTAGACAATCACGACAGCATCGGCAAAGCCCGCGTGTGCAAATTGATTGACGAGGGCGGCAAGCCGGTTGGCGCCATTGAGAGCGATCTACGCCCCGGATCCCTGCAAGCCGGTTTTGAGCACAAGCGGACCGCCAGACTTGATGAGCTATATGACCAGATCAGGCTGGCAAAAGAGGCGCTGGACGGCGACATTACCTGGGAGCAGGTCCATCCACCGGAGGATGCAACATGACCGCCCGCTGCACCGTCTGCGGGCGCTACTGGAACATCAGCGTGCAAAAGCAGATCCCGCGCTCCGGCTACACATGCCCCTACTGCGCGACCCGGGACAGGCCGATCCGAACCGGGATCATTAAAAATGAAAGAAGGATTGAAAGTGCGACTTAGGGAACAGCCTCTCGGTACCCGGAACATGGTCGGCGCCCGCGTCGAGCTGGCGCGGAAGAATCAGGGCATGAAACAGAAGGAGCTTCTTGCCCGGCTCCAGGTCAAGGGGGTCGATATGAATTCCTCAGCCCTGTCCAAACTGGAGGGACAGATCCGATACGTCACGGATCGCGAACTCGTGGCGTTGGCCGACATCCTCGGCATCTCGGCCGACCAGTTGCTCGGAAGGGAGGACCATCATGTCGAAGTCGATGGTTGATCTGCTGATTTTCTTGGTGATCATCGGCGGCACTGTCCTGGTCTGCGGCGCTCTTCTGGGCGGGATCTTCCGGCTGATCGGCAAGATCCGGGCTCTCGATGCAGTCCGTCGGCGCCGGGAAGCGATCGGCGCAGTCCGGCTGTACCGCCGGGTGGCGCGGCGGGTCCCCGGGGATCTGACCGCGGCGGAATATACGCGGGCGGTTCGGTACGCGGCCCGAAAATACCATCTGGCCGGTTGCGGCGGCGAGCTGGACCTGCAAGGCCATGACCTGGAATACATCAGCGTCCTGGTCGCCGAGGCCGTCGGGCAGGACAGACTTTCCCGCGGGACGCTGGCCATCGCCGCGGCGGACCGGGACCTCGCGCAGTCAGAAAAATCAGAAAGGGATGAAACGGCATGACAAAGGATCAAATTTTTCGCAGAGCCTCTCAGGAGGTCCAATTGAAGGCGCAGACGGTCGCCGGGAGCAAAACGGCAAAAGAGGCCAGACGGGAATATGATATCGGATCCGGCTATCTCTGCGCCTTGTATGACGCCGGCATATTTGATCGGGCAACCTTTACGGCGGGCGCCGACCTGCTGAAGGCCGCGTATCGCGAGGCAGAAAAAAAGACCGCCCTCGATGGTAGCAACATCGGGAGCGGCTCAAAAGGAGGTCATCCAGCGAAGGATGACAGTTCAACACACAACCAAAGTGTAGACGAAAAATCGGAGAATGTCAAGGTTACGGGTGCGACGGATCGGGAGCTCGCCTATATGCTCTACAAACTGATCCGCTCCATGCAGTACGCGCGGATCAGCGATACCCAAATCGTTTCCACGCTGCTGAATACGCTCAGACCGCAGGAGGGGGGAGGGTCCATATGCTGACCGATAGCCAGAAGCTCACGATCAAGGTCGCCGTCCGCCGAGCCCGGGGAAACGGGACCGAGGCAGAGGAGATCAGGAAGCTCGCCTCCGGCATGGGCGTCGGCGAGGGCGAGATCCGCGCGTATGCGGAGCAGGCGCTGGGCCCGGCCCCCGTCTCCCGGGCCGGGCTGGAGAACCCGCCCTCGGCACCAGCCGGCGAGGCGGCGAAAAAGCCGGCCGGAAAGCGCCGTGGGAAACGCCTGGTCTGGACGGACGAGATGGTCCGCCGGATGCTGGAACTGTCCGCCCAGGGCATGGGCCCCGTGGCAATCGCCGACGAGATGGGGCTGAAGGTACGGCAGGTAAAGATGAAACTTTACAACCACAGGAAGCGCTCGGTGTCCTCACCGACCGCTAGGGAAGCAGCCGTTTCGGAAGCGGCGGCCCCGGTGCGACCCGCGGCGGAGCCGTCTCCGGCAGATCTCCCGGCGCAGGATCCCGGACCGAAGCAAGGCCTGAACGGCCGTTCCGAGTACGATGTCCTCCGTGCGAAGCTGGCGGAGCCGGAGGTGCCAGGCATCAACCTGGCGAAAGAACTTCTCGACCTGATGGACCACTTCGAGCTGGCCTACAATGCAAAGCCTGTTCTGCTGCAGGCAGCTCCGTCCGCAGAATGGGCCGCGCGCAGCTTCGACGCGGACGGCCGGCGATATTTCGTCAACCTGCGGGCAAAGCGGCGGGAGGCGGCGTCATGATTGTGGCGTACAAAGGGATGGGGCCGGAGCGCGGAAACATCGTCCCGGCGGAAGACGCGCTCTCCTATGCCATGGAGCGCTGCGGAATTCAGCCGTCCACGGCGCCGGCGAATTCGCAGGACCGGGACGAGTTCAGCCGGATGCTGGTGGAGTGGTTCTTCTCGGGCAACTGGGCCCCGGTTGAAAAGGATGAGGAGGCGGATTCCGAATGCATAAGCTGACCCATGAAGAATGGCTGGCCGAGCGCCGGAAAAGCATTGGCGGCAGCGACGCGGCGGCCATTGTCGGGATGAACCCCTACGTCACGCCCTACATGCTTTGGGCGGATAAGACAGGCCGTCTCCCTGATAAGCCGGATAACGAGGCCATGCGGCAGGGCCGCGACTTGGAACAATACGTTGCCGACCGTTTCACGGAGGCAACCGGTCGGCGTGTCCGCCGGCATACGGCGATGTTCCACAACCCCGCCTACCCATTCGCTCATGCCAACATCGACCGGGCGGTCGTCGGGGAGCCGGCGGGCCTCGAATGCAAGACCACCAGCGTGATGAACCTGAAGAAATTCAAAAACGGCGAGTACCCGGAGAACTACTACGTCCAGTGCGTCCACTATCTGGCCGTGACCGGCTGGAAACGGTGGTATCTGGCCGTCGTGATCCTGAACCAGGGGTTCAAGTGGTTCACGATCGAGCGTGACCAGGCAGAGATTGACGCGCTGATGCAGGCGGAGAAAGACTTCTGGAACGCCTACGTCGCTCCCGATACCCCGCCGCCGGTGGACGGGCGGCTTCCGACGTCGTCAGCCTTGGAGTCGGTTTTCCCCGGAACGGGCGTCGACGACGCCAAGCCTATTTTCCGGGAAGACGTCCTTCAGAATTATCTGAACCTGAAAGAGCAGATTGCCGCTCTTCAACAGGAAAAGGAACGCTGCGAGCAGATTTTCAAACAGGACCTGGGCGACGATATCTCCGGCGAATGCGGCGGGTACCGGATCGACTGGAAGCCGCAGTCCCGCCAGACGTTCGATTTTCAGAAATTCAGAGAAGACAACCCGGGACTGAATTTCCGCCCGTATCTGAAAGAATCCAAATTCCGCAGATTTGCGATAAGGAGCGAAAAGAAATGACAGGAGCAATTCAGAAGGCGGCCCAGGAACAGGCCAAGGGAAACCTTTCGCAGCAGGCGCAGGCCGGCGCCAAGAAAAGCATCAACGCCCTGATGAGCAGCATCCTTGACAGCGAAGGGTACCGCAGGCGTTTCAACGAGCTGCTCGGCGCCCGGACGCCGCAGTTTATTTCCAGCATCGTTTCCCTCGTGAACGCGGACAACAACCTTCAGCGGGCGTTTTACGAGGCGCCCGTTACGGTGATCCAGTCCGCGCTGAAGGCGGCAACATTCAATTTGCCGATTGACCCGAATCTCGGTTACGCCTACATTGTCCCATTCAACAACACGGTCAAAAATCCGGATGGTACCACCCGGAAGCGCATGGAAGCGTCCTTCATCATGGGCTACAAAGGTATGAACCAGCTCGCTCTGCGCACCGGCGTCTACAAGACCATCAACGTGATCGACGTGCGCGAGGGCGAGCTGAAGAGCTACAACCGCCTGACGGAGGATATCGAGCTGGACTTCGTCGAGGACGACGAGGAGCGCGAGAAACTGCCGATCATCGGCTGGGTTGGGTATTACCGGCTGATGAACGGCACGGAGAAAACCATTTACATGACCAGGAAGCAGATTGAAGCCCATGAGCGTAAATTCAGAAAGGGCCAGTACATGGGCAAGGGCTGGCGTGAAGATTTCGACAGCATGGCCATGAAGACCGTGTTCCGCCGCCTGATTGGCAAATGGGGCCTGATGTCGATCGATTACCAGAGGCAGGTAAATCCCGCAACGCTGGCCGCGGCGGACGCCCTTGCCAAGGGCCAGTTCGACGACGAGGATAAGCTTCCCGAGGGAACGGCCGCCCAGACGATTAACGCGGAAGGCCATGAGGTCGATCCGGCCACCGGGGAGGTGAAGCAGAAATGAATGTTCCGATGTATCCGGCGGTCGCAGAACGATGCGGGGCAGAGCCGGACTGTGTGGAACGGGCCACCCGACATGCCATTGGAGTGGCGTGGAAACACGTCGCCCCGGAGCAGAGGCTGCACTATTTTGGCCGGATAGGCGGCAGCCGGAAAGGCAGGCCGACGAACGGGGGGGGTTATTGCGGCGGTCGCCGAACAGATTCGGATGGACAAGGAGAAAGCGGGATGACTGCCGTCCCATGGCGACGATTACCGGAAAGGGCGGTGATGCCTGTTGTCTCGTCCGCAAAAGGACGGGGTTGATTATTTTCCATTTGATGTTGTGCTTGACGAGAAGTTCGACCTGATCGAGGCGGAATTTGGACTGACAGGATTTGCGGTAGTCGTTAAACTGTACCAGCGAGTGTATCAGCGAGGTTACTACTGTGAATGGACAAATGAGGTTGCATTGCTGTTCGGCCACTCTGTTGGCCTGGGTGGCAATGCCGTTTCTGAAATAGTAAACGCCGCGGTCAAAAGAGGTATTTTTGACAAAGACATGTTTGACAAATGCCATATCCTGACTTCCCACGGGATTCAGGAAAGGTATTTCGAGGCCGTCAGCCGCCGAAAATGTGTCAAGGCCAAAAAGGAGTACCTTTTAGTTGATGTTACCCGAATTCTGCCAAACGCCAGCATTTCATGGGTAAATGATAGCAATAACCCCGAAAATGCAAGCAATAATTCACAAAGTAAAGGAAAGGAAAGTAGAGTAAATAAAAGTAAAGTAAAGAAGAACAGTAGGTCCGCACCTGCTGCCGCAGCTTCGGACCGCCGCCTCTGCATCTCGCTTATTTTAAATGACAACTCCGAGTATCCGGTCTATCAGGACCAGGCAGACAAGTGGGCCGCTCTTTATCCGGCCGTGGACGTCGGACAGGAACTACGAAAGATGGCCGGCTGGTGCGAGGCAAACCCGAAAAGGCGCAAGACAAAACGCGGGGTCCTGAATTTTATCAATTCATGGCTTTCCCGCGAACAGGACAGAGGAGGGAATCAGAATTATGGGGACAGAGCTGACCAGCATGCAGGAAATTCTTCACAGGAAACTCCGAAGACGCCGGCAGGAAACTCACTCGGCACCGTCGTTTGAGGAGCACGTGCGCCATCAATGCGATGCTCTGAATGCGACGGCCGGCAAACTGGAAGATTATGATTGCCCGATTTGCAAAAATAAGGGCGTCGTCTATTTCATCGGCGGCGACGGGGACATTCACTGCAAAGAGTGCTCCTGCATGACGATTCGGGACAGCATGGCACGCATCCGGAACAGCGGGCTGCAAAATCTGCTCAGCAACTGCACGCTCGACCGGTTTGAGACGGAAACTCCTTTACAGCAGCTGATGAAAACAACGGCCGCAAGATATTTATCCGCCGGCGAAAACAGCTGGTTCTTCGTTGGCGGGCAGTCCGGCGCCGGGAAATCTCACATCTGCACAGCTATCGCCGGGGAGCTGCTGCGCCGCGGGAAAGCGGTCCGTTACATGCTCTGGAAAGATGAGTCCACGAAAATCAAGGCTGCAATCAACGATGAGGATGAATATGACCGTCTGATTTCCCCGTTGAAGACCGTACCGATTCTGTACATCGACGATCTGTTTAAGCCTGTTTATGACGACCGCGGCAAGCGAAAGCAACCGACCCCAGGTGATATATCGCTGGCATTTGAGATTATCAATTTCCGGTATATTGCGGGCCCGCGCGGTATCACAATCATCTCCAGCGAGTGGACAATGGATGAACTGCAGCAGGTAGATCCTGCGACTGCCGGCCGAATTTTTCAGATGGCACAGAAATATTGCATTTCCATTATACCGGGTAAAGACCGGAATTACAGGCTGAGGAGGCAAAAAGCATGAAGCGCAAAATCAGAAACGATGGCATGTACATCACGCCGCAGAGGGTCTACGGCATCGTGCCGGGCGCCGTCTGCCGGCAGTGCAGGTTCTGCCACAACAAGAAGGACGCGGGTCTGACCGGGAGCAACGCCTTCTACTGCACGCGATTCTTCCGGCACGAAAACCCGAAGGCCCGCATCAACGCTTACGACCGGGCGTGCGGAAAATTTGAAGCGGAGGGGAAAACGCCATGAATCGAAAATCAGACCGCTATCTGGAGCTTGCCGGCCAGCTGCGGGACCTGGCGCTGGACCGAAAGAGCTTTTTCACCGAGGACGGCGACGATGAGATTTTCCGGGCCGGCTATGCGGCGTGCGTGGAATCGGCCAACATTCTGGAGCGGCTGGCGAAGCGGAAGGAGAGGCGGTGGCCATGAGAAACATCTGCTTCACCGTCCCCGGCCCGCCGCAGGGCAAGGCTCGGCCGAAGGTGGTGCGGCTGAAAAACGGATTCAGCCATACATACACGCCGGACAAGACCGTCGCCTACGAAGAGCTGGTCCGCATCCGCTACAAGGCAGCGGCGCACGGATTCAAGTTCGGGGATGACGCCCAGGTAGTCGTCCAGATCACCGCCCGCTTCCAAATTCCGGCCAGCAAGAGCAAAAAGATCCGCTTCGCCATGCGGTCCGGGCAGATCAGGCCGGCGAAGAAGCCGGACTGCGACAACATCGTGAAGATCGTCTGCGACGCGCTGAACGGGTTCGCCTACAAGGACGACGCCCAGGTTGTCCTGGCGCAGGTGGCGAAGGAATACACCGACGAGCCGCGGACGGACGTTAGCTTGTGGGAGGTATGAGAATGGGAAAAATGACAAAGCTGAACGGAATCGGAGAATATGAACTTCAGGCTTGCTTCGACTGCGGAAATGGGTGCGGCCCGGATAACGAAAACTGCGGGAATTGCCAAAAATCGCTGGATGCGTATCAACGACTCGGAGAATATGAAAGCACCGGTCTAACCCCGGAGGAGGTCGACCGGCTCAATAAATTTGTGGATTCTCAGGCGGCCGGACTGCTTGCCGAGCGGGACCAGCCGCAAGCAGAAAACGGTCAGCTCCGTGCCGTGATCACCCAGATGGGCCCTGGATTTTTCACCCGGAAATGCCGCGTCTGCGGCTGCGACTGGAACCATCCGTGCAACGATAATGATTTTTGGATAGAGAATGATCTGTGCAGCGCGTGCGCGGAGAAGACGTCCAAGCAAGGGAAATAATACTTTTAGCCAGCGCAGAAAGGATGATGACTCTTGACGGTTGGCGAAGTGAAGAATCTGCTCAGAATCTACTATGATATCCCGCAGATGATCGCCGAAGAGTGGGCTGCCATCCGCAACTGCGAAGCCGAAAAGTACCAGATCTCGCTGCCGTCCGTCAACCTCACGGGGCTGCCGGGCGGCAAAGGCTTGCCCGGGGACCGCACCGCATCGATGGCGCTCGCGGACCAGACGCGCTACTACGACGATGAGATCAAGCGCTGCTCCCGCCGCATCGCGGAACTGAGGGGCGCGAAGAGCTGGCTCGGCGTCGCCCTCGGGAAGCTGGACCCGACCGACCGGTATATCCTGGAGCTGCGATACATGGGGGACCAGCGGAACCGGAAATACCGTCGTCGGCCGGAGTGGAAAGAAATCGCCGGGAGGGTGGAACTGAGCGAGGGGCGGGTCCGGGAACGCGCGAGGGTTTCTCTGCTTCAGCTGGCAATGCAGGCCGATCAAGTCGTGTTCCCGGGCATGGCTCGCTGAAAACACCGCCGCTTTCCGCCGGAAATCGCCGGAAACAGGCGCCTTCATGCGCTTTTATTGTGGTACAGTATAATCAGGAATTTGATTATAAGGGCTCTGACTTTTAACCTCCTTTTCCTCAGCGCCGCCCGGTAGCTCAGGCGGCGCAATGGATTATTTCCAACGTGCCGCTTCGGCGGTGCGTTTTTCTTATGCCAAAAGCGGGGTGACACCCATGAAATATCACTATCGTCCGGTTTTCGATAGTCGCATTTTCGGCGCGGCGGAGGCTCGGGCAGACCGGTACTGGAAAAACAGATTGCGAGGTGGTGGGCGATGTGGCAAAAGGCAAATATCAAAAGTGGCTGACAAAGGACGGACGCCTCATGTTGGAAGCCTGGGCGCGGGACGGCCTGACCGATGAGCAGATTGCCCACAACCTGGGCATCACCACGTCGACTCTGTATGCTTGGAAGAACCGCTTCCCGGAGATTTCGGAGGCCCTAAAAAAGGGCAAGGAAGTTGTTGACGTTGAGGTCGAGAATGCCCTGCTGAAACGGGCGAAAGGATTTGCCTATCTGGAAGAAAAGCAGGAAATCGATGCGGCCGGCAGGAGAACCGTCACCAAGACGGTAAAGCAAGTTGCACCAGACGTGGGCGCCGCGGTGTTCTGGCTAAAAAACCGGAAACCGGAACAGTGGCGGGAAAAGCCTTCCGGTGACGACGATAACACCGGCCAGCTTGAGCAGCTCCTGAAAGGTCTGAAATCCGATGGCTGACGTTTACACGCCGAAGCAACGCGAGCTCCTCCGCATCTGGCAGCGCGGCGAGCTTCGCCGCATCAATCTGCTGGAGGGTTCCGTCCGGTCTGGGAAGACGTGGATTAGCCTGGTCGTATGGGCCTTCTGGGTGGCGACGATGCCGCGGGACGGCAACTACCTGATGGTCGCCAAAACGCTCACGTCGCTGCGCCGCAACTGCCTGGACCTGCTTCAGGACTTGATCGGCACGAAGTATTTTACCTATTCCCTGTCGAAGAAAGAAGCCCGATTGTTCGGCCGGCTGGTTTATCTGGAGGGCGTCAACGACGCCCGTGCCGAGAGCAAGATCCGCGGCATGACGCTGCAGGGGGCCTACTGCGACGAGCTGACGCTGTTTACAGAAGATTTTTTCAGTATGCTGCTCTCCCGTCTCTCCTGCCCAGGTGCGAAGCTGATCGCGACGACCAACCCGGACAGCCCGATGCACTGGCTGAAAACCAAGTACATCGACCGTGCTGGGGAGCTTGACATGATGGTCATGCGGTTCCTCATCGAGGATAACACGTTCCTCGACCCGGCCTACGTCGCCAACCTCAAAAAAGAGTACGTCGGGGTGTTTTACGATCGATTCATACTGGGCCTTTGGAAGACGGCCGACGGTCTGATTTACCGGCAGTTTGCGGATAATCCGGAAAAATGGATGGTGGATGCGGTTGACCAGTCCAAGATTGATTTCATTTCCGTTGGCGTCGACTTCGGCGGCAACCGGTCGCTGACGACGTTCGTCGCGACGGCCGTCATGCGCGGATGGTCGGGGCTGGTCGTCCTGCGGGATTACCACATTGAGGGCCGCAAGGGCGAAATTGACGCGGACCGCGTGGCCCGGGAGTTCGTCGGGTTCGTGCGCGGCCTGCAGGCGGAGTATCCGCACGCCTACATTCGGTACGGCTTCGCTGACTGCGCGGAGCAGTACCTGATTACAACGCTGCGCCGGGCCTGCGCGGCCGCGAATCTCGTCCTGAAAATCGGAGACAGCGACAAAAACGAGATTGTCCAGCGGATCATCTGCACCAACACCCTGCTCAACACCGACCGGCTGCATCTGATGCGCTGCTGCACACTGGTCCGCGCGGGGCTCGAATCCGCCGTGTGGGACAGTAAGGCGGCGCAGGCGGGCAAAGACGTCCGGCTGGACAACTTTTCAACCGATATCGACATTCTGGATGCGTTCGAGTATTCGTTCGAGCGGTTCATGCGGAAACTGGTCAGGGAGGCGGTATGATGGACAACTTCGAGATTCTTCCGGTTTTGCAGTACCTGAACCGCAAATTCGGCGCGGGCCTGCGGACCGAGTATTACCAGAATATCCGCCTCTGGAAAGCGTGGTGGCGCGGCTATGTGAAATCGTTTCATACGTTTCACGAGCTGGCCGGAAACCGCGTAACGGAGCGGAAGCTCTACTCGATGAAAATGGCGAAGAAGATATGCGAAGACTGGGCTTCTATCTTGCTGAACGAAAAGACGGAAATTGCCATCGCCGACAAGTCAAGCAGCGAGTTCGTCCAGGGGCCGAAGCAGACGACCGGCGTCCTCGGGGCCAACGATTTCTGGGAGCGCGGAAACGAGCTGGTGGAGCGGGCCTTTTACAGCGGCGCCGGCGCGTTTGTCCTGCGGCTGGAAAATATGCTGGTGGGCGCCGACGGTTCCGTTCTTCGGTCGCCCGAAACGCGGATCGGCATCGACTATCTCGACGCCATGTATATCTATCCGCTGTCGCTGAGGCATGGAAAAATCACGGAAGCCGTTTTCGCTTCGGTGCAGTTGGTAAGGGGGAAATATCGGGTTTACCTCGAGGAGCACACGCTGCAGAACGGAAACTACGTCATTACGAACGAGCTGTTCGATTACGAGGCCGGCACGCTGGTTCCGAAACCGCTCCCTGACGGCATCGCACCATCGTTCAACACCGGCTCCCCCATCCCGTGGTTCTCCATCATCGAGCCGAACATTTCCAACAACCGGTCCTACGGCAACGGCCTGGGGCTGTCCGTTTACGCCGACGCGATCGACGAGCTCCAGAACGTCGACATCGCGTTCAACAACTTCGTCAAGGATTTCAAACTTGGCGGGAAAAAAGTTTTTTACAACAAAGACATGACGAGGCGGACGGCAGATGGAAAGAGAATAACCCCGGACGACGTTGCGCAGCAGCTTTTCCTTCAGGTGGACGCAGATTCCGACGTCGACGCTGATTTGAAAACTTTGGTCCAGGAATACAATCCACAACTTCGTGTGGAAGAAAACACAAAGGGCATTCAGGCGGCGCTCGATTATCTGTCGTTCAAATGCGGCCTCGGCACCCGGTTTTACACGTTCGAGGGTGGAACGGTACAGACTGCGACTCAGTATACCGGCGAGCGTCAGGACCTCGTCCAGAACGCTAACAAGCACTACATCGTCATCGAGCGCGCTCTGCAGGGCCTTGTCCGCGGCATCCTCTACATCGGCCGGGAAATTCTCGGACTGCCGGTCAAAGAGGATACCGACATTGAAATCAAGTTCGAGGACAGCTACATCATTGACAAAGAAGCCGAACGTGCCCGCGACAAAGACGACGTGAGGGACGGCATCATGCAGAAGTGGGAATACCGGGCGAAATGGTACAACGAGGACGAAGCGACGGCGAAGGCGGCGGTGGGCGCCGACCAAACCGACGACCA
>ENA-UOOI01003066-UOOI01003066.1-fermentation-metagenome-genome-assembly--contig:-NODE-3066-length-13215-cov-3.190502_pt1 | contig 13215 bp, 12 predicted proteins | sample MGYA00245779_ERZ724027 | MGnify/ENA primary metagenome ERZ724027 (study PRJEB28704, sample SAMN03018318) | fermentation metagenome | biome: anthropogenic terrestrial biome; feature: soil; material... | reverse complement strand
AGGTCCATGTTGGATTCCCACAGGCTGTCGATAGTGCCGACGTCCTTCCAGTATCCCTCAAAATGGTAGGCAAAGATCCGCACCCCCGATTTCAGCATGGCCGGCAGAACATCCTTGCCAAAATCGTTGGAAGATTTTGGATTCGCAGCATCCTCTTTCAGATATCTGAGCAGGACGCTCCAGGTAAAAACGTAGATTCCCATCGAAGCCTGATTGCTTTTCGGCTTTCTGGGCTTCTCATCAAATTCATAGACAGAACCGTCTTCGCGCGTGTTCAGAATGCCAAACCGCGAGGCATCTTCCAAAGGAACCTCAATCTCCGCAATGGTGCAGTCCGCTTTTTTTCGTTTGTGATACGCTATCATCTTCGAATAATCCATTTTATAAATGTGATCACCGGAGAGGACAATCACATAATCTGGATTATACCGCTCTATGTAGGGAATGTTCTGGTAAATGGCATTCGCCGTACCCTTGTACCAGTCGGATTTTCGGTTCCGCTGGTAGGGCGGCAGAACCCGAACCCCGCAGGTCGTTCCGTCAAGATCCCATGGTTGTCCGTTGCCGATGTATTCGTTCAGTTCCAGCGGCTGATACTGAGTCAGCACACCGACACATTCAATACCGGAATTCACACAGTTGGAAAGCGGAAAATCGATAATCCGGTATTTCCCACCGAACGGAATGGCAGGCTTCGCAAGGTTTTTGGTCAGCACGCCGAGTCGGCTGCCCTGCCCCCCTGCCAGAAGCATGGCGACAACTTCCTGTTTGGGCAACATTGCATGAATCCCCCTTTCTTAACCGGTTCTATTTTTTTCTTCTGGACCTTTGACCCGGATGCGGCGCCCGGCGCCCGCGCACCTTACGCCTGCACCGGAGGAAAAGGACGGAAAGCGGCGGAAGCGTCAGGCTGATCGACTGCCCGCAGCCATGCATTGGCGGGGCGGAGCTGTGAATATTGCTTCCGTTTGTCAGTCCGCTCCCTCCATACTCGGCAGCATCAGAAGAAAAAATCTCTTCATAGATTCCCGCAGAAGGGACGCCGATGCGGTAATTTTCCCGCCGGACCGGGAGAAAGTTGCAGACCGCTATTACTTCTTTGCCGGACTTTGCAATTCTGCGGAAAGCAATCACGCTCTGGGTATAGTCGTCGTTCGAAATCCACGCGAACCCTTCCCAGGAAAAATCCACTTCCCAGAGGGCGGGTGTACGGAGATAAAAGCTGTTGAGATCACGGAAAAACTTCTGCTGTTTCCGGTGCTGTTCATAGTTAAGCAGCAGCCAGTCCAGTTCCTTTTTATAATCCCACTCGATAAACTGGCCGAATTCCGTTCCCATGAAAATAAGCTTTTTCCCCGGGTGGGCCATCATGTAACAGAGAAAAGCCCGCACCCCCGCAAATTTCTGCTCATATGTACCGGGCATCTTGTTCATCAGCGAACGCTTCCCATGAACTACTTCGTCGTGTGAAATGGGAAGAATGAAATTTTCGGAAAAAGCGTAGACGAACGAAAACGTCAGGTTGTCCTGATGGTAACGGCGCTGGGAAGGATCCAGGGAAACATAATGGAGCATGTCGTTCATCCATCCCATATTCCATTTATAGCTGAAACCCAGGCCGCCGTCTTTCACGGGTCTTGAAACCATCGGCCATGCCGTGGATTCCTCGGCTATCATCACGGTGTCGGGGAACAAATTCAGAACCGTTTCGTTGAGACTGCGCAGGAAAGCCACCGCTTCCAGGTTTTCACGGCCCCCGTTCTTATTGGGAATCCATTCCCCGGGTTTCCTTCCATAATCAAGATACAGCATCGAGGCAACCGCGTCAACCCGAATCCCGTCGATATGATAGTTTTTCAGCCAGAAAACCGCGCTGGAGATTAAGAAACTGACAACCTCGTTTTTTCCGTAATTAAAAACCAGAGTGCCCCATTCCTTATGCTCGCCGATACGAGGATCCGCGTATTCATAACAGGGCTTGCCGTCAAAGAACGCAAGGCCGCTTTCATCCCTTGGAAAATGAGCCGGCACCCAGTCCATAATCACTCCGATCCCGGCTTCGTGGCATTTCTCCACAAAATTCATAAACTGCTTTGGCTCCCCATACCGGCTAGTGGGCGCAAAATAGCCCGTCACCTGGTAGCCCCACGAACCATCGTAGGGGTATTCGGTTACGGGCATCAGCTCAATATGGGTATATCCCATATCCCGCACGTAAGGCACCAGTTCTTCGGCCAGCTTGTCATAGGAAAACACGTTACCGTCCGCATAACGCCGCCAGGAACCTAAATGCACTTCATAGATATTCATCGGCTGACTGAAGCCGGCCTTCTTTTTCCGGCGCCGAAGCCAGGCAGCGTCGTGCCAGCAGTACCCTGAAATATCATAATATTTGGAAGCGTGGCCTTCATCCGATTCATAATGGAATGCATAGGGGTCGCTTTTAAATAGGATCTTTTTTTCCTTTGTCTGGATACAGAACTTATAAGCGTCGAATTTTTTCAGTTCAAACGGAAGAATGCATTCCCACACGCCTCCCCCAACCGGTTTCATGGGATTCCTTTCCGGATTCCAGCCGTTGAAATCTCCCGCTACGGACGTCCCCTCCGCATGCGGTGCCCATACCCGGCAGACCATGCATGACCTGCCTTCGCGCACTGTCCTATGGACGCCCAGATATTCGTAGGCCCGGCTGTTTTTCCCTGCGCTGAAAAGGTTCAGCGGCAGATTCCGAGCCTCTGAAACGGCTTGGTCTGGCATATAAAACGTCTCCTTTGCGGCACTAAAATTTCTGTTTTTATCATACCACAATGTGGGAAAAGATCAAGACAATTTGGCTATTTTCTTGCAATATATCCATCTTGTATTTATTTATTTTGTGCAGTTTGTTATAGAATTGATGCTTTTAGACCGCTAAGCAAGGCAAAATTATTCCAGCGGTTTAAGTCAGCTGCCGCCGGCAGCCCAGAACCCGGTACCGCCTTGAGAATCCCAACCTTTTGATCAGCAAAATTTCCCGGCATGTTCCTTTTTAAAAAAAGCCCGCATCGAACCGGATATATGAATTTCCGGATCAATGCGGACACGTTTGTGATTCGCTGATACAAAGAAACACCCTGTTCCGGACGATACGCACGGCGGTATAGGAGAAGGGGAACCTTTTTCCTGAAAACTGGAACGAAAAAGAGAAAGGGCATATGCCCTTTCTCATGATTTTGTTCCCCTACTTTTTAAAGATTAAAAGACAGAGACCTCAAAGGAACGTTTTGCTTCCCTGCCCGGCGGCAGCAGGCATACCCCGCGTTTTTGCTCAAAGACATCTCCTTCATCGCTGCAAGTCGGCAGGCCGCTCCATGGTTCCAGAGCGATAAAGGGTCCGCCGTTAGAGCTCGACCACACAAGAAGATAACGAAAATCGGAAAAATTCATTTGAACGCCGTGCCCCGAAGCCGGATTGTAAAGTTTCACGCGGCGCGATTTCAGCCTGTCAAAGACGAGGGCATCCGTCTGGAAAAATCCGCGGTTCAGCTGGAATGACCGTTCTCCCCGCAGCAAAGGAATCCTTCTGTCCATATCAAGAAGCCGCGTTTCTGGATCAATGGTAGGACAGTCGGCGGTTTCGGGCAGCTCAAATTCCACCCGATAATCCTCAAACCGTCCATCCCCTTCCAGCGGGCAGTTAAAGGCAGGGTGGCCCCCAATCTGGAAAGGAAGCACCTCCTGGTTCGGGTTCTTCACCGTATATTCCGTAACGATGGAAGTTTTCTTTAAGGCATATCGAATTTGAAGCTCAAAATCATAGGGATACTGATTTCTCGTCCATTCGTTGGAGCAGACGGAAAAAATAATAGAATCCGCCTCGCGGTTTACGAGCCGGAATTCCATATGACGGACAACCCCGTGCTGTTCCATATGGCACGTTCTGTTTCCACCGATGGAAGCGCGTTTCTTCCTAAGATTTCCCACAATGGGAAACAGGACGGGCGCCTGTCCTTTCCAATATTCCGGGTTACCCTGCCAGAGGTATTCGGTTCCCTCCCTGGTTTTTAGGGAATTCATCTGTGCGCCCATTGTGTCAAACACAGCCGTCAACCTGTCGTTCGCAATGGTATATTTCATTGCCGCACCTCCGCCGGCCCCTTCAAAGGCCGTCCTTATAAATTTTATGGACATTATAGCCTTTCCCGCTCCGGGTGTCAAAGCACGGAATGGATTAAGAAAGCCAGAACCGGTTCCTATTTCCATACCGGAAGGCGCAGAGTCCTTCATTGACTTTACTGCGATAATATGATAACATGGCAACGTACTGCTTTGATATACTAAATAGAAGGGGCTAATTAAAATGAAAAAATTTTGGGGAATTCTTGCGGCCTCCCTTATGATTTTCTCCTTTCCCGGCTGCTCCACCGCCGGATCCGCATCCACCGGCAGCCCACAGAAAGACGCTTCCGCGACCGGATCTGCCGCGGCAGACAATTCCTGGAACAAAATTCAATCCTCGGGGAAATTAGTGCTCGGCCTCGATAAGGCTTTTCCTCCGATGGGATATGTCGATACGCAGACAGGGGAACTTGTCGGCTTTGATATCGACCTTGCAAGGGAAGCCTGCAAGCGGCTGGGCATTGAGCTGAAGCTGCAGCCAATCGACTGGGACAACAAATCGGCTGAACTGAATAACGGCAATGTGGACTGCCTGTGGAACGGCTTTTCCAAAACGCCGGAGCGTGACAAGGAATTTACTCTTAGTTTTCCATATATGAAAAACCATCAGATTATTCTGGTAAAATCCGGTTCCTCTTATCGTGGACTTGGTGATTTAAAGGGCAAGACCGTCGGTGTGCAGTCGGATTCCAGCGCCGAAACGGCACTGAACGCCAACGCTTCTTTCAAGAGTTCGCTCAAAAGCATCGTAAAAATCGATGATTACAGCAAAGCCGTACTGGAGATTCAGAACGGAACCATTGACGCAATTGCCATCGATGAAATTGTGGCACGCTATTACCTGACAAAAGAACCAGGCGCCTATGTCATCCTGAAAGATCAGGACGGTAAGGACGCTTCCCTTGCGACGGAGGACTATGTCGTAGCTTTCCGGAAAGCGGACACCGCTTTAAAGGGAAAAATTGAAAGTGCCCTCAAAGAAATGGCAAAGGATGGAAAAATGGCGGAGATCTCCAAAAAATGGTTTGGAACCGACGTCACAACCGTCCAAAAATAAACCATTTGAGGTCTAGAATCTGCTGCGGATTTTGGGGAGGGTCTTGGACTTCATGAATAATTCCATCCTGCTCAAGCAGATGCTGGAAGCGTCGCTGATGTCGCTTCGCATTTTCTTTGTGACGCTGCTTCTTTCCCTTCCTCTGGGTCTTCTGGTTGCGGCGGGCCGCAGATCCAGAAAAAAAGCAATCCGTCTGCCCGTACAGCTTTATATTCTGCTGATGCGGGGGACACCGCTGATGCTGCAGCTTCTCTTCCTTTTTTACGGCCTCAAACCCCTTACCGGTATCCAGCTGGACCGCGTAGTGGCGGCCGAAACAGCCTTTATCTTAAATTACGCGGCATATTTTGCCGAGATTTTCCGGGGCGGCATTGACGCCGTTCCGCGCGGACAGTACGAAGCGGCCCAGGTGCTGGGATTTTCCAGGCACCAGACATTTTTTCTCATTGTCCTTCCTCAGGTCTGTAAGATGATCCTGCCGCCCATGAGCAACGAATTTATCAATCTCGTGAAAGATACTTCCCTCGCGCAGGTAATTGGGGTAACGGAACTGCTGCGCGTCACGTCAGACTGGGTTTCATCGTCCGTCAGCATGATGCCGTTTGCCGTAGCCGCCGTTTTCTATCTTGTGATGAACGCCGTCGTGACCCGCTGCTTTACGGCCATGGAAAAACGTCTGAATTATTATCACTAAGGGGGCGTCTGCCTTATGCCTGTCCTGTCCGTAAAAAACCTTTATAAAAGCTTTGGCGGTGTCAAAGTTCTCAAGGGAATTTCTCTGGATGTTGAAAAAGGCGAGGTCCTTTCCATTATCGGTCCGTCCGGATCGGGGAAAAGCACGCTCCTGCGCTGCCTCGCACAGCTGGAATCCGTTGACCGGGGGCAAATTTCCGTTTGCGGCGGCCAGCTTGTGCGGGATGGGATCGGAGGGAAAGCGGTCTACGCCGACAGAACGACGCGCATTCGCATCGCGCGTCATATCGGTCTCGTTTTTCAAAACTTCAACCTTTTCCCGCATTGGTCCGTACTGCAGAATATTTCGGAAGCCCCGGTCCGGGTTCTCGGGAAAAAAAAGCAGGAAGCCGCCGCTCTTGCAAGGGATCTGCTCAAAAAGATGGAGCTTTCCAGCAAAGCCGACGCTTACCCATATGAACTTTCCGGAGGTCAGCAGCAGCGGGTTTCCATCGCACGGGCACTTGCCATGGATCCCGACATTCTTCTCTTTGATGAACCAACCAGCGCGCTGGATCCGGAACTGACCGGCGAAATTCTTCAAGTCATCCGCAGTCTTGCGGCCGAACACAGAACAATGGTCGTCGTTACGCACGAGATGACTTTCGCCCGCGATGTTGCCGATCGTGTTGTCTTCATGGCAGACGGAAAGGTCGTAGAAGAAGGAACTCCTGACCAGGTCTTTGGAAACACGCAGAGTCTGCGGACAAAAAATTTTCTTTCCCGCTATTACGCTTCCTGAATACAAAAATAATTCTCTTTAAGAATCACCGTTTAAAATACATATTTTCCGCGGGAACGTTAAAATTAAGGGCAGCCAGAAAATCTGGCCGCCCTTTTTTCATGCGGCCGGAAAACAAGATCGAAAGGCGGTGTTGTTCGCCTGATTTTTATTCTTTTATGCGGAGACCCGGCCGATGTCTCTATCCGGGACGCGCTGATTCCCGCTCTTTCCCGGTGCGGCGGCGTTCAGTATTTGGGCCCGTCTGAAATTCTTGGCTGCGGGCCGCCCTCTGAATTTCTTGTCTATGAAACAGAAAAAATTCCAGCCCTTAAAATCCCGTCCGGGATACTTCTTTTAAAAAACAGCGTACGGCCTCAAAAGCCCGTGAAGATACCTGCGGGTTTTCTCTGCGTTCTGGAATCGAAAAACTCTGCTGCGGCAGCTTTGCTGAAAGGCTCCGCCTGTACTGCCGTTACCTGCGGGACAGGACAGCGCGACACCCTGAGTATTGCCGGTCTGGAAAGCACCGGCGCGACAATCAGCCTTCAGCGCAGCCTCGCCTCGCTTACGGGGAAAATGCTGGAGCCGCACGACTTTAACGTTGTTTTTTCTCAGAAGCATAGTCCATTCCAGACACTTTTTGTCAGCGCCGCCCTGTTGATTTCCGGTGTGGATTCTTCAAATGGTTATATTGTTTAAACGTGTTATAAATTGTCAGTTATAAAGACGGCGCTTAGGTGAAAACTAACGATGCAAACGCAAAAGATAGGATTGAAATTCGAAGGAGTGTTGCACTATGGCGAAGAACGTTGTTCCTGAAGCCCGCGCAGCTCTGGACAAATTCAAGATGGAAGCCGCTTCGGAAGTCGGCGTTAACCTGAAGCAGGGTTATAATGGTGACCTGACCTCCAAAGAAGCCGGTTCCGTCGGCGGGCAAATGGTCAAGAAAATGATCAAAAGCTACGAGGAAGGCATGAAATAACCTTTCAGAAAAATTCTGCGAATTTCTAAACAGGGACAGAGACGCATTGGCTGAAAGTCCCTGCGGAAGTAAAACGCAGGGGGCCGCCCATACAGAAAAACGGTATGAGCGGCCCTTTTTAATGCCTTTTATAGCTGACAAAAAAGATTTCCAGGGAGAAAATCTGTCCTGGAAATGTCAATGCCAGCTTATCCCGGAACCTAAAGCATATGCCTACATAGGGCTGGATCTTGAACCTAAAAAATCCGGAATCACAAACTGGGAATCTGTTTTTTACCCGCCTCTTCTTTCCGTCTGATATCCCTAAAATGATGGCTCGAATTGGATGAAGCGTTCCGAAAGTAGAAAATTTTCTGTTTGCTCTTCATTCCTCTGATCTCTGTGCAATTGTATTTTTCCTTTTTGTCTGTTATAATAATTCAGAAAACAGCGGAGGGATTCTGCTTTGGACTGTTATGATATTGCGGTAGTAGGCGGCGGAGCTTCCGGCCTTTTTGCTGCTCTTTCCGCGGCCCGCGCGGCCGCAGAGATCGATCGGAAGCTTAAAATAATTATATTGGAAAAAAACCAGCGGGTAGGCAAAAAGCTGCTGTCGACAGGAAATGGCCGCTGCAACTTAACCAACCTGGAAGCCAGATCTGCTCTCTACCATGGCGACACTGCCTCTGTCGCGCCCATTTTGGATCGTTTCCCGCCAAACCGGGTAGTGGAAGCTTTTCGGAAAATCGGTCTTATCTGCCGCGTGCTGGACGGCGGGCGCGTTTATCCGTACAGCCTTCAGGCTTCTTCCGTTCTCAACATCCTGCGCCGTGCACTGGACGCCGAAGGAATTCAAACTGTCTGTAATTTTGCGGTCGATAAAATTTCGGTATCCGACGGCGTATTCCTGCTATCCGGCAGAAGAAGATCTGTGCCGGCCCGCCGGGTGATCATTTCTACGGGAGGGAAAGCCTGCCCGCAGTCCGGATCCGACGGCTCCGGATATTCCCTCCTGACGCCTTTCGGACATACCTGTACCCGCCTCTTCCCTTCCCTGGTGCAGATCCGGACGGATCCAAAACGCGTCCGTCCCCTGAAAGGCATACGCTGCATGGCAAAGGCGTCCGTTCTTTCAAAAGGCAGGGTCTTGAAAACGGAAGCCGGGGAAGTCCAGTTCACAGAAGGCGCTCTTTCCGGCATCTGTATTTTTGACTTGTCCCGCGCTGCCGGAGAACAGGGAAATCTTGAAATCACACTAAACCTCGCGCCCGAATTTAAGGAAAAAGAGCTGATTCAATTTCTTCTGCAGACAGCGAAAACATGCGGTTTTCTTCCTTCCCCGCAGATAGCGGAAGGACTTCTGCCGAAGGCCCTGTGTGTCGAAGTTGTCCGCGGTATACTCGAATCACCCTCTCTGCCGGCTTCCAGGCTGACGGAAAGCAGCGTCCGGGATATTGCTCGGAGAATCCTCGATTTCCGTTTCCCCGTTCTGGGTACCCTTCCTTGGAAAAACGCTCAGGTCACGGCGGGAGGTATCCCGTTGTGCGAAACCGGAAAAGGCCTGGAATCAAAGCTTTGTCCTGGTATTTTTCTATGCGGGGAAATATTGAATCTCGACGGCGACTGCGGCGGATTTAATCTTCACTGGGCCTGGGCCAGCGGTTATTCTTCTGGCCGCGCGGCGGCCGTGTCTCTCAATCATAAAAATCAGCCTTAACGGGAGAAGAAAACACAATGTATCGGATTTCCGAAATCCGTCTGCCGCTTGACGGAACAAAGGATGACCTTAAAAAAGCCGCGGCAAAACGTCTCCGCGTTTCAACGCGGGATATACGCTCCTTAAAACTTGTCAGAAAATCTGTGGACGCGCGGAAAAAAAGCGACGTCCACTTTATCTGCACGGTGGAAGCGGACTGCCCTGTCGGCAGCCGCCCGCGCGGCCGGAATATTTCAGAAATCAGGCCATACCGTTACCTTCTGCCCGGCAGCCGCCCCATAAGTCCGAGGCCAGCCGTCGTCGGTTTCGGACCTGCCGGGATGTTCGCCGCGCTGATTCTGGCGGAAGCAGGACAGAAGCCCATTGTGCTGGAACGCGGTTCCTGCGTGGAGATCCGCCGTCCTGAGGTAGAGCGCTTTCGGAAGACAGGACATCTAAACCCTCAGTGCAACGTTCAGTTTGGCGAAGGAGGCGCCGGGACCTTCTCCGACGGCAAACTGAACACCGGCACCAAAGATCCCCGCATCCGCAAAGTACTGGAGGAATATGCGGCGGCAGGCGCGCCTCCGGAAATTCTTTACCTCGCGAAACCGCATATCGGCACGGACAGACTTCCCGGAGTGGTGCGAAACCTGCGCCGAAAAATAGAAACCCTGGGCGGAAAAATCCTGTTCGATACGCAGATGTCTGATTTTGAAATGCGGTTCGGAAAACTTGAGGGACTTAAATTCCGCACACGGGGGGGACCCCTGCAAACACTCAAAACACAGCGCGCTGTACTCGCCGTCGGCCACAGCGCCCGGGATACTTTCGAACTTCTGCTTTCCCGCGGAGTGCCGATGGAATCAAAGCCCTTTTCCGTCGGGGCACGCATTGAGCATCTCCAAAAGCAAATCGACAGAGCGCAGTACGGACGGTATGCGGGGGATCCAGCCCTCGGCGCAGCCGATTACCGCCTGGCCGTCCACCTTTCCAATGGGCGCGGGGTCTATACATTCTGCATGTGTCCCGGAGGAACCGTCGTCGCTGCGGCCAGCGAAGAGGGCCGGCTGGTCACAAACGGCATGAGCCCCTACGCCCGGGACGGCATAAACGCAAATTCCGCCCTGCTGGTTGGTATCGGACCCTCGGACTTTGGCGGCACGGGGCCCCTCGCGGGCGTTGAATTCCAGCGAAGATTGGAAGAAGAGGCTTTCCGCCTGGGCGGAGGAAATTACCGGGCACCAGCGCAGCGCGTGGGTGACTTTCTGGAAGGCAGGCCCTCTGTCGGCTTTGGATGCGTCAGACCAACCTACCCGCTCGGCGTCACGCCCTGCCTGCTGGACGACTGCCTGCCCGCTTTTGTCTGCGACGCGATGCGGAAAGGAATTCGTGCCATGGACAGGCGGTTCAGCGGGTTTGCTTATCCGGACGCTGTCCTGACCGCCGTGGAAAGCCGAAGCTCGTCCCCCGTACGGCTGACACGCGGGAAAAACTTAGAGTGCCCCGCCGTACCGGGGCTGTACCCCTGCGGAGAAGGTGCAGGCTATGCGGGAGGCATTGTTTCTTCCGCGGTAGACGGGATCCGCTGCGCCGAGGAAATTCTGAAATCTTCCCTTTCGTAGCTGCCGCTTTTTCCCAACATTCTTCTTCCCGATTGTCAATCCCGGAAAGGAGGCGTATAATGGGGAAAAATAAAGAAAGGGTCTGAAAAATGGCCAAAATAATAAGATATACTGTTCTGGCGGTCTTTCTGATTTTGACACTGTCCGCCTGTTCCGGAGGAATTTCAGCTTCTTCCCCAAGCTCCTCTTTGACTTCAGAGAAATCGTCTTCCGATTCGGTTCCCTCTTCTGCGTCTTCGGCGGTCCTGTCTTCCCAGGCATCCGTGTCGGAAAACTTCCAATCCGAGGAACCCGCCTCTGCGGAATCAAAAGCGGTTTCCAAAGCCCCCGCAGTTTCCTCAAAAGCCGGACAGGTTTCTTCCCCTCAACCTTCTAAGCCGGAGCCGCCCCAGACCATACGTCTTACCTTTCCCGAAGGATTTACTCTCGCCCAGGTTGCCGCCCGGCTGGAAGCCCACGGAATTTGTTCGAAGGCGGATTTTGTCAAAGCCGCGCAGTCCTATGATTTCAGCTATTATCCTCTGGTCAAAAAAATTCCTTCCAGTTCCAAACGGGCGTATAAGCTGGAAGGCTACCTGTACCCCGACACCTATGATTTCTATCCCGATATGAAACCTCAGGATGCCGTAGGCCGTTTTCTCCGAAACGCGGAAACCGCCATTGACAATAAGTACAGCTATCCGGGGATGACGACGGATCAAGTCATCACGTTTGCTTCCATCATTGAGCGCGAAGCGGATGACGCCTCCAACATGAAAAAAGTTTCCTCCGTATTTCATAATCGGCTAAAAGCCGGAATGATTCTTCAGGCTGATTCCACACGGGATTACTGCAACCAGTACCTGATTCCCGTTTTTGGCGACAAGTTTAAATATTATTACAATACTTATCCGGGCCGCGCCCCTGCCCTTCCGGCGGGTCCGATCTGCAATCCCGGCGCGGCGGCCCTCAGTGCCTCCGCAAATCCCGCAGAGACGGATTATCTTTATTTCGCGACCGGAACCAATCATAAATATTACTACGGCAAAACCCAGGCGGAACGCGACTCGCTGATGAAAGCTGACAATGTTCAGCCGCTCTACGCCGACTAGCCGGCGCCTTGGGCAGGATGGAATCTTAATTTACAGCCCGCTTTTTTAAGCGGGCTTTTTTATACCCATTTCTGGATAATGCCCGCGAATTGGGAAAACTGATTAACGTTGGACTTTGCGGCAGGGGGGAAAAGCATGGCCAGATCAGACAGCGCGGACAAACAGCTTGGAAAAATGACCGGCGAAGCGATACCCAAGCTGATCACTTCACTTGCCGCTCCAGCCGCCGCGGGAATGATGATTTCATCCGCCTATAACCTCGCAGACACTTTTTTCGCTTCCCGGCTGGGGACAAGCGCGGCAGGCGCTGCGGGAGTCGTCTTCTCCCTGACGTCTGCCATCCAGGCTATCGGGTTCACGCTCGGCATGGGTGCAGGAAGCCTGATTTCCCGGTATCTTGGGAAAAAGGAACCGCAAAGGGCTGAAACGGCTGCATCCACCGCTTTTTTTTCTTCCCTGCTGGTCGGCGGGGTCATCTCTGTTTTCTGCCTTCTGTTTTTGAGACAGTTGGTCCGCTTCCTGGGCGCCACTTCCACCATCGAGCCCTATGCCATCCGCTATGCGGAGTTTCTTCTGCCCGGCGCACCGGTTCTCTGCGCCTCGTTTGTCCTCAACTGCATGCTTCGCTCCGAAGGAAAAACGGCGCTTGCCCTGAGCGGTGTTGCAGCCGGGTGTGTTCTGGATGTCATTTTAAGCCCTCTCCTGATGTTCTCCTCCGGTATGGGGATTGCCGGGGCCGGACTTGCGGCCCTTATCAGCCATACGGTATCCTTCTGCATTTTCCTGTCCCATTATCTTTCCGGCCGGACCGTTGTCCGCCTGCACCTGCATCGTTTTACCCTGCGGCGGCCTGTCCCCGGAGGTATCCTGAAAGCGGGGCTGCCCTCGCTTATCCATCAGGGTCTTGCCAGTGCGGCTTCCATTGCCGTCAACATCGCGGCTTCCGCTTACGGCGACGCGGCGGTCGCGGCGATGGCAATCGTCGGCCGGGCGTTTTTTTTCATACTCGGCGCGCTGATCGGTTTCGGACAAGGATTCCAGCCGGTTGCCGGTTATAATTACGGAGCAAAGCGGTATGGGCGAGTTCGAAAAGCTTTTCGGTTCTGCGTCGCGGCGGGATTTGCCGGACTCCTCGTCCTCTGCGGGATCGGCTTTTTCCTGGCACCTC
>ENA-UOOI01003062-UOOI01003062.1-fermentation-metagenome-genome-assembly--contig:-NODE-3062-length-13232-cov-3.544813_pt1 | contig 13232 bp, 7 predicted proteins | sample MGYA00245779_ERZ724027 | MGnify/ENA primary metagenome ERZ724027 (study PRJEB28704, sample SAMN03018318) | fermentation metagenome | biome: anthropogenic terrestrial biome; feature: soil; material... | reverse complement strand
AAAACAGGGCAAAGTTTATTACGCCGTTTATTGGTGATCAGATTAGAATCTGCAAGGCATTTCATATTGAAATTCCAAAAGGCTGCTCGCCGGATTATATTTCAAAACAGGGAATCACCCATAAGCGTGGACGCCCGAGAAAAAATAAAACAATTGAGTACGATGATTGAATTTATAGTATAAAACCTTGCAAAACTCAGATTTTTATAATTCAAAAATTGGTCATCTGTTTAAACTTTAGAAATTCTTTGCTTAATCAGAATCAGCGAGTATATGTTTCAACAGATACATCTTTCAGCTCGAGTCGGCTGACATTAAATATCTTCATACCATATTTTCCTCTTGCATGAATGTTTTCTAGGCATATATTATCTAGTGGACATTCCGGGAGACCTGAAATATAAATGGCATTTCCGGAAATCGTATCCACAGAAATATTTTTCAGTAGTATATTTCTAATGATTGGCGTACTTTCCGTTACTGGTTCAGGTTGTTTTACATCAAAAAATTCATGGCTGTAAAACTGGTCAATATAAATAGCGCCTCTGAACCATTTACAGTCTTTTTGTTCATTACTGCTGTTTTTGTGAACGATATTTTCAAACCTAATATTTTCAACCACACCGCCGCGGCCGCGGGGTGCTTTTATGGCAACCGCACTGTAGACGTCATTAAATCTGCAGTCGCGCACCAAAACATTTCTGACGCCGCCTGCCATTTCACTTCCTACGGCAACACCAAAACCACTACGAAAGGTACAGTTGATGATTTTAATGTTTTCCGAAGGAATTCCAATTTTTCTTCCTTCCTCATCTCTGCCCGATTTAATAGCGATACAGTCATCCTGACTTGCTATCATGCAGTGAAAAACTGAAACATTCCGGCAAGAGTCGGGGTCGAAACCATCTCCGTTTCCCATATTTGCATATGGCACACCGTTTTCATCATATTTAGTAAAGATCTTTACGTTATTCAGGCTGACTCCGTCACAGTAAATCAAATGCACGCACCATGCTGGCGACTGCCTCACTGTGATATCCTTCAAATAAACGCCATCTACTTTACGGAGGCAAATCGTCCTTCCCGGTTTTCCTTTATTTTCTTTGATTTCTTTCGCTCTCAAAGGACTTCCACTTGCGTCAATAGTGCCTGGTCCGGCGATGGTAATATTTTTTAACCGGATTCCAGTATCCCTGGTACTAATCAGACTTGCATAGCAGTCTGTCTCCAGTCCCTCAAAACGGTAGTACTCCAGCGGATAATCTCTTAAGTTTCTGCTTCCAAGCAACTTTGCACCTTTTTCCAAATACAGAGTCATATCGCTTTTCAGGTAAATTGGGCCTGTCAAAAAAACGCCTCTGGGAATACGCACACATCCTCCCGCACTGCAAGCGTCAATCGCCCGCTGAATAGCCTGCGTATTCAGTGTTTTTCCACCTCCCACTGCTCCAAAGGCAGTGATATCAAATTTTTCCGGCTTCCGTTTTGTCGTTACTTCCAAAGCAGAACCTGAAGTACCACCAGACGCTGATCCGTCGTCTTTTCCTTCGCCGCAAACATACGCTCTATATGTTCTGGAGGCTGCAAGCCCCCGGAACGTATAGTCCGTGTCTTCCGTAGTTCCAATTGCCTTCCCATCAAGATAAATCCTGTACCGTTTCGTATTTGTCTGATCCTCAGGGGGATCCCATAAAAGAGCGAATCCCTCTTCTGTCCGGGTTTCAGTCGGGGACATCAAATTTAATAGATTATTTTTTCTGCTCATGTTCTTTTCTCCTTACTTTATCAGCTTTTTAAACATATCTGTTTAGAATGGTTTCAATTAATATTTGGTCATTCTGATCAACGAGTACTTTTCAAATTTCCAGGAAGTATATAAAGCATCAGCATGAAAGCAAAAGATCAAAATTTAATTCACCGCATTCGGCTGGTTGTGTTTACTCTTCCAAAAGTGCACGGTACGGATGCCGCAGGATCCTGCAATCGATGTTCTGAATCTTATTACCAAAACTTCCATGGTCATTATGTAAGGGCTTACATTAATTTTAGCATTTTCATTTTAAAATTCAATATGGTCTGCTACTCGAAATTTGATAGAATTGCGGGAAAACAAAGCATGAACAATGAGACATCCTTGATAAGTTCATTTTTCTTCCAAATTTAGCAATCCGTGTTTTAAAAATTCATTGTAAAGTTCATCATCTGTGAGCTGATTGGTATAGGTTGTCTCCAGCATTGTCCGTCTCAGGCTCTTCGGAACCAGATATTTTCTTTCCCAGTTTATACATTCTCCACCGTCTCCCAGGATGCGCAGCCAGCGGCGCAGTACATCCAGAAAAGACACGGTTAATCTGACATTGGTTAAGCAGTCGTTGCGGTAGAAACCGATCCAGATGCCGTGTTCTGCTGCTTTCATGGCTTTGAGGCCTTCCTGATAGGCCCTCATGGAAGCGTTTGCATAGAGATAGGCGTGCAGAAAATCTTTTTGGCAATAAGCGAAGTAGCTTCTGCAAAGCAATAGTCCTCCTCTGCATCCTGACCTGTGCAATTCAGCCTGAAGCAAGAGTGTATCATTAAAAGACTGTCTGACATTCCCGACCAACTTTTCTCTTGTTTGAAAACATTCTTTATAAAAATGCTTCCAGCTCTTTTCGCCTTCCGCATACCGGACTGCAAACCATTTTACCTGATCCGCAAAGGGAATGCCGCCGGTCGCCCAGACAAGACGGGTTTCCGGATTAGACTGATTTCCCTGCAGCCAGTGGGAGATGATATTTCGAACAGGATAATGGTAAAACTGCTCTCCAGCCCGATCATCACCATGGGGACCGTATGGGACTGCCGCCTTGAAATAATTACGGAAACACTGTTCAACTTCTTTACCTGCATTATCAAAATAAACTTTCACATAGTTCCGGAGATGATTATCTATATTGACGGTTCCGGTACTCCACAACCTGCTCACCAGATCAAGCAAGTAAATGTGAGGCTTTAAACTGCCGCAGTTGACAATCAGATAAGAATTTGCACCGGCTCGGAAGGCGTTTTTTAGCTCGCTGGTTATCAGTTTCGGACCATTCGGAAGCATTGTCAGATGGTTTGATGCCTGCAGATCGTGGAAAGAAACATGGTAATACAGACCATTCGGCGGCTTGTCTTCCTTTTTGGGCAGCGACGGAATACGCAGATTTTCATTTCCCTGCCGGCGGCATACCATTTTGCCGTAACCGTTGTCGGCCCAAACCTTGATGACGCCGTCCGGAAATTTCAAAAAACCTCTCCGATATAATTCCATAATCTCACCGTATAGACTGGTACAGCAGACCGGGGAATCCACATAACGGCACAGCATTTCATACTGCCGCCGGATAACGTCACTTATCAACTTTCCCCTCGCCTGCGGCGTATCATAGGATGGGTCGCTGCACCAGAACGGTGCGTCTCCCTGTCCGCGGAACCCCAGTCCCCAGACGACCCTTTTATCCTTCTGCCGTAAGATCGCCTGTTTCCAGAGTTTTTCAAACAGCGGAGCGTTTTTTTTGTAACTTGCTTTCTTGTCCGGGTAGGCGCTCAGAAAAAGCTCTGCTCCCAGGGGCTCAGCATGATGATGAGTCAGAATCAATCCCATGTCAGAAGCAAGCCTCCACAAGTGCCTGCTAGTTTCACCCGTGCCTGGTATCACCATGTTGCCACCGCACCTTAGCAAAGCCTCAAACACCGGACGCCATACTTTTTCGGAGTATTTTTCATCTTTCCATCCCAGCAGGAGCATCTCGTCGTTTATAAACCAACCCCGGTATCTGACATAAAAAGATTTGGAAAAATAAGTCTTTGCAGGGATCTTCACTTCTTTCGATGCTTTAATCCTTACATCATTCCAGAACCAGAAAGGCGGAATAGAAAGATAAGTTTTGCTAAGATATAGAAGGCCATAGATAAGACCAAGTTCGTCTCCTCCGCTCAAAATCATCCGACCGATTTCTCCAGCCGGATTATCTTCAAACCGCAGTGAAAAAGTCTCCTTTTTAAGTTCAGAATCCTCTTTGAGAATAATTAGGCTTTTTCGCTTTTCTTTATCGGGACTTAGGACTTTCCTCATGTCCCGTTTGAAGATCGCGATCACATTACGGATTGGCTTTGTAACAGGAATATCGGGCTTTATTTCTGTATGAGAATTCATGATAAAGGATTTGGGCATCTCAATAAAAGGCTCCTTTAGTTTTGTTTCAGTCTTTGGTATTCTGCTCCCTTTTCCTGGGAATAGGGAGAGCTGCAGTTTCATTCGGGTTTAATTGCATCATGCGGACAAGCGTTACCGCGCAGTCGACACGGTTGACTGGATCGGTACATTTATAGTCCTCCCAAATAAGGCCGAGGCTGTCGGCTTGGTATTCGCATGATGGGATATCCCAGTCCCGTTCTCCTTCAGGGTGCAAGCTACGCACAATAAAGCTCATCAGTTCCCCGCATGTCAGTAGGTCATCTGGCCGAAAGCGGTCACCCGGTACCGTTGCGGGATCAACAAGATCCGCGTCAAGAGCCATCTGCACAAACTGTGCGTCGAACTCATGCCGGTAAATATCGCAGAAGCGACCCTGATAGGGACGTTTTTTCGGCTCGCGTATTGCATGGAAAAGCATATACAGAAATTGTCCGCGCGGCAAAGGTGAAAAAGGGTGAAAAAACTTAACACATGGATCCAGCAGTCCTCTTGACATTGCTTTTTTAAGATCGGGGAGCTGCTGAATATTCCGGCAATCCACATATGGAAACTCCGACAAGTTTGCAGAGCGGACAGAAGTTTTTTCTATTTTCGGCTTAATAATATCCCTTGCGGGACGCAAGAAGCGATCTGGTTTCCACGGCCTGCCCGCAAAATAGTTCATTGCGGAAAAAAGCGGTTCTATTTTCTGTCTGCGGATTTCCTTCGCAATAAAGTCCGCTGCACAAAGTGCCCCGTAATCATTGGTGTGCGTTACATCGACAAAGTAATCCCCGGTTTCTTTTTCACACCGCAGACGGAAGCTGTCCTGGTGCAAATTAATTACCGGAACATGTAGCTCCTGCCCCACAAGAAGACAACTTCGTGTGTATTCCTCCAAAAGGTCGTACCATCCATCCTCATCCTTCAGAGGCTTACGGCTCATGGGTGTCACAAGAACTGGACTTGCTCCCTTCGCTCTTGCTTTTCTAACGTACCAGCGAAGATTAGCAGCATAACCATCAAAGGCTTTCAGGTTGCGTCGCTTTTGATCATTATGGCCAAATTCCATCATCAGAATATCACCTGGGCGCAGGTTTCGATATACGATCTCCCAGTCTCCGTCATCTCGAAAGCAGTCCGTTGTGAGACCTCCGTGCGCCTGGTTGCTGACAGCGAGTCTGTCAAAATACTGCAGAATATTCTGACCCCAGCTTCCTTGAGTCACCAGTGGATTGTACGGAAACCACCCCGGATAATCAGATACCAGAGAGTCACCCGCAAGGAACAGCGTCGGCGCCTGTGAGGATTCTATCCGGACACCGCTTAGTCTTGCCGGATTTCCCAGAACAGAAATGCAGATTGACTGGTCTACTCTTGGTGGATCTCCCACCGCTGAAATATAAGCACAGACATGGACGAAAAATTGCCGCATAAAAGTTTTGCCTGGTAAAATTTTTATATCCCGGCAAACGAGGTTGCGCCGCCCGGTATAGACGCTGAGACCATTCAGGCCATTTTTACCTCCCCGGATTGAAATTGTCACCGCATAAACGCCGTCTTCTGGTACGGCCGCTCGGAAGCACAGCGGCACTCCTTTTTCTCTGATCTCCGCACCGTCTGGGGTATCCCTTGCAGCTGCCATGACGCTGTTCATATTTTTCGATGAATTCCATCCGCCGTTTTCCGTAAGAAAATCCGGCGTTTGCCCGGAAAAATCGAGAAATCCATCTCTCCTTCCCCTGCAATACAATTCCCGGACAGAAACAGTGGTATCTCCGCCGCTTCCTGTAAATGAAAATGACTTTTTATAAACCAATGTCTTTCCTTTCGCAATAATCTTTAAGTATTTTCATCTTCAACCCCAAAGGACCGGATATTGAGAAAGCATAGAACTATTTAGGAGTGTGCTGTAAGCTGGAAAGCTCAAGCGTGGAAACTCCGTCAGAGAGGAAATCCGTCCAAGGCGATTGATATATGCGGACAAGGTGAACGGACGTCTACAAAAATTTAGCTATATTCCTTCGTCAGCTGAGATGAGTTCCGTGCTGTAGGTATGATAGGCAAGTCATTTTGTTTTTTTACCCGCGTTGCGCCTGTCTGTTTTGATTCGCCTTTTCCTGTTGCTATATGTTTTGGAAAATATTGTTCTTTGCCAAGCCGTTAGAACAGGAGCGCAAAGGATCTGACGTACTTTTTCCTTGGACTAACCCATGGCAAAGTCAGTCAGCCATTCTGCCTGTCCTGAACGCGTTCGTTTTATGCAGGTAGAACCGCCAGGTTTCCGGTGCGTCCGAGCCATCAGACAAATAGAACAGGTGACAGGTAAAAAAGGTGGATTGGCCATCGCAATTCTGAATTTTGAGGGATATAAACCGTAGTAATCCATACAGTTAAATCCATAAATATTGCCGATTGCTTCATATTGTCTAAATCGGTTTGTTACTTGTGATCAGCCCTTAGGATCGGTTTTTGCCGTTTCGATTCTTACTGGGCAGACATCTTCTGAATACATACTCCGCTGTTCTTCTGCAGATGACCGACGAAACTCGAGAGGCGTTTGAGCCGTGTAACGCTTAAATCGCCGGATGAAACCCGGCACGTCACAGTAACCAACAGCGCTGCTTATCTTTCTGATCGAAAGACTGGTCGTACGCAGCAGTTCCTTTGCCCGGTTGATTCGCAGGAGCGTCAGATAATCAGACGGGTTCATTCCCATCTGCTTCTTAAATTCGATGGAAAGTGTAACCGAACTTACGGAAAGATGATCCGCCAGCGCATTCATATTGAGCTCGCTGTCACAATAATGAGCCTTCATATAGGCGGCCGCTTCGCGCATTTTTCCATGGACATCCTCTACCCCATGGTGCCTGCTGCGCAGAATCGTATCACAGACACTGCGCAGCATATTATCCAAATCCTGAATCGACAGACAATGCGAAAGACTGAAAACATCATAAATCTGACGGATTCCGACGACGCCTGGGTCATATTCCCGAGTCAGTACCTTGATAATTTCGTTATACACTACCCGAAAAGCGAAAAGACTTTGTCCGCTGGAGCGCAGATATCGGAAAATCTGCCGGATACCATCATGTACCGCCTCCTCGTCCCCCAGGCATAATGCGTTTTTCAAGGATTCAAGATAAACCTGCGGGAATTTTCCGACCGATTCACACGAGGCGAGATCTCCAAACCGCAGGATATCGCTTTCTCCTTTTAGAAAACGGCTGTCAAATGCGGTGTTCGCTTCCAGATATGCTGCGGAGATTTCTTTGCAGTCCTCATGGATAGCACTCATCGCCATGACAAACTTATCCCCGAGGCGTTTCCCCTTCTCGGCCAGACAGGCGGCAAATTGATCGATTGCATTCCGCTCATCCGCGAAGAAAACGAACAACATCTGGTTGTTGTCAATCAGTTCAAAACCGTAGCCCGTGACTGCTTCGCCTGGACGAAACAGTTGAAGAAGCTCATCAATAAGCGGCTTCTCATTGAGCGGATGGGCGTTGCCCGTCAGGGCGACCGCAAAATATTTCCGATCAAGCTCCAAATTCACTTTCCGACCAGCCTCGACTAAAAGAGCTCTGCGGCTGTCAAACGCACCCCGCAGAAAGCTGCGCATCAGTTCCGAACGCCGGATAGTCAGACTGTTTTCGGCGACCTTGGTCAGTTCTCGGATACCATTCTGGATGACGTCCCAGTCTTTTCCGCTGCTGTCCGAGCGAAACATTCCTCGCAGTGTTCGGATTGGGTCCTCCAGCTTTCTGGATATAAACGAAACCGCCGCTGCACACGGTATAACCAGAAGTATAAGGAATAACAAAAGTCCCCACTGCTCACTGCGCATCGTGTCCTGAAAGATCTTCAGAGATTGAACCGTACAGTACCGAAACTCATTGGTTCCACCCATCATGTAAAAAAGATAGTTACCATTTTCGCTTTTTTCCTCAAAATATCCGTTGCTTTTTTCGGATATAAGCTTCTCTATTTCCCGATCAGAAAATGAATTATCCCCGCGTCTACTTATGATACTTCCATCTTTCAGGATGTAGGTTGAACGCAGTTCCGCTTTCGGACGAGAGAGGAGTGTGTCATAATAAGTGCTGTCAACCAGGAACAAAATCGTTCCCTTGTTGTCCGGATTGACCGGAAGAGCATACAGAACCCCCCGCTGATGAGGTGCCAGAAAGCCCGATATCGGCTGTTCTTTCAGCACGCTTAGTTTGCCCGGCTGGTTTAGCAGTTTTTTTAACTGTGGGGAAATGCTGCCGAAATGCTGCCGCTAAGGAGCAACCCTTTATCCAGGAAAAATTCGCGCTGCACCGAGGTAGAATCGTTGTACAGATACTGGTCATCGTGAAATTTGAAGAAAAGGCCATCATAAAACTGGCTGACCACCTTATAGGTATGCAGTTGATTTTTCAGGGGAAATGTTTTGAGCGGATTTTTCTGCAGTTGGAATGGTACCGTTACGTTGGAAGTTCCAAGCTGTATGGAAATGTTCTTAATCATTTCCAGATCTTTCTCGTGCTGGTCTACAACCGAGGAAAGGTATTTCCCATTACTCATCAGAAAGTCGCTGTAAATAGTATTAGAATAATACCGGTACAGAAACCCTCCCATCACAAGGATGAGAGCCAGAACGATCGCTGAAAAAGCGAGGATATACCTTCCGTATACGCCTGAGAAGACCTTGCGCAAGACAACTCCCCCTTTAAGCCACATGATAATGGGTTTTATTCTTTTGTCTTTGCGGTCCTGTTAAGTCTCAGTTGCATTATCGTATTTTAATAATATTATACAAATATATCATGTATAAGTCAAGTTACTTTGTTCTATTCATACATTGGAAGAGTCCTTCTTCGCATTTTCCTTTCGAATTTTCTTAGCTGGCAAAATCCTGCCCGGCCGATTTTCTATTCAGGACTCTTACACAGCCGTAAGCTGGCAGATGAATGATTATATTGGCGCCGTTTCTCGTATAAGGCATTTCTTTTTCTCCATTCCAGTGTCCGACCTCATCATAGCCGCCCAGTTCAACGGTTAATTTACCTATAAGGGCAGGCTTAAGCAAAAAATCCGCATCGGTCAGACTGGCAACCGCGATCTCGTCGGATCCCCGGTCAACCGCGATGCCGACACCGTTGCCCCGCGGGATATACCGTATTTCCACGCCATCGATTTTTTTCACACAGGTATTGTCGTAATGTTCCTCTGAAAGCGGATTGAAAAACAGAAGCCGCCTGCCTCCCGCTCCATCCGATTGTTTGGAGGCAAGGTTAGAAGCCAGTTTGAGAAGCATTTGATTGACTTTTTGCAGCCGATCTCTGACATCCCGTCTGCTCGGCACGAGGTGATTTCCTTCCGTATTTCGATATAAGCCGATATTCTCGGGTCCGCAAAGATCATAAATTTGAAGAAAACTGCCGCCCGCCAGACAGGCTAGCGTCAAACGGTCAGCATTAACATATTTGGGACTTCCTTTCGAATGCAGTTCATCGCTCGTCCGGTGGAAGCCAAAAACCCCGTTTTCCATTACCATGGTGAGATTTTCCCCTGTAGCATAGTTTGGAATAATCCCTTTTGAAACTTCAGGATCCAAATCCGTAACGGAACCGTGCCCATAAGTATACAAATAATTGGGAACATCAGAATATGGATCCAAACCAATAAAATCAATGCTAGTTCCAACGGTTTTACGCATTTTTTCGTTATATTCCACACCTTGGGCATCCGGACATTTATAATTGTTAATCCGGGTCCAGACAGGGTAACGTGACGACTTTACTGCCGCAGCCAGAGTATTGGTAAATTCCCACATGGTCTTGTCCAGATATAGCTGAACATTTCCTCCCGTTTTTCGCAAGGCTTCTTTACAGTAATCACACTGACAGCATTCTACGTCCCTGTCAGCTGAATTCTTCTGCTGACTGCCATGCAGGCGTACGACCGACGGTTCATTAACTATCTGACAACCGATTACCGTCTTTTGGTTTCCATGCGCGGTATTGTAATCTGCCACATGGTCCATCAGAGTATGTAAGACGGTGCTTTCCGCTTTTCGCAGGCACGGATCATTTTTGCACATAAAGTACCAATATACACCGCACATCGAATCCCTGCTTTTCTTAAAAAACGGACGATCCTGAATGGTATTCACACCGTCGGCCTTTTCCGCAAGCACTTTCTGGTACCGGTGAAAAACATAGTGTGGCACACGGTTGTCGCTGCTAAAGCTGCAAGTATCCGTGCCGAACCAAAGAAGTTCCAGTTTAAATTTTGCCTTTTGCGCCCAACCAATCATTTTGTCAACCCATTCCCAATTATATACATCGCTGCGGGAAAGAAAAAGCTGCGGAGGATTCAATCCGCCTGCTCCGTCCATGATGACAGGCTGTGCACCACCGGCGCCTGGGTCAGCCTGCAGCAGAAAAAGCAACCGACCACTTTTCACGTTTTTTATAACAAAATCGCTGACATCAAAATCATAAAACCCCTTTTTTCGAACCGGATCATAAACGGACGACTTCGCCAGCAGTTCCACACCATCGCAGTCCAAATGACATGGCGCTCTGTTTCTCCGATTCGGATCTGGGATCCCGTATACGCGCAGGGAATGGCCCTCCTCTAATTCCGTATTGACATAGACACGAAGCTTTGCGCCTGCAAGCGAACCTACCTGCAAGGCGGAAAAATCAAATTGGATGTAGGCCAGCGACTGTTCCGCCGGACTGCTGGCATCATATCCTGTCCAGATTGTGTCACCGGTAAAACACGGATCGCCATAAATGCCTCCCGTCATGGAAGCGGCGCCCGCTGCGGGAACTGCGAGATCCGGCTGTATGTCCATCCAACGAATCTGGGATCCAGCTACTGTAAAACCGTCGTCCTTTGCAATTTGAAAAAGAGTTTGAAACTGATCGTCCGTATAGTGATAGATATCCTTGATTTTATCGACACGGATCTGAACTCCGTTATAGAAAAAGGGCCGTCCATCCACTTCCAGCACCTGCCGCCGGTCATATTTTCCGATCACCACGCGTGAAACCTGTCTTGATATATTTTCTCCTTTAAATAAGTTTGTTATCTGCCGTTTTCCGTCATTCATCCGCTTTTCCTCCAAATTACAGAAATTTTAATCTGATCCGTATTCCAATTTTAATGCAGTTATAGACTGCAAGCAGAAATTAAAAACGGCTTTATCTCTGCTTCCGGATAACTTCCCGGTTTAAGTACAACTGATACAATCCTTGAAATTTTTAAATGATCTGCACGGCCATGCAAAAAATTCCCGCCTCGCGGCAAATGCCGGCGGAGCGGAAATTATTCAGTTTTACTTGTTACTTTGAATTCAACTGGTTCATGTCCAGTTTATCGAGAGCCTTTTGCTCAATCGAAGCATATTCATCCACATTCATTTCTTTAAAAGCATTGACAAAGGAATCCCAGCTCGAATCGGTCACACCGTTTTTGGCAAAATTTGCCCACCCTTCCTTCACGGCGTTGTCAATATCAGTCTGAAGCGTAGTTAGACGGGATTTTTCATCTGAAGTATAGGGAGCAAGCCCCAAAAGGGTATCGGAATATTTTTGTGTATACCCAGCATCAGTATAATGCTTGCAGTATGCAGATTTTTCCAGACGTTGTGGAGACCATTGGAAAACACTCGTAAGATATTTTGGAGGAGCAAAGAAAGGAGAATTAACATTCATCGCTTTAAACGGCATCTTCTGGGTTTCCGTATCATTAGATTCTATCAATCCCTTGTCGTTTTTGCTCCATCCTTCCCCTTCTTTGCCGTATTTCATCGTGTACATCATCTCGGTGTCCAACATTGTATCCAGCCAGCGCATGGTAGCTGGGGCATTTTTATTTGCAGTGGTAACAAAGACATTTGGTGTAGCTACTTCCAAGGCAGTAGGCATACATACTTTATATCCTTTGGCTGGAACCGGATCCAGTAAGACTGCGTTTTTCAGTGCCCAGTCGCTGTAGGGAGAAGCTTTTAACCTCCACTCGGTGAATACTCCCACATTTCCTTCGGTTTCCTTTGCTGTAACCGTGTTGCCGTCCTGGGAAATAGCCTCGGGATCCAGCAAACCTTCGGAATACAGGGTATGCACCCATTCCAGTGCCGCACGGTAACCCGGCTGGTATGGTGCAAACTGAACTTTTTTATTGTCGTCAATATAAAAAGTGTCCACCGGGATTCCAAAAAACGGAAGGACCATGCCGATTCCACCCCAGACTGAGATATCGAAAGTATCCTCCCATGGAACCTCGTCTTTTTTTCCGTTTCCATTAGGATCCTTGTTTTTAAAGGCGCGGAGGATATTGGTCAGGTCGTCCAGCGTTTTAGGCATCTGCAGACTCAGCCGATCCATCCAGGTTTTATTAATAAAATAGTGGGTATAAATATTGATATTCTGTGATTCCAGATATCCAATCCCGTACATTTTCCCATCGGAGGCTTTCATCCCGACCATGACCTGAGGTTCGTCCGTCGCCCTCTTGTTATAGATCGGCATGTATTTTTTTATTAGATCATCAATTGGAATCAGGATTTTCTGGGATACACCGTATTCTTCCTGATTCGCATTTCCAATGATGACATCGGAATATTCGCCGGAAGTAAACATCAAATTGAGTTTGGTATCCCAGTCGCTGGCCTTAATCAGTTCCGGATCTACGTGGACATTAGTTTTCTTCTCGAGATCCTTATTGCAGTCCATAGTTTCAAACGGAATAAAGGAATCACTGTCACGTACTTTCCACATCACCTTCAAGGTAATGGGCTTTTTGACAATAGGATATCCGGTTTGATTAAAATTACTGCCCGACGCAGTTCCACTTGACTGACTTTTGCTTGTTGTACCTCCTCCGCTTTTGCACCCTACAGCTGTCAGACACATTGCAGCAGCAAGTGCCAGGCAAAGTGCCCTGCATTTTTTGGTTCTTTTCATATATACTCCCCTCGTATAATAAGATTTGCAGACGGTTTTAAGTGTGTCTGCTTGGTACACGTTGG
>ENA-UOOI01003060-UOOI01003060.1-fermentation-metagenome-genome-assembly--contig:-NODE-3060-length-13244-cov-4.100993_pt1 | contig 13244 bp, 12 predicted proteins | sample MGYA00245779_ERZ724027 | MGnify/ENA primary metagenome ERZ724027 (study PRJEB28704, sample SAMN03018318) | fermentation metagenome | biome: anthropogenic terrestrial biome; feature: soil; material... | reverse complement strand
GGCATTTATTATATTAGCACCTTAATTTCTTTTCGTCAACTCTTTTTTCGCTTTTTTCTTCTTTTTCTACAACTCTTCGCTCCTATGATCTTGTCCCGTGAACAAGCAACATTAGCATTATATACCATTTCCCCTGCTTTGAAAAATCGCAGCAATAAAAAGTGGCATATCCCTTAGTAAAACTGTATGACTGAATATGCCACTGATTCTGATACATCTTTGCCTGAATCACATATACAATCTTAAGAACAGTAGCAGCAGGAAACCTGGTATTCCAAGTATTCCGACTGTAAGAATAGAGCCGGGATTTATCCCAATTGTAATTCCTATGTAATGCCCGACGAGATTGAAAATAATGAGCCCGACAGTACCCGCGATACATGCCATGCAAATTTTCAGTAGTTTTTTTAACGGATTTGCAAATACTGCAAATATGAAAACAATGATAATGAAGCCGAAAATATAAGCGGTTATTGTCTGAAAGCTAACTCCGAATATCAATTTATCACCTCCGGAGTAAAATAAAGTAGGTATCCATATAAAATACCTACTATTAATATATATCCTTTTTTTGTTATTATGATAAAATTGCGTATTAAAGTGATGTAAAGTTTATATACTTTATATTTCTTTCCTTTGCTAATTTCATAAGATAAGAAATTCTTAATTTTATCGCATATTGCTCATAAATTGCATACTCTATAAGATCAGGATCATTTGCATTATCAAACAGCTTCTCTATAGCCTCCAGATCTTGATTCGCTTCTTTTACAGCCTCCACTATTCTTTCAGGTTCATCTGTCTTCGATAAACCATAATTTGCATCTCTCTTTGCAAATAATGATTTTAGTAATCCGCTCAAGCCTTTGCTTTCAGGCAATCCCAAGGATAAATTGTCCATACATATACCTCCAAATAGTTCTAAATGCTCCCAACGATCAAAATTGAAATCGTGGGCTTTTAGTTAAGCCGATTGTAAATTATAAGGCTTGTTCCCTTGCTGGCAACAATATGATTTAATTATGCAGAAAATACACATTACAAATTAAAGTTTTAATATTATCTGCCAGCAACTATCGGAAGCTTTATTTTATATATATGCTATTAAAGATACAAAATAAACTATGATTTACATAAAAAAACAAGGAGTATAAAAATATAATTTATTTAGCATATAGCATATATTATGCACATCGCTTCCATTTAACCATCAACCTTATTTTGCTAAATTGTTATATTATGTTTATATCCTAATTTTACATTTTTATACTTCTCGTTTTACGCAAATATTAAATTTACACATTTTTATTATAGATACCACTGTATTTCGGTATACGATATGGATCTTTTGAAAGCAAAGCCCTAACCTAATATAGATTTTATAATGTCCTTTCGCTAATCAATTTTTTATACCATAGGGCACTGTCTTTTAAAATCCTTTTCTGTGTTTTATAATCTACATAAACAATGCCAAAGCGTTTTGAATACCCATAGGCCCATTCGAAATTATCCATAAGCGACCACAGGAAATAACCTTTAAGGTTTCCCCCCTCTTCAATAAATCGACCCGCATTATGCAGATGTTCCTTAAGATATTCTACTCTTTCAGGGTCATGCACGTGACTATCAGTGGAAACCTTATCCTTAAATGCAGCACCGTTTTCTGTTATATACAAAGGAAGCTTACCTGTATATTCATTTTTGAGCCTTGTCAGGAGCAGATACAGCGACTCGGGGCTTATCTCCCAACCCATATCCGTCTTTTTGCCAGGTCCTTCCGAGAACTTAACATTAAACATCCCATCATTACCCTTTTCAACTATTGCTCTTGAATAATAATTGATGCCCAGAAAATCAACTTGCTGAGAGATAGTTTTAAGGTCGCCATTTCTTACGAAATCAAGCTCTCCGAAAATATCACCGATAAGCTTTTCTATATCCTTCGGATAAGCGCCTTTAAAAACAGGATCAAGGAACCATCTGTTTGAACATCCATCAGCTAGAACAGCAGCCTCTTTATCATCTTTGCTGTCCGTCTTTGGATATACAGGCGTAAGATTCAAGGTAATCCCAATTTTTGAATCATTTATGTTTAATTCTCTAAATGCATCTATGGCAGTTCCATGGGATAATAAAAGGTGATGGGCTGCAGTTAAAGCCTCTTTAAAATCCTTATGGCCCGGTGCATGAGCTCCTGTATAATATCCGAGAAATGAAGAACACCACGGCTCATTAAGGGTTATCCACATATCGATATATGACCCGAGCTCAGAAAACAGCTTTTCTGCATATTCTCCGTACCAATTTACAACATCCCTGTTAAGCCACCCTCCAATATCATCAAGCCACTGCGGAAGATCCCAGTGATAAATTGTAGCACATGGTTTTATGCCATTATTCAATAGTTCATCTACAAGCCTTTTATAAAAATCCAGTCCCTTTTGATTAAACTCTCCTTTTTGGGGGAATATCCTCGGCCATGCGATAGAAAATCTGTACGCATTTACACCTATGTCTTTCATCATTGAAACATCTTGCTTATATCTGTGATAGTGGTCGCAGGCAACGTCACCCGTAGCTCCGTTTAAAACCTTGCCTTCCTTTCTGCAAAATGTATCCCAGATGGACATGCCTCTTCCATCTTCATTATATGCTCCTTCCACCTGATATGATGCTGTGGCGGTTCCAAAGAGAAAATCTTTATCAAACTTTACCATTATTTCCCCTCCATATAATAAATTTGTCTAACCAATAAAATAATACCATATATTTATTTGACAATAAAGAATATTTTATCAGTACCTCGGTCAGGGTACATATTTTATATTTGAAGAATATTATTTCAATCGCTAAGCTCACAGTCTTAAGAGTCTGTAAACTTGTTCAGGACAGAATCAAAGTTCCAGTAAAGATAGACTTGCCATATTTGCGCTAAATTGTTAGAATTAATTAATAAATGATAATCGGAACCATACTTTTGCTCTCCGGAGTCAGCCTCATAAAAAGATGAAATGGAGTACTCCATTTCATCTTTTTACGGGAATCAGTTTACCACTTTCTTCCTGGATCTTCTGACATGTTGTTAACAGTTCCCTGAGGATAAAATACATTGACATGATCTACTCGGGGATCCGGATTATTTTTTGTTTCCTGTGGAAATATGAATTTAAGCTTATATTTGGAATTCATGACGTATCCTATTATATGCTCTTTATTGTAAATCTGGTCATATGCCGGCTTTCCAAGAACGCCTTCTACCTTTTTTAATGTTAATGTCTTAAGTCTGCTATCATATGATCTCGATTCAAATATCTGTGAACCCTTATTAAACCCAAATACCACACCTTTCTTTTCATATGTGACATAAGTCCCCTTAGCTGATCCAACATAATCCTGGCTATCAGGTTTCCCTAACTTTTTCATCATATCTTCGATTACAGTCTTGCCTGCAATGGCGTCGCTGTTTATAATCTTTCCATCCTTTGCCAGTTTAACAATAGTATCTATTAACTGCTTTTGAGTATCAACGACGGTTTTTTTGCTGTCATTTGAAATTTGCTGATTGTTATCCGCGTCTTTATTATTAGCCGTATTTTCATCATTCTGGGAAGTTCCGCTGCTTATATCTATTTCCGACTGGTTTTCACCGTTTTTATCCGTGCTATTATCATACTGATTCTGGTTCTCAATCTGCTGCTCGTTCTTTTTACTATCAATGACTTTTTTTGCATTGGTCAAGCCTACATACCCGATCACTAACGCGAGTATTATCGCAAGTATTGACCATAAAACAGACTTATTTTTAAACATCGATATCATAATTATTCTCCTTTTGATCTCGGATTTGCTTGCAATCCCGGCTGTGCCTGGTATTAAACCTCTATTTCCTGCCATTTGGGCAAGCTTTATTATGGTTTCTCCATATTTTTTCCATTCGTTTCCCCTTATATGATCTAAAACGTATTCATCACAGGCGATTTCCAAATCCTGCCTCATCTTGTGAAAAGCATACCAGATGACAGGATTAAACCAGTTTATAGCCTGCAGAACCAATATCAGCCAGTTTATCAATATATCCATTCGCCTGTAATGTGACAGTTCATGAATGAATACATATTTTATATCATTGGCGGACAATTTATCAAGCAGTCCATATGGTATCAGTATTCTGGGTTTGAAAACGCCCGTAATCGATGGTGTCATGACATTATCCGAAAAAATAACAGGTATATTAGCATCGATCCCCATATATTTTTTACAATCATTCAGTATTTCATTATTCTGTTGATCTTCAAGCATTATATTTGCTTTGGCGCTTTTAGTGAACCTCATATAAACGCTTATTGTCCATATTAAAAATATCAAAACTCCAATGATCCAGACAATACTTAAAATGTCATATATATAAAGGTTTTCAGCACTTTTATTTTCTATGCCGTCATCATGAGAAGACATATTATATGAACTTCGTATATTATCCGGAACAGCATCGATATTTTCAGGATTCGAATCCCTGTTTATATATGTCCCGACATCATAGGATGCAGGCTTTAATAAATTATATATGCTGAAGTTGCTTTCAGGAAAATATGGCACCATAAGCCTTATAATCAAAATAAACCATATGAGATAATGCCATTTTGCCCTGAACTTTTGTCTGAATATTGCCTTTACTACAATAATCAATGCTGCAATAATGCTTCCCATCAGTGAAAGCGAAAGCACTTCCCTGAATACTGCCACAAAAATCATATACATCACCTGCTATTTTTTGTTTTTTCGTCAAGGATTCCTTTAAGTTCATTGATTTCATCCTGCGAAAGCTTATCATCCTTTATAAAATTTGCAATTAACATGCGCAGTGAACCGCCGTAAACTTTCTTTAAAAACGTATTCGTTTCTTTCTTTACACATTCGTCTTCGGCAACCAACGGATAGTATTCATAAAATGCCGAACCCTTTAAAGCTCTGACCGCCCCTTTTTTCACCAACCTGTTTATAAGGGTATGAATGGTCTTAGGGCTCCATTTTGTACTCTTTTTCAATTCTTTGATTATTTCAGACGCTGTAAGACGCGGCCTTTTCCATAAAACTTTCATAACCTGCCATTCTGCATCCGATATTTGAGGTAATTCATTCATTTTTATTTATTCTCCTTTGATCTATTCCATAATGTGGTTAAAAATATGCTATAACTCTGTTAAAAGGTATGCCTTTCTTAACAGAGAGCCTGATAATATATTCTTGTAATTATATATTACATTTGTAATCTCTAAATGTAAAGTATTATCGTGTTTATTTCTGAAAAATATTATGAACAAGGGACCTGCAGATGCCGTTAGCACATATTCTTTTGAACTTCATAAAATATTATTATGTAAAAGAAATAGACTTCATATATCGTTATAAACGGGAGATGCTTATTATGTGCGGCATTACAGGATGGGTCAGTTTTAAAGAAAATATAAAAAATAATTTTAAAATAATAGAGGTTATGACGGATACATTAAAAAAAAGAGGACCTGATGATGCGGGAACATTCTTATCACCTCACTGCCTGTTCGGGCACAGAAGGCTCATAGTCGTAGATCCATCAGGCGGCGGGCAGCCTATGACAAAAGTAAAGGGTAAAAGCTCATATACATTAGTATACAATGGAGAACTATATAACACTGAAGAGTTAAGGCATGAACTGCTGAAAAAAGGATACTGTTTTGATTCTTATTCGGATACGGAAGTCCTTTTGACATCATATATCGAATGGGGGACTGAGTGTGTAAAAAAGTTCAATGGCATATTTGCATTCGGCATATGGGATGATACAAAACAAATGTTATTTTTAGCAAGGGATCCTCTCGGCGTTAAACCCCTCTTTTATTCATTCATAAATGGTGATTTGATTTTCGGATCGGAAATAAAGACGCTGCTTGCGCATCCTGACGTAGAGCCGGTTATAGATGGCGAAGGGCTTATGGAGGTATTCGGGCTCGGACCTGCAAGATCCCCGGGATCCGGCGTGTTTAAGTATATAAAAGAGATAAAGCCCGGCTTTTATCTTACATTTGAAAGATCAGGCATCAAACTCAACGAATACTGGAAATTAGAAAGCAAACCTTATGATGAAAAACTTGATTTTACCATAGAGAAGTTAAGAAGCCTTATAATCGATGCAATCGAAAGGCAACTTACAGCTGATGTACCCGTCTGCACATTTCTTTCAGGAGGACTGGATTCAAGCGCAATATCGCAAATAGCAGCAAACACATTTAAGAAGCAGAATAAGGGCCCCCTCGATACGTATTCTATAGACTATCAGTTCAACGACATATATTTTAAGCCTGACGAATACCAGCCCAATACCGATTCGGATTATGCATATAAGATGGCAAAGCATATCAACAGCGATCATCATAATGTGATAATCAAAACGCCGGAGCTTATCTCAGCGCTTAAAGATGCCGTAATCGCATATGACCTTCCCGGTATGGCGGATATAGATTCATCCCTATACCTTTTCTGCAGGGAGATAAGGAAAAAAGAAACAGTCGCGCTGTCGGGAGAGTGCGCAGATGAAATATTTGGAGGATATCCATGGTACAGAAAAAAGGAAGATATATATTCCGGTACATTCCCATGGTCAAATGCCATTAAGGAAAGAAGAGAACTTTTGTCCCCTGAATTTAGAAACCTTCCGTTAGAATCCTATGTAAAGGATAAATATGATGAAACAATTAATGAAGTGGATCATATTGACGGAGAATCCGAGTATGAAAGGCGCATGAAGGAAGTCTTTTACCTTAATCTGAAGTGGTTTATGATAACGCTCTTAAACAGAAAAGACAGGATGAGCATGTCAAACAGCTTGGAAGTAAGGGTACCATATGCGGACTACAGGATTGTGGAATATGCATACAATATACCCGCATCCATAAAACTCCTATATGGCAGGGAAAAGGGACTTTTAAGAGAATCATTAAAAGGCCTTCTTCCGGAAGAAATAGTCCTCAGGAAAAAAAGCCCCTACCCCAAAACCCATGTGCCTGCATATACCGAGGGCGTGCAAAAATGGGCACGTGATATTTTAAATGATAAAAGATCGCCTATTTTGCAGGTCATAAATATAGAAAAATTTAAAGATATAATCGAAAGCGGCGGCCGATCCTTTAAAAAGCCATGGTTTGGCCAGCTTATGAGAGGGCCTCAGCTTATAGCATACCTTATAGAGGTAGATACATGGATGAGGGAATATAAAGTAAAAATAGAATGATTCTGCCGTGAAAACGCTCGCGATGGCGGTATATGTAAATCTTAAGAATATTTATTTCAATCGCCAAACCCACAATCTGAAAAATCTGTAAGCTTATGTTTTTTGAGCAACAAATTATAGTATTCAAAAAACATAAGCTTACATTATGAATAAAATAACTTCTATGAACCCGTTGATTTATAATGCCTGACCCCAATACGCCATAAAATATAACTTGGTATCAAAAAAAGCATAGAAATAACGGGGGAAAGCATATAAAATAGACCATAACCTTTATTTTTGCCGATTATATATAAAAACGGATAATAATTTATAAATGCAATTGGCACAACAAATGTAAAAAACTTAATCACCCAATCTTTATATATATCCAGAGGATATTGTGCAAGTTCTCTGCCGCCATCGGTGAATATGTTCATGAATTCAAGCCCTTCCAGGGTGAAAAAGCATATGGCCGCATATATCATGAACAATCCGAAAAACAGGCAGATTCCTCCTACGATCATCAATAGCAGTGTCACTACCTTATCAATGCTCCAATATACCCTGCTTGATGATATCGCATATATGAGCACAATAAATGCCTGGATTAGCCGCCCTATCCTTGTAAATTCGATTCGCGAACCTACAATCTGAAGGATTTCATTCCTTGGTCTTACCATAATCCTGTCAAATTCGCCATTTGATATTATCCCTGAAAATGTATCGAATCCTCTTCCAAAACATTCTGCTATCGCAAATGACATGAAAATGGTACTGAAGCACAGCAATACTTCATTGAATGTATAACCCTTTATACTCCCGAATCTGTCGAAAAGAAAGTACATACTCAGAAAAGAAAAAAATGTCGTCAGTCCCGTCCCAATCGAAGTAAGAAAAAATGAAGTCTTATATTGCATAACCGAACGCAAATGAATCGAAAAGTATTTAAAATAAAGCTTCAATTTCTATCCTCCCTGTACAACCACATTTTTTAAAGCTCTTGACATCAATATTTTGCCAATGGCCACGAGAATTACAGCCCACGCTACCTGTAATAAGACGGCCAAAGCCGCCTTATCCGCCGGAATATTGCCGCTGTAGATGCGAAATGGTACATTTTGCATAGCTGCAAAGGGTGAAAAATCTATGTACTTTGTTAACCAATCGGGCAATAATGGCAGAGGTATCAATCCGCCCGAAAGAAAGTCCGCTATCATAACCAGCGTGATGCGGGCACCCACAGGTGAAATAGTATAAAAGGTAAATATATAGACAAGCATACAATAAGCTACGACTACAATCAGCGCCAATGCCATCGATACAATAAACAGAATTGCAAAAATCCAGGAATATGGCATGCCGAGTTTATATGGTTCCGGTAAAACAAACGCGGCGATAAGTATGGGAAAGCATCTAAGCGCAGCTCTTGAAAGCCTGTATGCGCAACTCTTTGTAAACCACATATTATATATGTCAAGTGGTCTGCACAGTTCATATGAAACATTGCCGTTCGTTATCAAATTAAAAATATCGTTATTCACAAACCACGTCATATAAAGGGCCAGAAAAGCTTGCTGAAGCCATATATAGCTTGAAAGCTGGTCAAACGGCATCGGGACGATTCCGGGATTGCTTTTATAAAAAGCCTGATATAGCATTATAAACATGAAGCCCCATGCAAATTGCGTCGCTATTCCGGCATATGCTGCCGTTCTATATTGCAGTCCGTTTATAAACCTTATCCTGAAAAAAGATATGTACGCCTTCATAATCTATACTCCTTATAGAGCCTGACTACAATGTCGTCCATAGTCGCCGTATCCACTGTAAAGTCCGTAATATCTACTTTTTCCGCAAGATATGATATAGCCGATGATACTGATATCTCTACAGTATCGATATGGATTACAGCATGTCCCTCATATTTCTCGACGTATGCCATTCCCTCAGGCAATTGGTTTAAATCGCCTGCATAATCAATAGTTATTGTTTTAATACGATTAAATCTCAATTTCAAATCATCTATATTGCCGTCAAGCAGTACCCGTCCCTTGCCTATAAGTATAATCCTTTTGGTCAATGCTTCTATATCCTGTGTATCGTGAGTCGTGAGAATGACCGTGGTTTTGTTTTCTTTATTTATATCTTTGATAAATTCTCTTACAGCAATCTTTGAAACCGCATCAAGACCGATAGTAGGTTCATCTAAAAACAATATTTTCGGGCTGTGCAAAAGCGATGCGGCTATTTCGCATCTCATACGCTGACCAAGGCTTAGCTGACGCGTCGGCATCTTGATTATGTCTCCTATATCGAGGAGTTCTACAAGTTTCTTAACGTTTCTCCTGTACTTATTTTCAGGTATGTTATATATATCTCTGATAAGTTCAAATGAATCTGCAACAGGTACATCCCACCACAGTTGGGAGCGCTGCCCGAATACTACACCGATCTCCCTTACATGATTGATCCGGTCTTTCCATGGAACTCTGCCGTTGATAATGCATTCGCCCTTATCAGGATATAGTATACCGCTCATAATCTTGATTGTCGTGCTTTTTCCAGCTCCGTTCGGCCCTATATAACCGACCATCTCTCCATCTTCTATAGTAAACGATACATCATCGAGAGCATGTATTATGCTGTATTGACGCTTAAAAAGCGACTTTACGGCTTTCTTTAGCCCCGGGTTTCTCCGGGCAACCTTAAAAGTTTTGGATATCCCCCTTAACTCGATCACCACTTCACCCCATTTTTATCCTATAATATTTAAGTTGAACTTATTTTTTATGAGAGCTTCATTGACTGAATTCGAGTTCTGCTTACTGCACTTGCTTTGCAGGATTCCTGTAAAAATACAGTTTGCCGTTTTCCAGGGACGACTCAATAATGTCCTTTCCTCTAAGGTATGTTAAAAAAGCCGATATTGATGAAAGATATATGAAGTACTGCTTAAACCTTAACGGAAGGTCATTTATTATTATTAAATTTTCCAGCAACTCTTCCCTCGTCAATGGCTGCTCCAATAGTTCCACTATCTGTTTGCTGGATTCAGCAATGTTTTCCATGTTCTTATCCGCCAGGGCTATTGTCTCTTCTTTATTCAGGACTCTTTCGGCATGACCCGGTATAAAATAATCCGCATCGATATTTTTAATGAATTCCAGTGTTTTTATACTCTCTCCAATATCAAATAAATATGGAAGGGAATATTTGTTCATTATGCTCTCGCTGAATATGCCATCGCCTAGGAAGCATACCCTGTCACCTGTAATTATGCCTATCTGGTCTACAGAATGGCCCTTAAGGGGTATTATCTCAAATTTCTCGTTATCGATCTTATTTACTCCATCATCTAAAATATAATCGACAATAAAACTTTTATTTACTGCATCTAAATCTTTTATGGGCTTTGACGAGAATAATATAGTTTCTTTTAGTTCCGGATTTTCTATATATATTTTTTCACCCTTTGAAGAATAAACGATAGATCCAGGATAATTATTCTGAAAATAAAGATTCCCTCCACAGTGATCCATATGGCTGTGGGTATTTATAATATATTTTACGCGCAGGTTATTTCCTTTTAAAACATCATCGATCTTCTTCGATTGGCTGTTATTGATGCCTGTATCAACTAAAAGGCAGTATTTATCTTTAAATGCATAGACTCCCACATTTGTAGCTGTATTGATAAAATAAGTATTCCCGTTAACTTTGGCAAGTTCCATGATATATACCCCTTTTAACTTGTTTAGAATATCTACATTATAGCATATCAATTTTAACATGATCGCCATAAATGGATACGCCAAAATTATTGGCTTTGGAGTATGCCGCCACTTAAATAAATGAACCCCAATTTAAATTCCGGGCTTTTCTGTAAAGGTTGCGGTCCTTTCTTGTTACCGTGACATTTTTTAACCCTTCAGGAGTGCATATTTTAAAACTCATGTACCCCTTTCGTATCTGAGGGTGCCGCAATATTATGCCTCTGTTGTCAACTGTCCTGTTTCTTGCCATACACACAAAAGAGAACTTCTCATCCTCATATGCGAGTTCTCCCCCCTTGACAAACCTATGCAGGCGGGAACGTGAAATCCTCTGGCAAAAGTGGCACCAATCGCTATCATCTATCGGGCAGATTTTATTATGGGGGCATGGCGCAATCATTTTTGCCCCTGATTTTAACAACAAATCTCTTGCCCTATTTATCCTTGAAAATCCCTCAGGCGTACCGGGCTCGATTATGACAAGCATATCTCTTGTGCTATTCCAGCATTTGTTTATGAATTCATCATTATTTTTAATCGGCAATTCTCCAAGTACATATGATGCGACAACAAGATCGTACTGCTGTATATTTTCCGAATGTAAAATATCGGCTTTTATCCATTTTGCCTCCCGCAGCAGATTTAAATCGGAATGCGATGCAAGCCTCTTTCCGATGTTTATCATGCACTCTTCGCGTTCAAGAAGCGTAAGCTCCTCAAGATGTGGCCATATCAAAACAGTTCCCCACATTGCTGTACCGGGACCTGCACCTATATCAAGAAATGTCCCGGGATTATACGCCGGAAGCAGGCTTTTTACTTTTGTCAGTACCGAATATATGGCTGCATATGTTCCGGGAAGCCTGTATGCCGCATATGCTATGGCATAATCAGTGGAATTTAAAAACTTCCCGTTGGGGAGGGCCCTTCCCATCCGGTATCTATCTGAAAGATCCTTAACCAGAGCAGCAATTTTTTTGACCGGTACCGACGCTGCTTCGTTTTCTATCGCAATCTGCAATTCGAGCGGAAGCTCCATATAATATATTCTCCTTATCATATCTTAAAGAATGCATCAAATTCAAAAATAAACACCTATCCCTTAATTTTTATATTTTTGAGCATAAATTGCGGCTTATTCAATTTATGCCGCACCCTTTCCTTTATATTCCTTTCGGATCTGCCATAATAGTTTGTGCCCCATACACCTGCCAATATCATTATACCGCCCAGTATATGAAACCAGTAAAAGCTTTCGTGATTTATGAAAATACCGGCAAAAACCGAGACTATGGTCGTTAAGTTTGCAAATACTGCTGCCTGGCTTGCCGGCAACTTTGCCAGCATAAAATTATGTAATATATAGGCTATAACTGATGAGAGCACCCCCAAATACACGACCGGTATTATCACATTATAATTGTTTATATCTTTTAAGTATCCCATAAGGGTATTATTGTTTATTCTCTGGATTATATCCACCGCATTAAAAAATATCGCCCCAATCCACATCATCACAAATGTTATCTCAAATGGCGTAAAACTTTCCGATAATTTTCTTGATAAAACGCTGTAAGATCCCGCCGATATGACAGCCCCCAGCAAAAATACAAATCCAACAGGCCTTGAAACCCCACCTTCATATCCGTCCAATAAAACTATGACTGCGACTCCTGCTATAGATAATATTATAAATAATATCTGATAAAAATTAGTCCTTTCCTTCAAATATATCGAAGCAAATATTGTTACGACTACAGGGATCAACGCTATCATCAAGCCTGATAAAGACGATGTCGTATTTTTTATTCCATAAGTTTCACATATAAAATAAATTACAGGTTCACATAACGATAGCAATATTACACCCGATAAATTTTTCCCCCTGTAACTTAGTTTGATGAATCCCACTGCCCACAGGATAGTCATAATGAGCGCCGCCGTCGAAAACCTATATGCTATTAAATCCATCGGGTTGACCATCTTAAGTCCAATCGATGTAAACAAAAAAGAAAATCCAAAAATAAGCGATGTAAATACACCCGCAAGATACGGCAAAAACTTCTTCAATTCCAATCAAATGCCTCCAATTTAAGCAAAAATAAAATACCAATATCAATTATATTACACTGCGAATTAAAATAAAAGGAAACTTCGATCCTTACCGTTTTCTTCAATTCGCAATTTGAAATCAGGCATAAATAGGATTATGTTATTTTGAG